>Ga0105105_10000042_pt1 | contig 52217 bp, 45 predicted proteins | sample PPLLaktember2015_4_FD_79108 | JGI IMG/M metagenome (GOLD analysis project Ga0105105, IMG submission 79108) | Freshwater sediment microbial communities from Prairie Pothole Lake near Jamestown, North Dakota, USA - PPLs Lake P8 Core (1) Depth... | ecosystem: Environmental > Aquatic > Freshwater >...
CCTGGGATCTGCTCACCAACGGCTTCCATCTGCCAGCGGACAAACTTTATGCGTCGATCTATCTCGATGACGAGGAGGCCTACGGGCTGTGGCGCAGCGCGGTGGGCCTGCCGGAGCATCGCATCGTGCGCTTCGGGGAGAAAGACAACTTCTGGTCCATGGGCGACACCGGTCCCTGCGGACCCTGTTCGGAGATCATTATCGACCGCGGCGACGCTTACGGCTGCCAGCGGCCGGAGTGCGCCGTCGGTTGCGACTGCGACCGATTTCTGGAGATCTGGAACTTGGTGTTCATGCAGTTCAACCGCGATGCCTCCGGCCGCATGACGCCGCTGCCCAAACCCAGCATCGACACCGGCATGGGCTTGGAACGTATCGTCTCCGTCGTGCAGAACGTCACCACCAATTTCGACACGGACCTCATCCGGCCCATCATCGGCCGAACCGAGGAGATGACCGGGACGGCATTCGGTCAAAACGCGGCCGCCGACGTCGCCATGAAGGTCATCGCGGACCACAGCCGCGCCGCCGTCTTCCTGATCGGGGACGGGATCCTGCCTTCCAACGAGGGCCGCGGATATGTGCTGCGGCGCATCATGCGCCGGGCGATCCGTTACGGCCGCAACATCGGGCTGACGCGACCGTTTCTGCACGAGACCGCCCGAGTGGTATGCGGCCTTATGCGATCGGCCTACCCGGAGCTGAGCGCGGCCGAAGCTTTCATCACCAACGTCATCGTCAACGAGGAGCAACGGTTTCTGAACACCCTGGACACCGGGCTGAAGCTGCTGAACGAAACCCTGACGGACCTCAAGGCTCGCGGCCAGACCGAAGTGCCGGGAACGGTCATCTTCAAGCTCTACGACACCTTCGGTTTCCCGGCGGACATCGTGCGGGACGTGGTGCGCGACGAGCACATGACCCTCGACATGGACGGATTCGACCGCGAGATGGAAGGCCAGCGGGCCAAGTCGCGCACGGTGGCGGCCTTCACCCGCATCAGCGACGCCTACAAAAGCCTTTCGGCCAGCGGGTTCAAACCCGAATTTACGGGCTACGATCTGCTGACGGGCGAATCGCACGCGGTGCTGCTCGTCGCCCAGGACCGGGAGACCGCCGAAGCCGAAGCGGGCAGCGAGGTGTCCGTGGTGACCGAGCGCACGCCGTTCTACGCGGAATCCGGCGGTCAGGTCGGCGACATCGGCCGCATCATCGGACCGGAAGGCGAGATGGAGGTGGCCGCCACGCTGAAGGACCCGACCGGCTTGATCATTCACCAGGGCCGCGTGCGGTCCGGCCGCCTGCGCAAGGGGGACACCCTGACGCTGCTGGTGGATGCCGCCGCCCGGGAAGCGACGGCCCTCAACCACACCGCCACGCATCTCCTGCACGCGGCCCTGCGCGGCGTGCTGGGCGAACACGTCAAACAGGCCGGGTCCCTGGTGGCCCCTGACCGGCTGCGCTTCGATTTCACCCATTTTTCCCAAGTGGACGCCGAAACCCTCGATCGCATCGAATCGCAGGTCAATCAGCGCATCCGTGCCAATGTGCCCACCCGCGTCGCGGAGATGGCGGTGGATGAGGCGTTCAAGAGCGGGGCCATGGCCCTTTTCGAGGAAAAATACGGAGACCGGGTGCGGGTGGTGTCCCTGGAGGACTTCAGCAAGGAGCTTTGCGGTGGCACCCACACCGCCCGGACCGGCAACATCGGCCTGTTCAGGATCGTCTCCGAAACCAGCGTGGCCGCCGGGGTGCGCCGGATCGAAGCGCTCACCGGGGCCGCGGCGGTGGCGTTCGTCCAGACCATGGCCCGCACCCTGCTGGAGGCCGCCCACCTGCTCAAGGAGAAACCCGAGGCGCTGACCCAGCGCATCACCAAGGTGGTTGCGGATGTGAAAGCCCTGGAACGAGAGATCGAGCAGTTGAAGGGGCGACTGTCCATGGCGGCGGTGGCGGATGCGGGCTCCGATGTGCTCAATCTCAACGGTGTCAGCGTCCTGGTGAAAAAAGTCGAGGCGGATTCGCCGGCCGCTCTAAGGGACTTGATGGACCGCTTCAAGGACCGGATCCGATCCGGTGTCGTGGTCCTGGGCGCCACCAGCAGCTCCAAGGTGATGCTGATCGCCGGTGTGACCAAAGACCTCACCGCCCGGTTTCATGCCGGCAACATCATCAAACAGGTGGCGGCGCTCGTCGGCGGCAGGGGGGGTGGACGCCCCGACATGGCTCAAGCCGGAGGCTCGCAGCCTGAAAATCTGGATGCGGCTCTGGCCAGGGCGTTGGTGATCATTCAAAACGGGTGAGGGGTATCAAGCGCCGAACCGGACCGACCGCCTCAATCGCTTCACGTCCCCTTGAGCACGTCGATCATGGTGAAGACCTGCCCGCGCGCTCCGGCGGCGGTTTTCCGGGATAGGTAGACCAGCGCATCCAAGGTGCCGAGGGCGTAAATTTCCCTGCCGTTCACGTTATGGGTGAACTCGAATCGGACGGTGCCGTCCGCCGAAACCAGCGTATAGGTATGCCAGCCGTGGCCTCCCAGGTGCTCCGCGGGAATGCCCCAGCGGGTCCTCTGGGCCTGCGGGTCGCGCTCCATGCGGATCTGATCGGCGCAGAAAGGAATCCCCAGCCGGCTAAAATAGCCCACCATCGCCCGGGCGGTGCCGCTGGTATCGGCCTTGCCGCTCTGGTGGCTTTCACGGATCTCCAGGCGGTAGCCCTTGAACAGATCCGGGAACGACTGGGCTGCGAACTCCATCATCGCTTGAAAGCCGACGATCTGCTTGGCCATGTTGGGAGCGATCACGGCGGCGATTTCGGAACGGCGCACCGTGTCCTCCAGCGCCTGGCGGTTGCCGCCGGTGGTGCCCATGACGAACGGCAGGCGCTGGCGACAGTAGAATTCGGCATTGGCGTTCGCGGCCGCGGGATGGGTGTAGTCGACGCTCAAAAAGAAGCCGTGGTTCCGCCGGATCTCCGGCAGGGCCGCCTCCCGGGCGTCGGGCTGCAGGAGACGCACGACGGCGCCCTCCACGCCGATCTCCTCGTCCCGGATCTCGGGGCCGGTGAGCGAGCAGGGGATGAACCGAAAACGCGGATCGGCCAGCACGTGCCGCGCGACGACGACGGCGACCTTGCCCGGCAGGCCGTTGACCATGACGGGAATGGGTAGCATGGGACTTCCTCCTAGTTTGAATGGTTGCCGGCTAGGCCGAGGGCCGGCCTAATTTTTCAAGCGCTCGGGCGGTCCATCGCTGCAGCTTTGGAAATCCCGGCGGCTCTAAGCCCGCCAAGCGGGCTTCCAGACTGAGCAGGGCGGCCGGAATGTAACGCGCAAACTGCGGTTTGGCTTTCACCTTGGAAAGAAAGCCGAACGCCCCCAGTACCTGCAGGTTACGCGACAGGGCGCAGTAAACGAAGCCGCGGCGGAAATTCGCGGGATCGACCGGCCGCCGCAGGGCCATGCGCCGCATGGCGTATTCGAGCAGGTGGTCTTGTTCCTCCGGCGCCAGCCCGACGTAGGGGTCGATGAGCAGAGCGGCCAGATCGTATTGCGGCGGGCCCAGCCGGCCGGCTTGAAAATCAATGAAATAGAAACGGTCGTTCTTGACCATGATGTTGCGCGACTGAAGGTCGCGGTGCATGAACCCCGGTTCACTCCCATCCAGGGCGCCGTCCGCAATGCGGTTGAATTCATCGCTGAAGTCATCGTCCGCGTCCAACCCGGCATAGGCAATCAAGAACGCGTCGCGGAAGTAGCAGCATTCGCGTTCGAGGATGACCTCGCGGGAATAGACCGGCGTCTGAAAGGTCCAGGCCGGATTGAACCCCCGAGCGCCGTCCACCGCCATGCGGATGAGTTCGTCGATCACGGCGCGATAGGCGGCGAGGACCTGTCCGCGCTTCGGTAGGCGCTGCACCGTGCGTTGGAGGCTGGTGTCTCCGAGGTCCTCCAGGAAGACCAAGCCCGCAAAGGTGTCTGCAAAATAGATGGCCGGTACCGGAATCTGCCGGTCCTTCAAATGATGGCCGATGGCCACGAATGCATCGGCCTCGGTGACCCCTGCGGGGCGGCGCAACCCGTGATCCGCCAACACCATCGAGCCGCCGGTGCCTCGCCAGCGTGACCACTGCCGATCGGATCCGTCCCCCTCGATCCGCTCCCTGACAAGATTTGCCGGCGCGGCGCTGGCGAAGGCCCGGCGCCAGGCCTCCCGGGCGGACGCTTCGGCCGCTGCCTGCCGGTAACGTTCCGGGGTCCCCAGATCCTTCCAGTCGCCCCGATCCGGGACAAACGCCTGCACCGTCAGCCCGGCGGCGATCATCGCCCGGAAGGCGTCGATGCTGCCATGAACGGCATGCTCCGGGATGTAGTCGAGGACGACCGGGTCCAGGACCTGGATGCCGGTAAAGGTGAGCGCGCCGGCCGGCGCGGCGTTACGGGAGCCGGCAAACTCCCGGACCCGTCCGCTCGGGTCCACGCCGACCGTGTTGAACTCGGGATCGTCCACCAAAACCAATGTCGCCGCCGGCCGGCGGCGAAGGTGGAATTCGTAGACCGATTTCAGGTCGATCGTCGTGGCGATGTCGGCATTGATGACTAGGAACGGACGATGATCCCAAAAATCCGCCCAATTCTTGATGGCTCCGCCGGTCCCCAAAATGGTGGGTTCGTGCCGCAGATGCACGGGAATGTCAAAATGTCGGGAGGCGATGAACGCCTCGATCGCTTCGGGCAGGTGATGGGTGTTGACGCCCACGGCCTCACAGCCGGCTTCCGTCAGGCTGCGGATATGAACATCCAGCAGAGGCTTTCCGGCCAGCGTGAACAAGGCCTTGGGGGTCGTCCGGGTGTGGGGTCGCAGCCGCGTGCCAAGGCCGGCTGCCAGGATCAGAGCTTTCATGCCTTAAGATACCGCAGGGCGTTCTCGACGGCGGCCGCGCAGCGTTCCAGCGCAGCGCGGTTCTCAGCGTCCGGGAGCGTCAGGCTCGTGAAGAGACCCAGGGCATTTTCGTAGGCCACCTTGGAGAGCGCTTCGCGCCGTTCGATCTCCTTGAGCCGGTGCATGCGGCTTCCGTAGGAGGCGATTTTGCGGACCCGTTCCTTGGGGTCTCCGATCCCCGTCGGGCTGTGCCGGAGATAGCTGAGAACCACCCAATAGGATTCCAGAAACGCTTTCATGAACATCGCAAACAGCCTCAATTTGCGGAATCCCACGGCGGTGACATTGTACGTGTCCGGCAGGCTGGGGTGCGGGATCAGCACGGCGTCCTCGATGAATCGGTTGAGCGACGCGCGCAGGTGATGCTCGGCCGGGGCGTCGGCGTCGAAGACGAATTCATACCGGAAGAGATCCTGCAGGAACTCATAACGGGTGTGAAGATCGGAAGCCGAAAACTGAAAGGCATCCTCCTGCAGGATGGCGAGCGCCGTGAATGCGGTCGGAATGAAGAAGGCCACGCACGTATTTTTGTAGTATTCCAGGAGCGGCCGCTTGGAATCTTTCAGGAGGTAAACGGATGGCGGATCGGCGGCCCGGGCGTCCTCGTCGGCGGGCTCCAGGATCCGGCGCTGTTCATAGGACCCCAGGGCGTGCAGGGCGGCCCGGCGGTGGTCCATGATCAGGGTGTCGGCGAGTTTGGCTCCCACGGCATACAAGTGATTCATATAGAGCTCCACGTTGGCCATCACCTCGTTCCGTTCGAGGCGTTCGCGGTCGCTGTTGAGGATGGCGGCGGCGGTGAGGGCATGCGGAGTGACGACGCTGACCTGGTTGATGGCATGCACGATCCGGTGGCCGAGGCTGCGGCAGAACATGTTGAAGTCTTTATGGGACATGGCCTTGAGGGCGGTTTTCCCGCGGCTGGCCAGGTCGTTGACGGATATCGTCGATCCAAATTGAAGATAGACCTTGCCGTAACGTCGTTGCAGGAATTTGCGGGCTTTGATCACCTGCCAGACATTCTCCGGTTTCTTTTGCCCGCCCTCGACTTCGTGCAGGTAGGACGTCTCCTCGAGCACGCGATCATAGCCGATGGACACCGGAACAAAGGTCAAATCCTCGCAGGCGCCGTTTTTTTGGGCGGTCAGCAATATGGAAAGCAGCCCCAGCTTCGGCAGGAGCACTTTGCCGGTGCGGCTGCGGCCGCCCTCGATGAATTGTTCGATGGAAAAACCCTCTGCGAGGATCTGGTGTACATACTCCGCAAAGGTCCGCGCATAAAGAACGGCCCCCTTGAAGGACCGGCGGATGAAAAAGGCTCCTCCCCGACGGAAGAGCGGGCCGATCGGCCAAAACGAAAGATTCTTGCCGGCCGCGACCAGCGGGCAGGGCTGGTCGTGGTGATAGAGCACATAGGACAGCAGCAGGTAGTCGACGTGGCTTTTGTGCGAGGGAACGAAAACGATCGGACCGCGCAGGGCCATGCGTTTGACCGTTGCCAGCCCCTCCGTGTCCAGCGCGACGCCGTCGAAAATGGTTCGGAAGATCCATTCGATGATGACCGAATAGAAGCGGATCCAGGTCGGATGGAGGGCCGCTGAGATTTCATCGATGCAGTCGCCGGCTCTGGCCCGGACCTCGGTCAGCGGCATCTGGTGGCTTTCGGCATGGGCCTGCATGAACTGCTGGAAGCGCTCGCCGGTCAGGATGCTCTCCTTCAACTCCGTCCGGGACTTGAGCCCCGGGCCGGTGATGCTCTGACGGTGGCGGCTGATCTGGGATAGAATGTCCCCGCGCAGAATGGCCGCCTGATAGTCGCTGCCATGGGTCGCGATCTCGGGGCGCGCCAGAAAGCGGCGCAGGTCGATGGGCGGCGATAGTTCGACGAACACGTTGCCGGGGTTTTTGAACAGGGCTGCCAGCAGCCGCAGCCGCCCCGGTTCATCCTCCGGCCCGAAGAGCATATCCACCAGCGTCAAGCGCGCCCGGCGTGGATTCCGGCTGAAAAAGATCAGTTGCGGTACGAGCACGATCGGTCGTTCGGTCCGCTTTTGCAGCGAGATCAGAAACTCCACCGGGTCGACCCGCGGCCGACGGATGCGATGCCAGAACCTCCGTTTCTCGCCCAGGGTCAGAAACCCGGACTTGCCCTGCAGCAGCTCGTTTTCGATAAACCCGTCGGCCAGCGGATCGGGCATCCGCCGGAGTTGCCAAAGACGGTCCGCGTAAGCCAGCAGAATGCGCAGCATCCGCGCGAGCGGCTGCCAAGCGAACCATCGACACCCGAGGCCGATCGTGGGGAACGGCAGGCCGAGGGCAGAGTAGCGCGTATAGGCGAACAGAAACGCAAAGGCGCATCGCAAACGGGCAGTGAAAACGACGATGGCATCCGGCGGCAGGTCTCGAAGTACGCTGGCCTGATGCGCCTCCAGGCGAATGCCCGAATAAAAAAGCTTCAACGCCAGTGACATCACGCGGCCGAGGCGGCTGGGCAGAATGTTCGGGTAATGGTGGGGGGTGCCTTGCAGAACCCGATTCATCCACTTGCGGATGATTCCGGCCGGAGGAGGCGGCGGGTGATTGTCAGGCAGATCCATAGCGTCGCGCCCGGAGATTGGAGCAATGGTCTTGCCGGCCATCGGCTCGCGCCATGGATCGGCAGCATCGCGATATTGCTCCCTAACAAAGTCCCCGGTTTTTTGCAACTTCCGGTTGGCGCTAACTCTCCGAAAGCGTTTCGTATCCTCGGGTGTCGCCCGGTCAGGGCCGAGACGGCGGTTCGCAAATTGGCCTTGTCAGAGACCCTCGGGTTGTGCTATAAACGTCGCTATTGTTCGTTTTGTGGTGCGCGCTCTGGATCAGACGACGGCGCGCTTTCCGATCGAGCTTCCGCAAGCTTGCGATAAGAGGAATCGTCCATTTTCCACAAACATCACGTTTGGAACAAGCAGGAAAGGAGAAGGCAGCATTATGAAAACTTTGATTGGCGGTGCGGTGGCGGCGGCGTTGGGCCTGATCGGCCTCGGCTTCTGGTGGAAAGAGTTTCTGATGGTTCTGGGCGGAACCATTCCAGCGGTCCTTTTGTTGGGCGGCGGTCTGGCGATTTATCTCGGTTTCGACGAGATGAAAGACACCTGGAAGAAGGACGAGCCGGCCACCTCCTCCGCAGTGACTCCCGACGAACTGGAGAAGTACAAAAGCGAGATCTCCGATCTCAAGAGGGAACTTGAGGGCCTGAAAACGGATAAAAAATCCGACTAACATCAACCGCTGACGGAACCCGGCATGTTTGGATTTCGCCGGGTTCCGTTCATCTGCCCGCCTGCCGGATGGCCGATGTCGCCAGCGCATCGGCGCGTTCGTTTTCCACCACCCCGTAGTGCCCCCGAACTTTGATCAGCTTCAGGTCAGCAAACGTCGTCATCTGCCTGCGAATGGCACAGATGATTTCCGTGTTTTTCTTGGGCTTCCAGTTCAGGGTGAGAACGCCGAACGCATAGCTGCTGTCCGTGTAAACGCGGACGGGCAGCCGTGTGTTTCGCACCGCCGCCAGCCCCTTTTGAATCGCCAGCAGCTCGGCGATGTTGTTGGTGGTCTCTCCGATGTACGCCGCGATTTCCTTGCGTTGGGCACCGTACTGCAGGACCACGCCGATCCCCGCCGGCCCCGGGTTCCCGGAAGAGGCTCCGTCCGTGTAAATGTGCACGATCCGGCCCTCGGCCGGCTCGGTGGGCGGCTTCGCACGCTCGCCGCAAGGCTGCATCCGCGGCTGCCGCACCGCCGCCGGCCTCTCATCCAGGCTTCTTAGATCCTGTCGTTTGACCCGGTATTCGTAGGGCTGGTCCAGCTGGTACTTGATGCGGGCGCGGCCATCCTTCAGGATCGGGGCGTTTTCGGCATCCGCTTCCACCCACACCTTGTTTTTCTTGAAGCGCATCCGGATCCAGGCGGTGCCCGTGTCGTCGATGGTGCGTATGGAAGGGATCGGGTGCATGCATAGCTCCAGAGGGTCGGCAGCGGGCAATGGCGCAGCGGGCGAAGGGCAAGAATCCATATGCCCGATGTCCTCTGCGCGCTGCCCCGTCATGGATACAGCTGAATCTCCCGGCTCCTCGCCTTGAAGTCTTCGAGCCGAGCGTGCCATGATGCTTCGATGGATTCGATGGGTTCCAGGTTCTCCAAGCGTTGTCGGATCGACGGATCTCCGATGAGCAGATCGATCGGCAGTTTTTCGGACTCGTATTCATACGGCGGCGGACGCCAGCCAAATTCGTGCGGGTGATGCCGTATGACCGCCTGAAGCAAACGCAGGGTCGCGGCGTAGGGTGCGTACCGCTGCGGGTCGGTCACATGGATCTGGAAACCCGTGCAGAGGCGGCCCTGCCACTTGTTGGACGTCGGCTCAAAGGCCGCCGGCCGAAGGACCGCCCCGTCAATCGGGGCTTGGTGGAATTCGGAGATTAGTCGCGGCCGGTCGAAAAAAGGTGCCCCGAAGAGTTCGAACGGTTGGGTGGTGCCGCGTCCCTCGGACACGTTGGTCCCCTCCCACAAGACCTGCCCGGGGTAGACCATGGCCGAGGCGGGTGTCGGCAGATTGGGGGAGGGCGCCACCCAGGGCAGTCCGGTGTCGGTGAACATCATTCGGCGTTGCCAGCCCGTCATGGAAACCACCGTGAGGTCACAGCCGATGGCAAAGCAAGTGTTGAACAAACAAGCCAGTTCGGCAATGGTCAGCCCATGGCGCATGGGGATCGGAAAACGGCCGACGAAAGAGCTGCACGCGGGGTCCAGCAGGTTGCCCTCGACGGCTTGCCCGCCCACGGGATTGGGCCGGTCGAGAACCAGTACCTTCTTGCCGCAATCCCGCGCGGTTTCCATGCAGTAGGACAACGTATAGACGAACGTGTAGACCCGGGTGCCCGCATCTTGTAGATCGACCAGCAGAACGTCGATATCATCGAACATCTCCGGCTGCGGGATGCGGGTCACTCCGTAGAGACTGAAGACCGGAATGCCGAGGACCGGGTCGGTCATATCCGCGGATTCGATCATGTTGTCCTGCTTTTCGGCGAAAAAGCCATGTTGCGGCGAAAACAGAGCGCGCAGGGCGCCGGGGAAACGATGGTGCAAACCGTCGCGGGCGTGGCGGAAACGGCGATCGACCGAGGCGGGGTTCCCCAGCAGCCCGAGGCGTTTTCCGCTGAGCCAAGCAGGCGGGTCGGCGAGCAGCCGTTCAAGGCCGGTTTGGACCCAAGCCATCGTCGGTAACAACCTCCTATGCAGCCAATGGATTTGATCGGGTTTGCTATCTTAATCATTAGCACAAGCGTCGGCTGAGCGGAAGCCCTGATGGCCGGTGGATCGCGTGAAAACCCGGCGTCCAAAAGGCTTGACAGCTCTACGATTAACCTCTAAATGTTCTTTTTGCGTTTTTGATCCCAATGACCGGCGGCAGCGCACCGGGAGCCGACAGGGTCCCGCATTGGAAAAGGGGTTTGCGGAGGGGTCGGGGTGGGTCTGAGGCTGAAAGGCGTCGTCGTTTTGGTCGGCAGCTATGGCAGCGGCAAATCCGAAGTGGCGGTCAACCTCGCCGTTTACCACCGTCGGGCGGGGATGACGGTGCGGATCGCGGACCTGGACCTGGTGAATCCCTACTTTCGCTCACGCGATGCCGAGGCCCAGCTCACCGGCCTCGGCATCGACGTGGTCCTGCCGCCCAAGCCCTACGTTCAGTCCGAGCTTCCGGTACTGAGCCCGCTCGTGGGGGGACTGATCCGCCGGGCGGAAGGGCTGACCCTTCTCGATGCCGGCGGAGACCCCGTCGGCGCCAGGGTGCTCGCGGCGCTCGGGGATGCGTTTGCCGGGCGCCCCTGCCAGGTGCTGCAGGTGATCAACCCCTTGCGGCCGGACACCCGCAGCGTGGCGGGCTGCACGCGGATCCTGCGGCAGATCGAGGCGTCGGCGCACTTGGCGATCACGGGATTGATCGGAAACGCCCATCTGATCGACGAGACCACGCCCCAGGTGATCGTCGACGGCTATGCCTTCGTCAACGAGGTCTGCGCGGCCAGCGGCCTGCCGCTGGTGTTCGTAACGGTGGCCGAGGAGCTGCTGTCACAGGTGGACCCGACGCAGTTCGACTGCCCGGTGTTGGCCATCCGGCGCCAACTGGTGCCCCCCTGGAAGCGGGCGCGCAAGCTGTAAGGAGGAAGTGATTCATGGCTTATGAGCATGTGGTGGACAAGGACCGCTGCAAAGGCTGCGGCCTGTGTGTCGCGGTCTGTCCCAAGAACGTTCTGGAAATCGGCAACGAGATGAATGCCAAGGGGTATTTTCCCGCTTTTCAGGCACGGCCCGAGGACTGCATCTTTTGCGCGATCTGCTGTACGATGTGCCCCGACGTGGCCATCACCATCAACGAAATCGCCGAGCAAGCGGCCAGCCAGGGCAAACGGAGGAAATGAGATGGGCAAGATGCTGATGAAGGGCAATGAAGCCATCGCCGAGGCGGCCATCCGCGCCGGCTGCTTGAATTATTTCGCCTATCCGATTACGCCCCAGTCCGAAGTCGCCGAATATCTGTCCAAACGGCTGCCCGAGGTGGGTGGGGTCTTCCTGCAAGGCGAGAGCGAAGTGGCCGTGTCCTACATGATTTTCGGCGCGGCGGCCTGCGGGGCACGGGTGTTCACCACCTCCTCAAGCCCGGGCATCAGCCTGATGAGCGAGGGCATCAGCTACATCACGGCGGCGGAATGTCCGGCGGTGTTCGTCAACATTATGCGCGGCGGCCCGGGGCTGGGCGGAATTCTGCCGTCGCAGGCGGATTACTTCCAGTCGGTGAAGGGCGGCGGCCACGGGGATTACCGGCTGCTGGTGCTGGCGCCGGCCAGCATCCAGGAAGCCGTGGAGATGGTCATGGCGGCCTTCCCGCTGGCGGAGAAATACCGAAACCCGGTGATGATTCTGGGTGACGGTCTGATCGGCCAGATGATGGAGCCGGTCGAGTTTCCCGACCATCTCAAGAGCGCCCCCCCGAACAAGGACGAATGGGCCACCAACGGAATGGACACCCGCCGGAGCGACCGGCGCAACTTGGTCAAGACGCTTTATCTGGTGCCGGAGGAGCTGAACGCCCACAACTTGAAGCTGAAGGCCAAGTATGAACGCATGCAGCAGGAAGAGGTGCGTTGCGAGGCCTACAACCTGCAGGGTGACTATCGAATTCTCATCGTCAGCTACGGCACCATGAGCCGCGTGTGCCGCACGGTGATCGACCAGTTCAAGGAAAAGGGCGTCGAGGTCGGGATGATCCGGCCACAGTCCCTTTTTCCGTTCCCCCGCCAGGCGATTCAAGCGGCCGTTTCCAAGGCGAGCTGCCGGGCGGCCATCAGCGTCGAAATGAGCATGGGCCAGATGGTGGAGGATGTAGAATTAAGCGTCAAAGGCGTCCGACCGGTGCACTGGTACGGCAAGTGCGGCGGCGAGGTGCCCACACCGGAGGAGGTCATTGACGAGATCGGCAAATTACTTTAGCGGTAGGTGGTTTCTCTTAATAATTTTTGCGATGCGCATCACGGCGTAAACGAAGCAAGGCATCGCATCTTGCCTGAAACCGATCGTATCGCCGCTATCTGAATAGGAGCAAAGGTATGGGTAAAGCGTTTCATCGTCCGCAAGTCCTGGCTGATGTGGCCACGCACTATTGCCCGGGGTGCACCCACGGGGTGGCGCACCGCATCGTGGCCGAGGTAATCGACGAGCTCGGCATCCGCGGCCGTACGGTCGGAATCGCCCCGGTGGGGTGTGCCGTGCTGTGCTACAATTACTTTACCTTCGATTTTCAGGAGGCGGCCCACGGGCGGGCACCGGCCATGGCCACCGGCATCAAGCGGGTGCGGCCGGATCTCATCGTCTTCACCTACCAAGGTGACGGGGACCTGGCCAGCATCGGCATGAGCGAGATCATCCACGCCGCCAACCGCGGCGAGAAGTTCACCACCATTTTTATCAACAACGCCGTTTACGGCATGACCGGCGGTCAGATGGCACCCACGACCATGCCCGATCAGCGCACCACCACCTCCCCCTTCGGCCGCAAGGTGCTCCAGACCGGCATGCCGATCAAGATGGCCGAGCTGCTCTCGGCTCTGGAGACCCCGGCCTATATCGCCCGGGAAGCATTGATCAAGCCGAAGTACATCAACAAGGCCAAGAAGGCCATCCATAAGGCCTTCAGCTACCAGGTTCAGAATACCTGCTTCAGCCTGGTCGAGCTCATCAGCACCTGCCCGACCAACTGGGGGATGACCCCGACGGATGCCTTGAAATGGGCCGATGAAAAGATGCTGCCGTATTATCCGCTGGGTGAGTTCAAGACGCCGGAGGCGGGGCGCACGGCGGCGGCAGGAGGGAGGAAAGCCGATGCAAAGTGAGGTCCAATTCGCTGGTTTCGGCGGGCAGGGGGTCATGCTGATGGGGCAGATCCTGGCGCAGGCGGCCATGCACGAAGGCCATGAGGTGGTCTGGATCCCGTCCTACGGCCCCGAGATGCGGGGCGGAACCGCCTATTGCACGGTCGTGATCAGCGATCGACCGGTCGGCTCGCCGATCATTCGCAATCCGCAGCACCTGGTGGCTATGAATCGGCCCTCGCTCGAAAAATTCGCGCCGACCGTGAAAAAAGGCGGGGTTGTCTTCATCAATGCCTCCATCATTCCGATCGACTCCGGCCGCAGCGACGTGGATGACCTGCGGGTGCCGATCATCGAACTGGCCCAGGAGCTGGGAAACGTGAAGGCGGCCAACATCGTCGCATTAGCGGCGTTCGTCGCCCGCAGCCGGATCGTGAGCTTCGAGGCCCTGATCGCGGCCGTCAAAGACAAATTCGCTGAAAAAGCCAAGCTGATTCCCCTCAACCTCAAGGCCCTGGAGGCCGGCCGCAGGGCCGCCGTCGGCAATTAGGGGCGGACCCGGCGCCCCTTTTGGGGGGGAAATAGCGTTGCTGGACGCTGCATGCGGCAAGCGCAGCTTCGGACCCGATTCGAAGCACGAAATCCAAACTCCGAAACCAGTTCAAAACAACGTGAAACTCAAGGTCCCTGAACACATCCGATCCATCCCGCTCTACGTGCCCGGAAAACCGATCGAAGAAGTCGAGCGCGAACGCGGCATTCAAGACTCCATCAAGCTGGCCTCCAACGAAAACCCGTTAGGTCCTTCGCCCAAGGCGCTTGACGCCCTTCAACGCACGTTGGCATCGGTGCACCGCTATCCGGATAGCGCCGGTTACGAATTGATCGGCAAGCTGGCTGCGCGCCATCGACTGGAACCGGGGCAGATCGTTCTCGGAAACGGGTCCGACGAGATCATCAGCATGCTCGCCAGGGCCTTTCTGCAGCCGGGGGACGAGGTGATCATGCCTCAGCCTTCGTTTCAGATGTACGAAATCGAGACGCGAGCGGCCGCTGCCGTGCCCGTGCCCGTGCCCCTCAACCATTTCCGCACCGATTTGGCGGCCATGGCGGAGCGACTTACGGCGCGCACGCGTGTCGTGTTCGTGAACACACCCCATAACCCCACCGGGAGTCTCGTGACCCGTCCGGAGCTGGAGGCGTTCATGGCGCGGCTGCCGGAGGGTGTCGTGCTCGCGCTGGACGAAGCCTATATCGAGTTCGTACGCGATCCGGCCGGGCCGGACAGTCTGGATTACGTGAGGGCCGGCCGCCCGGTGGTGGGCTTGCGGACGTTCTCCAAGGCCTACGGCCTGGCCGGCCTGCGCATCGGATACGGAATCATGCCGGTCGACGTGGCCGAGGTCCTGAGCCGGGTGCGGCCGCCGTTCAACGTCAATCTGCCGGCGCAGGCGGCCGCCGCAGCGGCGCTCGACGACGCTGCCTTTTTAAATGAAACCTTGCGGGTGGTGCACGCCGGGGTCGATTATCTGCAGCGTGCGCTCGCCGACCTGGGACTCGTCTGCCAGCCCACTCAGTCGAATTTTATCATGGTACGGGTCCCGGGAGAGGGGCGTCAATTCTTCGCGAGCCTGCTCGACCGAGGGGTGATCGTTCGCCCGCTGGCCAGTTACGGATTTGCGGATTGCATCCGAGTCAGCGTCGGGCGGCCCGAGGAGAATCAGCGGTTTGTCGAAGCGTTGCGCCAGGTGCTGGCGCTTTGAGCGCACGGCATAGAGCAAAGCGCCAAGGATATCGGGCAGGGCGGCTGGCTGTTTCTCTTGGCTCTGTGCGCTATGCCCTTTGCGGGGCAGGGATACCGCATCCATGAAAAAACTACTCATCACCATCGATGGTCCGGCCGGTGCCGGGAAGAGCAGCGTCAGCCGCGAGCTGGCCGACCGTTTGGGGTACCGCTATGTCGACACCGGCGCCCTTTATCGGGGGGTGGCCTATGTCGCCCGCCAGCGGGGGGTTGCGCCGCAGGACGATGTCGGATTGAGCGGTCTGTTGGACGGGCTGGTGTTGAATTTTATCCCGGGCAACGCCGGGCAACGCCTGACGGCCAACGGCGAGGACATCACCGGCGCGATCCGGACCCCGGAGATTTCGATGTTGGCCTCGGCGGTATCCGCGCGGGCGGTGGTGCGGGCGTTTCTGCTGAAGATCCAGCGCGATCTGGGGCAGCAGGGGGCAGCGGTTTTCGAAGGCCGCGACATGGGAACCGTGGTCTTTCCCGAGGCCGACGTCAAGTTCTATCTAAATGCCTCGATCCCGGTCCGGACGCAGCGCCGATTCGCCGAAGCCCAGGCCACTGGCACCGCGTCGATCGAAGCGATCGAACGCGACATGCGGCTTCGGGACTTGCAGGACAGCGGTCGCGCGTTGGCGCCGCTCAAAGCGGCTCCCGATGCCGTGCTGGTGGACTCGACCGAGCTGACCATCGACCAGGTGGTGGAACGGATGCTGGCGCATGTCCGGGCGGCTCTGGATCGTGGCTGAGGCCGCCGATTCATCGACGCGAGGCCGCCAGAAGATTTTATCGTTGCATTTTTCAGCCAATCTGCTAAAGATTGCAGGTTCTCAACAGCTGCTGAGAACCCAATTTTCAGGCCAAGGGGGAAAGGCGTGTATGGTCAACATCACAACCAACTCTGACAAAGATCAAATGATCGATGAACAACCCGCGGCGGGCGTCGCCGAGGAGAAAGCATTCAGCATGGACAGCGTCGAGAGCGCTGAGCCCTCCATGAATATGTACGAGGACAGCTTTGGCCAGTTCAAGGAAGGCGAAGTGGTCACCGGGGTCATCACGGCGGTTGACAAGGACCTGGTGCTGGTGGATATCGGCTACAAATCCGAAGGGCAGATCCGCATCAACGAGTTCCGGGCCGAGGATGGCAGTATCACCGCCAGGGTCGGCGACCGGGTGGAGGTGATGGTCGAGTGGTGGGACGACGAGGACGAACGCGTCATCCTGTCGAAGGAAAAAGCCGCAAATATCAAGGTTTGGGATAACATCAAGAAATGCCATGACGAGGACGGCACCATCCGGGGAGCCATCACCAGCCGGGTCAAAGGCGGCTTCTCCGTGGACATCGGCGTGCCGGCGTTTCTGCCCGGCTCGCAGGCGGACCTGCGTCCCATTCGCAACCTGGACGACATGGTGGGCAAGACCTACGACTTCAAGATCCTTAAATACAATCGCAAGCGCAGCAATATCGTGCTTTCGCGGCGGGTGCTGCTGGAGAAGGAACGCGAAAGCAAACGGGCGGCAACTCTGTCCTCGATCCACGAGGGCAAGGTGCTTCCGGGCATCGTCAAAAACATCACCGAGTACGGCGTCTTCGTGGATCTCGGCGGAGTCGACGGGCTGTTGCACATCACGGACATTTCTTGGGGCCGGGTCAAGCATCCATCCGATCTGTTCAAGATCGGCGATCAGATCAATGTCAAAGTGCTCAACCTCGACCTCGAGAAGGAGCGGGTTTCGCTCGGTATGAAACAGCTTGCGGCCGATCCCTGGAGCGTTGCGGCTCAGAAATATCCGGTCGGCACGCGGGTGACGGGCCGGGTGGTGAGCCTGACCGACTATGGCGCCTTCGTGGAGCTGGAAGAGGGCATCGAGGGCCTGATCCATGTCTCCGAGATGTCGTGGACCCGCAAGGTCCGGCATCCCTCCAAAGTGGTCTCGGTCGGCGAGGAAGTCGATGCGGTCGTTTTGGACATCAAGCCCGAGGCCCGGCGGATTTCATTGGGCATGAAGCAGGTTGCGCCCAACCCCTGGGATGTGATCGCAGAGAAATATCCCGTCGGAACCACGATCGAAGGCAAGATCAAGAACATTACCGACTTCGGTATTTTCATCGGCATCGACGAAGGCATCGACGGCCTCGTGCATATCTCCGACCTTTCCTGGACCAAGCGCGTCAAGCATCCCTCCGAGCTTTATAAGAAAGGGGACGTGGTGCAGGCCATCGTGCTGGACATCGAAAAGGACAACGAGCGCTTCTCGCTCGGCGTCAAACAGCTTCAGGAAGACCCCTGGAAGACAGTGGGCGCCCGCTACCGGGTCGGCAGCGAGATCACCGGCACCATCACCAACGTGACGGACTTCGGGATTTTCGTAGAACTGGAGGAGGGCATCGAGGGCCTCGTTCACGTCTCCGAGATCAGCAAGGAAAAAATCAAGACCCCGGTGGGGAAATACAACATCGGCGAGATGCTCACGGCCAAGGTGATGACCATCAACAGCGACGAGCGCCGCATCGGTCTGTCCATCAAACGGATAGAAGTCGACCGCGAGCAGAGCATCCTCAGCGAGTACGTGAGCAGCATGGGCCAGGCGCCCACCACCACGTTCGGTGAGTTGCTGAGGGAGAACCTGCAGGAGAAGTTGAAAGATGAATAGGGGCTGAACTCTTGAATCAGCTCCGTTGATGGCCACTGGAGTTCCATCGAATCCACAACCCCGTTCCCCGGAGCGGGGTTGTTTTTTATCCGACGCCCGAGTCTCGGTCGCGTCGGCTTGCCAAGCAAAAGCACTTTGCTGAAAAGAGTGTTATTTTGACTTTCGAGGCGATTCTACTCTTATCGATTATCGCCGCGGCGTTTGTTCTGTTCGTCGGTGGCTGGTTGGGCGTAGATGTAGTGGGGTTGCTGGTACTATCGGCCCTTGCACTGACCGGATTGGTCTCGACCCAAGAAGCGTTGTCCGGCTTCAGCAGCCCCGCCGTGGTCACCGTGTGGGCCATGTTCATCCTGTCTGCGGGTCTGACGCGCACCGGCATCGCCCATCGCCTCGGACAGCCGCTGCAGCGGTTCACCCAGCGCAGCGAAGCCCTGCTCATGACTGCCTTGATGGTGGCGGCGAGCGTGCTGTCGGCTCTCATCAACACAGTCACCGTCGCCGCCATCCTGCTGCCGGCGACGATGGAGCTGGCGCGACGCAGCGGCCGCCCGCCCTCCCGACTGCTGATGCCGCTGGCCCTCGGTTGCCTGCTCGGCGGTCCGTTCACCGGCATCTCGACCCCGCCCAACATTCTGGTGACCGACGCCCTCCGCGCTGCCGGGCTGCGCCCCTTCGGCATCTTCGAATTCACGCCGATCACCGCGGCCATCGTCGCCGCCGGAATTGCCTTCGTGGTGCTGGGTGGGCGCCACCTGCTCCTCAGCCGGGATGCGGCGGTTAACGCCGACGCACGCCTTTTGCTGGCGGCCTCCTATCAGCTCGATGCCCATATTTTCACCATTCGGATTCCGGCGGATTCTCCCTTGGGCGGCCGCACGCTGTCCGAAAGCCGCTTGGGCTCGGCCTTTTTCCTGACCGTGTTGGCGCTCCAGCGCCGGACCGGGCTGACACTCGCCCCCCGCCCGACCGAGATCCTGCAGGCCGGAGACACACTTATTGTGCATGGGCATCCCGACCACCTCCGGCGTGTTCACGGCAGCCAACATCTCCAGATCGAGCCATTGAGCTTCCTGCACGATCAAGTTTATCGATGCCTGGCGGTGGCCGAGGGGCGTGTTACTGAAAAGTCGCCGCTTCTGGGGATCACGCTGAGCCAGAGTGACCTGCGAGGCAAACATCAGGTCCATGTCTTGGCCGTGTACGGGTTGAGCGAGAAAAAGGTTGAGGACCTGCGGCGGCACCAGATCTCGAAAGGCGACCGGCTGCTGTTGCAGGGAGACCGGGAGGCATTGGAAGAAGCGGCCCGCCAGGGGTTTGTCACGAACTTGGGCTATTTAGAGGCAGATGAGGTGAAAGCGACGGCCGGTGGTCTTGTGAAGCTATTGCCTGTGCGTGTTCCCCAGGGATCCGTGCTCACCGGTCACGACCTGGTTGAAAGTCGTTTTGGAAATGGATTCGGACTGACCGTCGTAGGCATCGTGCGCGGCGAAGAGCTCATGTGCATGCCATCGCCGTTGGAAAAGGTGCAAGCCGGCGATCTGCTTTTGCTGCAGGGTTCACCGCCCGATCTTGAAGTCCTCGAAGGTCTTCAAAAACTGGAAATCGAAGAGCCGACGTCCAGCCTGGCGGCGGACCTGGAGTCGCAACAGATCGGCGTCACCGAGGTGCTGCTCTCGCCGAGGACCACCCTGGCCGGCCGCACCTTGGCCGAACTTCTTTTTCGCGATCACTATGGGGTCAGCGTGCTTGCCATCTGGAGAAAGGGTCGCGCCTATCGCAGCGGGCTTCAGGATATCCCCCTGCAGTTCGGGGATGCCCTGCTGGTCTACGGACAGCGCAGCAACCTGGAAGCGGTGGCTCGAGACCCCGACTTCCTCGTTCTGGATGAAGCCGCCGCGCGGGCGCCCCGCTTGGAAAAAGCGTCTATCGCCGCGGCCATCATGGTGACCGTGCTCCTGAGCGCCATCCTCGGCTTCGTTCCGATCGCCGTTGCCGGGCTGGCCGGTGCAGCGCTCATGGTGCTCTTTGGATGTTTGAGCATGGAGGAGGCGTATCGCGCGATTGAATGGAAGGTCGTGTTCCTCATCGCCGGCATGCTGCCGCTGGGGGCGGCCATCGAAAATACGGGGATTGCGCAGATGGGGGCAACGGCCCTGATCGGCGCCGTGGGCGATTTCGGCACTCGCTGGGTCGTCGCGGCGCTCTTTACGATCACCGTCCTCGCCACGCAGATCATCCCTACCGCGGCCTTGGTGGTACTTATGGCGCCGGTGGCACTCAGCGCCGCCAGCACGCTGGGGATTTCACCGCACTTGCTGATGATGACAGTGGCGATTGCGGCCTCAGCAAGCTTCGCGAGCCCGCTGTCGCACCCCGCTCATTTGCTTGTCATGGGTCCCGGCGGCTATCGGTTCACCGACTACGTGAAGGTCGGCGTGCCGTTGACCGTCGTGATTATTTTGGTGTCCGTGTGGCTACTGCCGGTTTTCTGGCCACCCTAGTTTGAAGATTCCCGCTGACCGGCCCGACCTACACGCTCATCGCCGTCCACACAAGGATCCTGATGTTGGGCGCCCGCTCCTTTTACGCCAAAGTACCGTTTACGAATTTATTGAATGGCAGGCTTCCCTTTCCAATAGATGATGCCGTAGTAGAGGTAGAGCTCCCAGAGGGTGGTGAGCCGGCCCATCAAAACGCAGCCCAGGCCCAACAGCAGCGCCGCGACCGACATGAGTCGGCGCGGTCCGAAGCTGTCGTTCAAACGACCGATAATCACGCCGAAAATTCCCATGCTGAAAAAGGCCGTGATGAGGCCCCGGCGATGGCGGCTCTAGACCAGCCGAGCTCCTCCATCAGCGCGTTGAGGAAAATGCCGAAGGAAATATAGGTTCCCACCCCGAGGGCTTGGATACTGAAACAGATGGCGGTGATGAGATAGGCATAGGAGGATTGCGGGGGGTCGAATCGGCATGGTCTTTCTTTTTAAGTGAGATGCTCATGCGATAGGCTCGGTCGTGGGGTGCAGGGGGCATAGATCCGGTTCAGGAATTGGCAACGAAAGTCACCCTGACATCGGCTTTGCCGGCGGCAAGATGTTGGTTCGTCAGATATATTGATCCACCATGTCGGCGATCACGCGCTCGACCGCATCCGCCCCCTCCTTCTGCTGCACCTCGGCGATCATCTGCCTAATTTTGCGGCAGGTGGCCGGGTCGCGGTCGAGGTCGCGGGTCGAGCGGAAGGCGCCGCCGCGCCGGCCGACGCGGTAGATCAGCCGCTCGGCGTCCGGAAGCTCCTGGTAGGCCCGGATTACCTCCAACATCCTCGGTTTGTCTTCGGGCAGCTTCCCGCTGACTTCCTCCAGAAGGTTCATGATGTGGTCGCTCGTCACGGTGCTGGTGATTCCCTCCAGATGCTCGATGAAAACCCGGATTTCTTCGGCCAGCTCGTCATCGGTCAGCATGTGGAAGGAGCCGTCCTTCAAGCGGGCATGCAGCGGCACTCGGCTGGGAAGTCTCAGGCTGCGCAGGCGGATGAAATGGGGATTGATCCGGTTGAGCACCCGCGCCGTCTCTACGGCGTGCTCCCGCCACATCTCACGGCCGCCCAGGCCGGGCATGACGTATTCGGAGACCTGCATGCCGGCTTCCCCCAGTTTGCGGCCGGCCTCCACGTGCTGGGCAGCGCTCACGCCTTTTTTCACCAGCTTGAGCAGCGGGTCGAAGCCGGTCTCAAGCCCGATGTGCACCCGATCCAGGCCCGATGCATGGATGCGCGTCAAGGACTCCAGCGACTTCTTGGTCACCGTGCGCGAACGCGAGTAGGTGGTGACTCGTTTGACTTCAGGAAAGGTCTGCCGCAGGAACGCGAGCACCTCCACCAGGTCGCCCGTCCGCATGATCAGGTTGTCGGCGTCCTGCAGGAAGCAGGCGCCGGTTCCGTAGTACATCCAGGCCGCCACGCTGCGGTAGCTGCTCGCATACGAGCCGGCGCCGAAAATCTGGCTGACGACGGCATCGGTCACGTTCCCGCCGTAGCCGAGCTTCCAGGATACGGCCGTGATCTCATCGGCGATAACGCGGGCGGTTCGGATGTCGCTCTTGATTTCATCGACGCTTCGCAGGGAAAATTTCCGACCCTTGTAAACCGGGCAGAATTCGCATTGATTCCAGGGGCAGTTGCGGGTGAAGCGCAGCAGGAGGCTCTGGGCTTCGTTGGGCGGCCGGATCGGCCCCTGTTCGAACTGGAGATCTTTATGGGTCATTGCCGGGAACTCCGTAAGCGTTAGTGTTTAATGCGCACCAGCCGCTGGTAGGCCTCGTTGAGTTTAACGAAGCGCTCATGGTCGCCGCCCTTGTCGGGATGCAGCTCCTGGGCTCTGCGGCGGTAAAGGCGCCAGAGGTCGCGCCGGTTCATCTTCTTGAGTACGTCACGGCTCTTTCCGAAAATGGCGGCCATCTCCTCCATGCGGACGGCTACCGACGGCGGCGGCCGATAGTGCCGGTGCCGGTTGATGAAATCCCGGAGGTATTCTTCCGCCAGCGACCGCGCGGCATAATCGTGGTCGAAGTACATGACGGCGTAGCGCACCAGATAGTCGCTCAAGCGGTTGCCGGATTCCATGCCGGCCCAGAAGACTTTGTCGCGCTGCAGCCGGCAGACTTCTTCGATGAAACAGCCGTCGACTTCTTCCACATCGAGAAACTCCGGATGCCTGCTGGCGAAGCGCTGATGGAAGAACTGCTGCAGGTTGAAGATCGCGTAGGTGTAGGTCTTGTAGTCGCGCGGCCGCAGAATCGACTCCATCTCGATGAAGTCCTGTTCGATTTCGTCGCGGGACTTGTTTCGAAACCGGCGGAGCAGCGTTGCGGGGACGCGGCCCAGGGCGCGGGGGTCGGTCTGGCCCGTCTTGAGGAAGTGGATGCGGCGCTTGTCGAAGATGTGCGCGTCGCAGCTATCGGTTGCTGCCACCGGGCTGCGGCGGCTGCGCGACTGGCACTCCTGGCGGCGGAATGGCTCGAGCTTCCGGCGGATGTCGGGATTCAGGAAAGGCCAGAAGAGGTTCTCCATGTCCTCGGGTGCCGGTTCCGACCCGAGCGACCGAATCCCATCCTCCACGACCGCGTCGATGTAGAACGCATTGCCGCCCGGATAGACAATAAACTGCGCCGGTTCGGCCCCCAGCTCGAAGAGATCGCGGCTAAGATAGGCACCCGCCTTTCGGTAGGACTCCCGGATGGTGTAATGGGTTTTTCCGTCGATTTGCTTGCGTGCGAGGTACACGGTGTGATCGTCCTTGTCGGGGCGCTGAACTCCATGTTCAGATATAGGGCTCGGCGAGGCCCCTGTCAATCAGCCGGACGCGGCGGACGCGCGGCCCTTGAGTTTTCACTCTAGGGTGGCTAATGTAACCTGTCCTTTCGAACCGATTAACCGCCAAAGGAGCTTTGAATGGAAACGACACGTCCGTTGGGGCAATCAGGGATACGCATCTCTTCGATCGTGATGGGCATGTGGCAGGCCGGGAAAGAAATGTGGGCGGGGATCGACGACCAGGAGACCCGCCGGGCCGTTCGCGCCGCATTCGACGCCGGCATCAACGCGTTCGATACGGCCGAGATGTACGGCAGGGGGCATTCCGAACGCATGCTGGCGGCGGCGACCGCCGACATTCGTTCTAAAGTGGTTTACATGACCAAGGTTTTTTCCAATCACCTCCAATACGACCAGGTCATCGCCGCGTGCCATCGCTCCCTGAAGAACCTCAAAACCGACTCCATCGATCTGTATCAGATCCATTGGCCCTCGGGCTCGTGGGGCAGCCGCCCCGTGCCGATCGAGGAGACCCTGCGGGCGCTGAACGACCTCAAGTCCCAGGGCAAGATCAGGGCCATCGGCGTCTCGAATTTTTCGCGCACCCAGGTCGAAGCGGCCGCCCGCTTCGGGGTCATCGACAGCCTGCAGCCGCCGTACTCTCTTTTCTGGCGGCAGGTGGAGAAAGACGCCTTGCCCTACTGCGCCGCGAACAGCATCACGGTGCTGGGCTATTCGCCCATGGCCCAGGGCATCCTGGCCGGCCGCTTCGGCCCCCAGCCGGTCTTCGCGAAGGACGACCACCGCAAGGGGCACCGGCTTTTTCAGCCGGACATCTATCCCCGGGTTCAGGAGGCCGTGGAGCGGCTGAAGCCGATCGCCGCGCGCCACCGCGTTACGCTGGGGCAGCTGGCCCTGGCCTGGGTGATCAGCCATCCCGGGGTCTGCGCGATCGCCGGCGCGCGCAACGCCGAGCAGGCATCTGAAAACGCCCGCGGCGCAACGCTGGCCCTGTCCGCTGCCGATCTGGCCGAACTGGACGCCATCGGCCGCACGGTCACCGACGGTCTGGACGACAACCCGGTGCAGTGGAACTTCTAGAACGGGTGGTTTCGGCCGTCTGCAGCCGGCATGCTCCTGCGCCGGGCATCGGCTCACGGTTCAGCCGGTTCCATCTGCGGCGCAATCATCACCGCGCGCGGCGTACCGGGCCGGTCCTCAGCAGGTGAACGGGTAAAAGTGATAGAAACAGTACCCGCCGGGATCCCCGTAGGCCAGCTCCGTGTCGATCAGACACTGGCCGATCGCCTCTTTGGATACCTGCTCGTAGTCCGGGCGTTTTTCTTCGTCGCGTTTGCAAGCCATGCAGATGGGCGCGTGATCGTAGACCGAAAGAATGCGCTGATCCATGCGCTCCAGCTTGCGGTCGCAGCGACGGCACTGAGTGGCGCAGGCCAGCTGCTTGTCCCAGTTATCCGCCATGGGATGTTCTCCTCTCTTCTTATTTCTTTTTGAAAAACTCCTGCACCAGTTCTTTCATGATGTCGAGAAGGTTGCCGCCGCGTTCGCGTCCGATGCGGTGGGCGTCATCAACAATGCGGGCTGCCAGGCGCTTCAAGTCGCTTTCCGCAGGGGTCGGCGTCTTCTGTTTTTCGTACTGCCAGCGCAAAAACCGCACGGCCAGTTTTTCTTCCTGCTGTCGGATGAAACCCATGATCTGACCTGCTTTCAGGACTTCGGCGAGCATATCTGCCACACGAGCCGTTCCAGGATCAGCCGCGGATGCAGAACCGACGACTTGAGCTTGAGGTCGGCCGCACTGGCCGCTTCCAGCGCATGCAGCAACTCGGCGCGGCTGAAACGATCGGCTTTCTTAAGCGTCTGGTAGACCGGAAAGGGGTTGCCCGGGGTGCGGGCGAGCTGCAAGTCGGTCCCTGCTTTGGCCGATTTTTTTTTCTTCTTGCCTTCCGCCGATTCGTCCGCCAAGGCCGCCTCCCAAGCATCGATGCGCTCGATCAGCTCGCGGTCGAACGCGACGACCGCCGGCATGACGATTTTCTGGAACTGCGGGTAGGTGCACGCTGGATGCCAGGCTGCGCCGGCCGCGCTTGCGGTGAAATCCTTGGCCACCAGCAGCTTGCGAATCTGATTCGTGACGGCCGCCAGGGCCTGCAGGCCATGGATCTCGCCGGCCAGCAGCGCGTCCAGGAAAAACAGGGAGCGCTCCCAGTTGCGGTCCGTCACGGCATTGGTCAGCTCGTACAACGGATCCTTCTTGGTCCGCGTGAGGGCCGCCGCTACGTCCTCGGCCGTGAGCTCCGGACACGGGCCGGCATAATCGATCAAGATTTGGAGATTGTTCGAAAACGTGCCGAGATCGAAGCCGGTCATCTCGCAAAGTGCCAGAAACGCCTCGCGGTTCATGCTCTTACGGGTCGGTTCCAGGGCGGATTTCATATGGTCGGCGAGAACGGCCTCCTGGGCCTCCTTGTCGGCCCGGCGATCGCCCTTCGGCACCGCGCAATCGAGAACGACCCCCTTCTCGCTGATGAGTTTATAGAGGGTGCGGCGCCGGTCGATCCCATCGGTGGTGAGGATGAGATGATGGCCGTGCGGGAATCCGTTCGCGATGGCTCTTTCGAGGATGCCGGCACCGTCCTCCGCCGGCGGGACGGCCAGCTGAGCGTTGGCGCAATGATCGAGGATGGCGTCGACCCAGGCGTCGTCTTCGCCGGCATCATACCCGTCGGGCAACCGAGTCGACCGATCCGATGCGCGCAGGTCGTCGAGCGAACTATTCATCTGCGCCAGTGCGGCCAGAAAATGCTTCGCCGCCCGCGGCAGATCGCCGTCAATCCGGGCGCTGCGGGCGCTGTCGAGCAGCTTGGCAGCGTTGTCTTTGGCGTGGAACAGGCGTGCGTCCTTGAGGGCCACCACCTTGGTGCCGCCCAGCAGTGAGTAAGTGTTGACGCAGGCCACAACATCGCCGATCGAGGTGGCGGCACCGTCCATCGGTTCGTAATTCAGGCTTCCCGGGGCGCCCGGCAATAGGCGCTGCAGGATTTCCTCGAAGGCCGTCCGGACGAGAAGCTCCTCGCCATGAATGAGATAGACGGGAACCGGACGGCGCTCGGACGGGGTATCGAGCTGCTTCAGATAGGCTTTGAGGTCCGGGTAGCTGATTTCGCCCATGGCCGGCAAAATGGGATCGGTGCCTGTCTCCGGCGTTTTTAGGAGTCCAGCCGGATCTTGCGGAACAGAATATGATATGCAAAAATAACCACGCCGACGGTAATGGCGCTGTCGGCTACATTGAAGGCGGGCCAGTGCAGGTCGCCTGCATAGAGATCCAGAAAGTCCACGACGATGCCGAAGCGGATTCGATCCACCAGGTTGCCGATCGCGCCCCCGAAAAGAAGCGAGATGCCGACGGCCAAAACGCGCTGGTCGACCGGCGTCTGCCAGTAAAAATACAGGATCAGACCGGCCGCCAGCAGGGACACCGCCACGAACAGCAGGCCGCGGATGTCCGCGCTCATGCCGGACAGAAAACCGAACGCGCCGCCCGGGTTGTGAACATGGGTGAGGTCGAAAAAGCCCGGTATGACCGGGAGGCTGCCGCCCAGGGGCAGATACGCCAGAACCAGCGCCTTCGAGGCCTGGTCGAGGATCAGCACGGCTCCGGCCACACTGGCTAGCAATGCCATTTTGGGGGAGGCCATCGTGTCACGCAGCCAGTGCATTCGTGCAGCGCGTGCAGATCGTCGGATGCTGCGGGTTCTGCCCCACCGATATTTCGTGGATCCAGCAGCGATGGCATTTCTCGCCCACCGCCGGCTGCACCCGAACCCGCAGCCCCTCGATCTCGGTGCTTTCGAATGCGCCCTCCAATGGCGCCTCCCGCACCAGGTCGGCCGCGGAAACGATAAAAATGGATCTCAGATCGGCGGCGCAGCGCGCCAGCCGGTCGTAAAGATCGCCGTTTACCGAGAGCGTCACCGCCGCATCCAGCGCGTGGCCGATCAGTTTCTGGGTGCGAGCGGCTTCCAGCGCCTTGGTCACCTCGCTGCGCACCCCCAGCAGCTGCTCCCAGCGTTCGGCCAACTCCGCATCCCCATGCTCACGCTGCGGAGCGGGCAGCTGCGCCAGGTGTACGCTCGGCGCTCGGTTCGGCGCCGCTGGCATATGCTGCCAGATCTCCTCGGCCGTGAACGGCAGGATCGGCGCCATCAGACGGCAGAGCGTGTCCGCCAGGGTGTAGAGCACGCTCTGGGCGCTGCGCCGCTCCATGGATTTGGCCGGCGACGTGTAAAGGCGGTCCTTCAGGATATCGAGGTAAAGCGCCGAGAGGTCGACGGCGCAGAAGTTGTGCAGTGCGTGGAAGATGGTGTGATACTCGTAGAGATCATAGGCCCGGCGGGCCTTTTCCACCAGCAGTTGCAAGCGGTGGAGGATGAAGCGGTCGATTTCGGCCATCTGCGCGGCCGCCACTCCGTCCGTTTCAGGGACAAAGTCGTAGAGATTGCCCAGCATGAAACGGTGGGTGTTGCGGATGCGGCGATAGGCGTCGCTCAATTGATTCAAGATGGTGTCCGAAATGCGAATGTCCTCGCGGTAGTCGGAAGCCGACACCCACAAGCGCAGGATCTCGGCTCCGTACCGGTCGATCACCTCCTTGGGTGCGATCACGTTGCCGAGCGACTTGGACATCTTGCGGCCTTCGGCGTCCACCACGAATCCGTGCGTCAGTACGGCATTATACGGGGCGCGGCCGCGCGTGCCGACTGAGGTCAGCAGCGAGCTGTGAAACCAGCCGCGGTGCTGGTCGCTGCCCTCCAGATAAAGGTCCGCGGGCCAGCGCAGGTCCGGGCGGACCTCGAGCACCGCGGCATGGCTGACACCGGAGTCGAACCATACATCCAGGATATCGGTTTCCTTGATGAAGCGGTCGTGACCGCAACGGGGGCAGCGTGCATCGGGAGGCAGGATCTGCGCCATGTCGCGTTCGAACCAGACATCGGCCCCGTGCTCGCGGAACATGCGCACGACCCGGTCGATAATCTCCTCGTTCAGGAGCAGCGCTTCGCACTGGGCGCAATAACAGACGGTGATCGGCACGCCCCAGGCGCGCTGGCGGGATACGCACCAGTCCGGCCGGTTTTCGATCATGCCGTAGATGCGCTCGCGGCCCCAGCCGGGGATCCACTGCACGCGGTCGATGGCTTCCAGGGATTTGCGCCGCAGCCCGGTCTTGTCCATGGAGATGAACCACTGCGGCGTCGCTCGGAAGATCACGGGCTGCTTGCAGCGCCAGCAGTGCGGGTAGGAGTGCGCGAGCCTGCCGGCCTGGACCAGGGCGCCCGTCTCGTGGAGCTTTGCGCGGATCTGTGGGTTGGCGTCGAAAACAAACTGTCCGCTGAAAAATTCCACCTCCGGGGTGAACCGGCCGCGGTCGTCAACGGGGGAGTAGGCCTCCAGTCCGTATTCCAGACCGACGTCGTGGTCCTCACGGCCGTGGCCCGGTGCGGTGTGCACGCAGCCGGTGCCGGCCTCGAGCGTTACATGCGAGCCGAGCACGATGATGGAATCCCGGTCGTAGAAGGGGTGACGGCAGACCTTGCGTTCGAGCCGCTTGGGATCGAGGCGGGCGAGGATGGCGGCGGCCGGCCGCCCGAAAGCGGTCATGCAGGGCTCCGCCAGGTCCCGGGCCAGCACGTAAACCTCCCCTTGGCCCGCGTCCACGGCGACGTACTCGAAATCGGGGTGCAGGGCCACGGCCAGGTTGGCCGGAAGGGTCCAGGGCGTCGTCGTCCAGATGACGACATAGACCTGCTTGCCCTTCAGCGCAGGGTATTCTGCCGTGAGATCATCCTTCAAGGCGAATTTGACGAAAACCGAGTCGGTGGATTCGTCCTGATATTCGATTTCGGCCTCGGCCAGCGCGGTCTGGCAGGTGAAGCACCAGTGGATGGGTTTTTTGCTGCGGGTCAGGTCGCCGGACCGGCCGAAATTCATGCACTCGCGAGCGATGATCGCCTCGTATTCGTAGTTCATGGTGAGGTAGGGGTTGGCCCAGTCTCCCATGACTCCCAGGCGCTTGAATTCGTTGCGCTGAATGTCGATGAACCGCTCGGCATAGGCGCGGCAGAGCTTGCGCACCTGGGACCGGGTGAGGCTCTTTTTCCTTTCGCCCAGCTCCTTGTCGACGTTGTGTTCGATGGGCAAGCCGTGGCAGTCCCATCCGGGCACATAGACCGCATCGAATCCAGACATCTGCTTGGATCGGACGATGATGTCCTTGAGAATCTTGTTCAGCGCGGTTCCGATGTGAATGTGGCCGTTGGCGTAGGGAGGTCCGTCGTGCAGGATGAAACGGGTGCGGCCCTCGGACGCGGCGCGGATCGCTTGGTAGAGCCGGCCGTCCTCCCATTGCTTCAGCTGCTCCGGTTCGCGCCGCGCCAGGTTGGCTTTCATGGGAAATCCGGTCGTCGGCAGGTTGAGCGTTTGCTTGTAATCCATTCCATCCTCCCCGGTCGACGGGTTGTCGACCCGGCATTTCTAACTGCAACCGATTGCGGTGTCAAGGCGACCGCCGGTCCGATCCTAGAAGAGGAAAAACATGCGGTATAGGGCCAGCCCCAAAAGGATCAAGGCCACCCCAAGGATCCAGATGAGCTGTTCCGGCGTGAAACGGGGCATGGGATGGGTCGCGTTATAACATCCATCGCGGCATGAGCGTTTCTTTTCCTCAGCAGGAGTCCCCTTACGGGGCATCCAGCCCGAATTCCGTGTGCAAGGCCTGCACCGCCAGTTCGGCGTACTTCTGTTCGATCAGGCAGGATATCCGGATCTCGGACGTGCTGATCATCATGATGTTGATCCCCTCCCGGGCCAGGGTGGTGAACATCCGCGCCGCCACCCCCGGATGGCTGCGCATGCCCACCCCGGTGACCGAGACCTTGGCGATGTTCTCGTCGCCGAACACGTCCTCGGCCGCGATGTCCCGGGCGACTTTCTCTTCGATCTCCAATGCGGCCTTGAAGTCGGCTTTGGGCACGGTGAAGGTGAGGTCCGTCTTGCCGCTGGCGCGGGTGTTCTGAATGATCATGTCGACGGAGATGCCGGCCTCGGCGACCGGCGTGAATATCTTGGCGGCGATGCCGGGCATGTCGGGAACTTTCCGCAGGGTGATGCGCGCGTCGTTTTTATTCATGGTCACCGCGGAGACCACCACCCGTTCCATGCCGTTGTCTTCATTGACGACCATGGTTCCTTCCTCCTCTGAAAAAGACGATCGCACGTGCACCGGCACGTTGTATTTCATCGCAAACTCCACCGAACGGATCTGCAGCACCTTGGCGCCGATGCTGGCCATCTCGAGCATCTCCTCGTAGGAGATCTTGTCGAGCTTGCGGGCTTTGGGGACCACGTTCGGGTCGGCCGTGAAGACGCCGGTCACGTCGGTGTAGATCTCGCAGCAATCCGCCTTCAGCGCGGCGGCAATGGCTACGGCGGACGTGTCCGATCCGCCGCGGCCCAACGTCGTGATGTTGCCCTCCGGGTCGCAGCCCTGGAAACCGGCGACGACCACGATGGCGCGGCCGGCGAGCAGGCCGCGCACCCGCTCGGCCCGGATGTCCTGAATGCGCGCGTTGCCGTAGCAGAAATCGGTGCGGACCTCCACCTGAAACCCCATCAGAGAAAAGGCCGAGTATCCCATGGATCGGAGCATCATGGCCAGGAGCGCAGCGGTGGTCTGCTCCCCGGTGGCCAGCAGGGCGTCCAGCTCACGCTTGTCCGGGCTTTCGTTGACTTTCCGGGCCAGGTTGATGAGCCCGTCGGTGACGCCGGCCATGGCCGAGACGATGACCACCATGTTGTGGCCGCGCTGATGGGTGCGGACCACGCGCTGGGCGACGCTTTGGATGCGCTCCAGGTTGGCCACCGACGTGCCGCCGTATTTTTGAACGATCAATCCCATATTATTCCTCCGCGTTACGGGCTCGTGATAGTCGGCATCGAGCATCGCTTTCGCTGCGGCGGGTCGTTAGAGGTGAACCGGATCCACCGGCGCCGCGCCCGTAAAGCGATCCAACGCCTTTAGCAGACTCGCTGCCGCTTGTCCATATGCCAGCAGCTGCAGCGTGCGGAGATCCCCCTCGCCGATTTCGAATCGGATTTCCAGCCGATCCGCAGCGGCATCGAGCGGCAGCCGGTCGGCCCATTCCACCGCGGCGACGCCCTCGCCATGCAGGAGTTCGCTCAAGCCCAGATCCTCCGGATCCAGATTCGCATCCAAGCGGTAAAGATCGATGTGAACCAGTGCCAGCCGTCCGGGATATTCGTTGACGATGGTGTAACTCGGACTGGTGATATAGTATCCGGCGGGTACGCCGAGCCCGCACCCCAGGCCCTGGACGAACATCGTCTTGCCGCTACCGAGGTCGCCTATCAGAAAAATGACCATGGGGGTTGCCATCAGCCGCCCGCAGCGCCGCCCCAGCTCTTGGGTTTCTTCGACACAGGCCGTCGTGAGCAAGAGCGCCGCCGACTTCGGGGACACCGCCCTTTCCATTCAGGTCTCCGCAAGCAGGGCGGCGACTTGCCCGGGCAGGGCCTTCATCACTTCTCCGGCCAGGTAGCCCCAGGGGCCGATGCAGCGGGCCAGGTGATCGGCCGCCGCTCCATGGAGATAGACGGCCGCTCGGGCGGCCAGTTCGGGGCAAAGGCCCTGGGCGATCAACCCCGCCAGGGCGCCGGTCAGCACGTCGCCCATGCCGCCGGCGGCCATGCCGGGGTTGCCGGTGGGATTGATATAGATGGCTCCGTCCGGGTGGGCGATGAGGGTGCGGGCACCTTTGAGCACCACGTGCAGGTTCAGGGCGGTTGCGAGGTCGCGGGCGCAGGCGATGCGCTCGCGCTGTACGGCGGAAGCCGTCGTTCCGAGCAGGCGCGCCATCTCCCCGGGATGCGGGGTGAGGACCGCCGGGACCGGCAGGTTTTTGAGCATCTCCGTTGCGCCTGCAAAGTGGTTCAGACCGTCGGCGTCGATCACCATCGGGATCGGGCTCGACCGGGCCAGTCCGCGGACCAGTTCTCCGGTCTCGGCCGCAGGTCCGAGACCGGGGCCCAAGGCCAGGCAGGATTTTCCCTGCGCCAGTTCGAGAATGGCGGCCTGCGCGCTCAGGCCCAGAATCCCGGCCCCCGCTTCCGGCAGGGACACGGTCATGGCTTCGCGCGTCAACGTTTCCATAATCGCGTGCAGGCCGACGGGCACTCCCAGGCTTACCAGGCCCGCGCCGATCCGCAGGGCGGCGGCGGCGGTCAGAGCGGCGGCGCCGGTTTTGCCGGGCGAGCCGGCGAGGACGAGCAGGTGCCCGGTGCAGCCCTTGTGGGTATCGGCCGGGCGCGGAGCGACATAACCCCGGACAGCTTCGGCCGACAGCAGGAACTGGCGCGGCCTAATGCGGTCGGCCACGGCGGGAGGGATCCCGATGTCGACCACTTCCAGCCGGCCGGTGTAATCCGCGCCGGGAAAGATCACCTGCCCGATCTTGGGGTAGGCGAAGGTGACGGTGGTTCGGGCGCGGATGCAGGTGCCGCAGGGTTGACCGGTGTCCGCACTGAGGCCGGAGGCCATGTCGACCGCCAGGACCGGGCGGTTCAGCTGGTTGATGAACTCGATCGCGTTGCGGAAAAGGCCGCGGACCTCCGAATGGAGCCCGGTGCCGAAAACGGCGTCCACCCAGACCGCCTCCAGGCGCATGTCGCGCTGGCCGCGGCGGAAGGCGGCTTCGTCCGGCATTTCGATCACCGGCACCCCTGATGCCGGCAGAAGTTTCAGATTGGCGGCGGCGTCGCCCTGGATCTTGTCCGCCGTGGATAAAAGGTACACTCGGACCGGGTATCCCCTTTGGGCCAACCCGCGTGCGATGACGTATCCGTCGCCGCCGTTGTTGCCCCGCCCGGCGATGACGCCCACCCCCTGGCGCGCCGCCTCGGAGAATTGAGATAAAAAAACGCGCGTGGCCTCACGACCGGCGTTTTCCATCAGGATCCGGCCCGGAAGCCCGAATTGCTCGATGGTCAGGCGGTCCATCGTCTGCATTTCAGCCGATGTCACCACATACATGCCGTTATCTCCCTCGCTATTGCGACGGTTGAAGCACGCATCGCAACCGGAAACACCGCCCGATCGGACGTATCGGCCGGCGGTTAGGATCGTCCAGTTTTCCGAGGTCCGCGGACGGCCGCCGGCGCTCTCCTCGGGTGGGGTCGCCCGTCCGCTTTTAGCGTTGCCATCAGCAGTCGGCTCTTGGCGGCCATGCGGCGGGCGCCGGCCGCATCCTGCTCGTGATCATAGCCGCAGAGATGCAGCAGCCCGTGCACGACCAGCTGAGTGAGTCGCTCTTCCGGCTCCAGGCCGGCTGCTCGGGCCTCCCGCCAGGCGGTGTCCACTGAGATCACCACATCCCCCAGGAGATGCGGGCTGAGATCGGCGAACCGTCCCTCCTGCATCGGAAAGGCGATGACATTTGTGGGGCCTTCCCGGTTCAGATACGCCCGGTTCATGGCGGCGATCCGGGGGTCGTCCACCAGCAGGATGGAGAGCTCTGCTTCAGGATGCCCTAAGGAGTTTAGGAGGATCCGGGTTTTCTGCCGAATCCGGCTCAGCGAGATCCGGTGGCGTCTTTGGCGGTTGGCGATCTGGATGTCCATTCTTGAGCCTGCCCCTGCCGTTCTCGGCGACGAAGGAACGCTGATCGTAATATTCGATGCGGTGATGATGAATCCCGTTCAGAATGGTGTTGAAGCATCCGGCGATCCGGTTGAGGTCTTTGAGAGTCAGGTCGCATTCCTCGAGCTGGCCGTCGGAGAGAATGAGGTTGAACAGGCTCTGAACCATGCCCTTGATGCGCGCCGGGGTCGGGTTCTCCAATGTGCGCGAGGCGGCCTCGACCACGTCGCCCAGCATGACCAGCGCGGCTTCTCGGGTTTGCGGCTTGGGGCCGGGATAGCGAAAATCCTCCTCCTTGACTTGATCTTCTCCCTTCAGCTGCCGGGCCTTTTCAAAAAAATAACGGATCAGGCTGGTGCCGTGGTGCTGCCGGATGCCCTCGATGATGATCGGGCACAGCTTGTGCTCGCGAGCGATTTCCACCCCTTCCTTGATGTGCGAGATCAGGATCAGGCTGGACATCGACGGCGCCAGCCGATCGTGCTTGTTCTTGCCGTTGCGCTGGTTTTCGATGAAATACTGAGGCTTCTTGATCTTGCCGATGTCGTGGTAATAACCGGTTACCTTGGCCAACAAGGGATTGGCGCCGATCTCCGCCGCGGCGGCTTCCACCATGGATCCCAGAATGACCGAATGATGATAACTGCCCGGGGCCTCGATCATGAGTTGACGCAGGATCGGCCGGTCCAAATTGGCGAGTTCCAGAAGACTGATGTCCGTGGTGTAGCCAAAGGCGATCTCCACCAGCGGAACCACGCCGGCGGCGACCACCCCGGCGCCGATGCCCCCCAGAAACGCGAAGGCGCTGCACCAGGCCCACCCGGTCCACGACGGGTGGCCGCTGAAGATCTCGACCCCCACGGCCAAAGCGGCGCCGAGCAAACCGGTCTTTACGCCCGCCGTGACAAAGACCTTGCGTTCCCGGCAGGTCCGGACCCAGTAGGCGCCCATGCAGCCGGTGATCATGGAAAAGATGCACGTCGCCAGGCTGTTTTCAAACATGACCGCCGTTCCCACCGCCGTCACCACCGCAAAGCTCAATGCCGCCGGGAGCTTGAGGAAGACGCAGACAATCATCGGAGCGGCCGCCAGCGGCACCAGGAAGACGACGGCGGATCCCGGAAAGGCATAGTTCGAGCTGCGGATCGCCCCGGCGAACAAGGTCACCATGATCTGGGCCGCAAGCTGAAAAAAGATGAAAACGCACGCCATCAACAAGACGTCTCGGGTGGGGGTTTCGCTGCCCGCCAGGCGCTGTCTAAAAAAAAGGATGTGGCTCACCACGATCAAGCCGGCCATCAGGGCGGCCGCTCCCAAAAGAGCCAGGAAAATGGGTTCGGATTTAGCCTCGGATTCGAGCGCCTGAAGTTTGAGCAGATGCAGTTCGCTCAGCCGTTCGCCTTCGCGCAGGAGCATCTCGCCCCGCTTGATCTTGTAAAGGACGGGTTTGACTTCAGCTGCCGCACGGATTTTGCGTTGCTCGGTTTCGCTGCGGTTGAGGGTGATGTTGGGCTGGATCAGGCGCTGGCAGAAGTCCACCAGCAAGTTTGCGATCGTATAATCCAGCTCCCGCAGCACGGGTTGGCCTTGGCTGCGGACCAGCGAGCGGGCCTGGTCCAGGCTGTAGAACTGCTTGAAGTCGTGGAAGACCCGCTCTTCATGGGTGCGGACGTCCCTCAACAGGACGCCTCGTTCCAAATCCTTGAGCAGGTTTTCCTTGGTGGAGACGACGCCGTTGTCGATTAATTTCTGAATGATCTCCGCGATGCCGTCAGCGATGCTTTTGGAAAATCCCTCCGCCTCCAAGGCGGCAAAAGCCCCCTTGCTAACGCGGATGCCGATCTTGTCCTCGAAGGCTTTGCGGGCCTCTTCGGCCGCAGGGACAGGATCCGCGATCGCGGGAGGTGCGAGCGGCTGGAGTTCAACTGCGGCGCGGCGCATGGCACGCAGATCGGCAAAGGCTTCTTCCACCGTTCGGGCGAGCCGAGCGGACAGCTCGTTGTCCCTGTCATAGACCGTGAGCACCCCCTGAACCGCCTGCTGCCGCTTGATCTCCGTCGCCGCCTGGTCTTTTACGAGCAACTCCCGGGGAGCCTTGACGTCTTTTTCAGCCACATCGCCGACCGCATAATTCAGGCGAGGCACCATGATGCGAGGATAGAGAATCAGGGTAAAGACGAGGGTGACGGCAGCCAGGAGCAGCAGTCGAACCCCGAAGGGCCGCCCGTTTAACCAGGCGGGCCGCCAAAAACGCTTATCGAACGTCATGTCGGCTCCCTCTGAACCCCTCCCCCGTGTGGATCCGCTTGAGGCCCCCGCTTGCGGGCGTCAAGCTCCTCGTAAGCCCTGATGATCTCCTGAACCAAGCGGTGCCGCACCACATCTTGTTTGGAGAAGAAGATGAATTGGATGCCCGCGATGCCCTGCAGAATGTTCTTGGTTTCGATCAAGCCCGAGGTGCGCTCCCGCGGCAGGTCGATCTGCGTGATATCGCCCGTGATCACCGCTTTGGAATTGAATCCGATGCGGGTCAGAAACATCTTCATCTGTTCGGAGGTCGTGTTCTGGGCTTCATCCAGGATGATGAACGAGTCGTTCAATGTCCGTCCGCGCATGAAAGCGATCGGAGCGACCTCGATCACCCCTTTTTCCATCAGGGTCGAGTATTTTTCGACGCGCATCATGTCGTGCAGGGCGTCATAGAGGGGCCTCAAATAAGGGTCCACCTTCTCGGCCAGATCCCCCGGGAGGAATCCCAGGGTCTCGCCGGCCTCCACCGCCGGACGGGTCAGGATGATCCGGCTGACCTGGGCTTTGGTGAAGGCCGCCACGGCCATGGCCATCGCCAAATAGGTCTTACCGGTGCCGGCCGGTCCGATCCCGAAGACAATATCATGGGCGCGGATGGCGTCGATGTAGGCTTTCTGGGCCGGGCTTTTCGGTGTGATCACACTTTTCTTGGCCGTGACAAATACCGTGTCCAGAAAGACGTCTTTCAAATTGAGGCGGTCGTTGCCGCTCAGCATGCGGGCGGCGTATTCAATGTCGTTCGGATGCAGCGGATAGCCTGCTTGCAACAGGCCATAGAGCTGATTCAGAAGATTCTCGGCCAGCTCCGCCAGGACCCGCTCGCCCGCGACGAAGACTGCGGTGCCGCGGGTGGTGATCCGCACATCGAGGATCTCCGCCAGCCGCTGTAAATGGCCATTGTGCTCCCCGAAGAGCTGGCGGGCGAGCTCGTTGTCGGCAAACGAGACCGTGATGGTATGCGGATGGCTCATGCGGCTAAAATTATTACCACACCTGGTTTCGGAAATGCAAATCATCAGTTTTACCTTGACGGACCCGTGACGGCTTTGTTAGGTCATCGAGTGCTCCGGAAAACAAACCTGCCCGGGGCCTGGTGAAAACCGCTTGCCGTCGAGTGTCGCATGAACGCGTTTGACATCATCGTTGGAGTTATTTTGGCCTACGGCCTGGTGCGGGGGCTTTTCCGCGGGCTGGTCAAGGAGGCGTCATCGATTATCGGGGTATTGGGCGGCTTCCTGGCCGCGTATTCATTCTACGGGGTCATCGCCGGTTATTTGTCGGGGGTGGTATCCAGCCCGGCCTACCGCAACCTGCTGGCGTTTTTGATCATTTTCTGCACCGTGGTCGTGCTGGTGAACGTCCTGGCCATTATCGTCAAATATCTGTTGAAGATCGTTTTTTTGGGTTGGTTGGATCGACTGGGCGGCGTGGTCTTCGGTTTTGTCAAAGGGGCGTTGATCGTTTCGGTGCTGTTCCTGGCGCTCACCGCGTTCCTCCCCAAGGGTACCCCGCTTATCCGGGATTCGATAGCGGCGCCCTATGTGTCCATGGTTTCCGAGAAACTGGCCGCCGTCGTCTCCAGCGACATCAAACGCGAATTCGCCGCCAAGCTGGACGAACTCAAGAAGGCGTGGAGCCTCCTGAAATGAGCCAAGCGACGGCGGCGATGGATGAATTGGTCCGGATCATCCAGCGACTGAGAGGACCCGACGGGTGCCCCTGGGACCGCGAGCAATCCTCGCGCAGCATGGTGCGCTTCCTGATCGAGGAAGTTTATGAACTGGCGGATGCGATTGCGGCCGACCATACCGAGCCTATCCGCGAAGAACTCGGAGATGTGCTGTTCCATATCCTGTTTATCTCCCAGCTGCATTCCGAACAGGGGCGGTTTGATTTGGAACAGGTCTGCCGCGAGATCGGCGCGAAGATGAAGCGCCGCCATCCGCATGTGTTCGGGTCGGCGCGCGTGGCGGACAGTGCGGAGGTCGTGCGCAACTGGCAACAGATCAAGCGCGGTGAAAAAGGCGCCGGGCGGCGGCCATCAGCGCTCGATGCGGTGCCGGCCGGCCAGCCCAGCTTGATGCGAGCCTACGCGGTTTCGGAACGCGCCGCGCGCGCCCGGTTCGACTGGGAAGACCTGTCGGGCGTGCTCGCCAAACTGCAGGAAGAACTGGCGGAATTCACTGCTGCGGTGGCAGCCAAGGATCCGGCCCAAGCTGAGCTGGAGTTGGGCGATATCCTCTTTACGCTGGTGAACGCGGCTCGGTTCAGCGGGGTGCATCCGGAAACGGCGCTGACCGTGGCCGTCCAGAAGTTCGAACGCCGTTTCCGCCAGATGGAGATCATTGTTGCAGACAGCGGCCGGGAGTTGGAGTCCCTGCCGCAGAGCGAAAAGGACCGAATCTGGGAAGCCGTGAAATCGGAAGAGATTCAGAAGCATTAGCCCACGAGAGGATGGATTCGAAACCGGGTTCGGCGGTGGCGGCTGACGCGCCACGCCCCGGCAGGCCTCAAATCTCATGATCGCAATCATTGACTACAAGGCCGGTAATCTGACCAGTGTCGCGCGCGCCGTAAACCATTTGGGGTTTGCGTGCGTCGTCACGCATGACATCCCTGCCATCCGTCGGTCCCAGCGCATTATTTTTCCAGGAGTCGGTGCGGCCGGCGCCGCCATGAGCAGTCTGAAGCAACTCGGGCTGGATGAGGTGTTGGCGGAGCAGACCGCGGCGGGTAAGCCCATTCTCGGTATTTGCATCGGCTCTCAGGTGATCATGCATCACAGCGAAGAAAACGATACCCGCTGCCTGGGCCTGGTCGCGGGGCGGGTCGCGGCTTTCCCGGTCGGGCTCAGGGATGAAAACGGCCGTTCCCTCAAGATTCCGCACATGGGATGGAACCGCATCCGGATCCGGTCCGAGCACTTCTTTCTGTCGGGGATCCGTCCGGAGGATGAATTCTACTTTGTGCACAGTTACTACCCGGTGCCGGACGATCCGGCAGCGGTTCTGGCTACCTCCGAATACGGATTGAGCTTCGCCTCGGTGATCGGCCGTGGGCATCTGGTGGCCACCCAGTTTCATCTTGAGAAGAGCGGCCGGCCCGGCCTCCGGATGCTGAAGAATTTCTGCACCTGGAACCCCTCCAGCCCGGAATGACCCATGCTGAGCAAACGCATCATCCCCTGCCTCGATGTGCGTGACGGACGCACCACCAAGGGGGTCCGGTTCAAAGACAATGTGGACATCGGGGATCCTGTCGCGATGGCCCGTTTTTACTACGAGGAAGGGGCTGACGAGATCGTTTTTTACGACATCACCGCTTCTCACGAGCGGCGCGGCATCATGATCGACGTCGTGCGCCGGGTGGCCGAAACGATCTTCATCCCGTTTTCGGTCGGAGGTGGGGTTCGCACGCTGGAAGACATGCGCGCGGTGCTGCTGGCGGGCGCCGAGAAGGTCAGCGTCAATTCGGCGGCGGTGCGCCACCCGGACCTCATCGCGCGAGGCGCCGAGGCCTTCGGCAGCCAGTGTATCGTGCTGGGTATGGACGTAAAGCGGGTGGAGCCGAGCGTTGAAATTCCCAGCGGCTATGAGGTGGTCATCAACGGCGGTCGGACCCTTGTGGGAATCGACGCACTCGAATGGGCGCAGCGCGCAGAAGAACTCGGCGCCGGGGAGATTTGCCTCAACTCCATCGATGCCGACGGCACCCAGGAGGGCTATGAATTGAACCTGACGTCACTGATCTCCACGCAGGTGGGCATTCCGGTGATCGCCTCCGGGGGCGCCGGTCAGCCGGAGCATTTGCGGGATGTCCTCACCACCGGCTGTGCGGATGCCGCCCTGATCGCTTCGATGGTCCATTACGGGAGCTACACCATTGCCGAAATCAAGTCTTACTTGACCCGTTGCGGCATAGCGGTGCGTTCCTGCGGTTGAAAACGGCCTTCAGGCGATCTCGCCGAACGGCAAGAACCCCGGCGGTGTCCGCCGCACCAGGCGCCCGTCCTCATCGTACTTTTCGACGATGACCCGGCCTTCCTCCAGTCGATTACGAGTCGTGGTGCTCTCGTTCGCACCGGCTTCCGAGCGTGCTTTTTCGCTTTCGTTGGACGTTTCCACCGGCCGTACTCCGCGCACGGCTTCGGTTTTCTGGGTGCTGGCGTCCTTTTCCGCTCCGCTGGCGGGAAGGATCGCACGGGCCATCTGCTGAATCACGGCTTCTCCGACGATGTCAAACATGGCTTTCTCCTTTTTCTACGGGGTCTCCCAGGGATAAACGAGCGGCGCGCGGGCGGTCGATGCAGTCCGTTGCGCGGCACGTGAATTCCATCGAAGTTGCCCCCCCCGCACTATCGGCACCGGTGTCGTCTGCTTGCGCGGAATACCGGTTGCTGCTACCGGTGCTCGAAAGCGCCACCACATCCATGACCTTATCTAAAACCTGCCGCGAAATCTTGTCCATGGCGGCCACGCGGCTGGTATCCGAGGAGAAGGCCAAATTCTCCGTGGATTTTTTGGAAGGGCCGCCAGAGATGCTAGCTTTCCCATGCGTGCGGCTTAATTTCTTGCTATAGCACTCAAGCACGTTGTGCATTTGATAGCGGGTGACCTGCATAACGGATCCCTCCTGGGGGCATTATCGGTCGGCCGTTCCCAAGACTTTAGCGAAAAATGCGGATCGAATGGGAGGGCTCAAGAAGAAAGGGGAATCCGGGCGGCCTGAAGGGCTGGTTATTGCGGCTCCATTCGCGGCCGCCCGACGGCGGGGTGGGGCTATAGTGCTGCCACTTTTGGATGGGTCAATCGTCGAAGTTCCCTTGAGGTCCCTTGCCCGGCTGAAGCGCAGCAGCCCTTGCCTTTATTTTTTCAGGCGTCCAATCGGAGGCCTTCACGATGCGCCGGGCCTTCGGCCCCGGGGTGTAGGAGTCGGCTTTCAAGATCGCCTCAATGGCCAGCGGCGCAGTGTCTTGGGCGTTGAAGACGTCGACCAGCATGTGGTAGGCGAAGTCCTCCACTGCTTGGACCATCCGCTGCCGCACCTCGCGCGGCTGGCCGAACATCTTGTTTTCGAATGGCAGGTTGAGCTTTTTGTAGTCCCCGGCCTTCAGGCTCCGCGCCTGGGCATAGGCGACCATTTCCGCCCACAGCGCGTCGGTCACGCCGCAGTTCGGGCGTTTGACGAATTGACCCTGGGCGTCGAGAAAGGCATTGCCGTAATCGTTGACCTCCAGCCCCCAGGAGATCATCTGCAGCGCGGTAGCCACGTTGGCCTTAGTTGTGCGGGTCCTGGCAGCGATTTCTCTCAGACGGTCGGAGCTGTTTCCGGAGGTGCCGTGCTGGGCACCGGAGACCTTGTATCCAGCGATCGCCTCGTGAATACGTCGGGTCAGATCCACCTGGATCCCGGAGTCGCTGGCTTCAATGCCATGAGTCGTGCCATTGTTCAGGGCGATCCAGTCCGGGAAGATGCCGTAGGCGTTCAGCCCCTGAATCAGGAAAACCGCCTCCTCGGGCGTGGAGAGGCCTTCTTTGCCCTTGATCTCGCCGACTTCTGTTTCCAGCCCGGCCCATTTCGGGACGTAGGGGCTCAGCTCGATGCTTGCCAGCAGGTTCTGATCGTCCGGCAGATGGGAGGCATCGATTGCGATGGACGTGATGCCAGCGTCGAACATGGAGGGGATCTCGGTCTTGGCAACCTCGACATCCTTGGCGCCCTTGATGCCGTAGTGGTCGGCGTGAACGGCCACAGGAACCGTGATGCCCATTTCATTGCAGAACGCGTCGACCAACTGCGCCATGTTCCAGAAATTCACCGCGCAGTAGGCATTGGATCCGCCTTCGGATTTGGCGATTTCGACGATAAGGGCGGCGCGGGCTCGTTGGGCCGCACGCAGCGCGCCGCGGATGACGAAAGCATTGCGGCCGTTGGCGGCGATGGCGATGGCCTGGCCCTTCATGAGCATGGCCCGGTCGACATATTTGCCGCTGACGATGAGGGCCTGAGAATGGGGAAACAGCTTGACGATGTTCGGAGGCCGGCCGACGGCCAGCGCCTTCTTGAAACCCCTCGGAACCTGTGACTTGGTTGCAGGCATGGAACCTCCTTTTAATTTAACGAGGATTACACAAAAATGTCAACTATCTGACCGGTGGCCCTGACAGGCGCGGTTTCGATGGTTCGCCTAAGTGAATAGACCAAATGCAGCTTGTCCTGCCGGGGAGACCTTCCGGCAATGAAAGTGGAAACAGGGGTTTCAGAGGGGGGGAGTGGCGTGCTGGTTCGCCCCAGTGAGGGCCGAATGGACCCCGCCGCCTGATGGCCCAACAGGCCTTGGCGCGGATCATAGCGAACTACACTATATTCTTCATTAATCGACATGGGGTATCGCCTGATCAGGGAGTCATCCCTGGGCGCAGCAAAATGTAACTAATATGGTAACCTCTTTCTGCGGCGAATACAAGGTAAGACCAAACCCTGAACAGGGCCTTGGCGGGATCCATCCGGGCGGAGGAGGGCATCCTCCACCCGATGCAAATGGGGGGTTACTTTTTCACAGACTGGGCTAATTTGGCGTTTTCTTCGGCCACCCGAGCGTTATAAGCTTCTACCTGTTTGCGCAACTCGTTGCTGCGAGTATCGTAATTGCCGGCTCTTTGATTGAACGCTTCCACCCGTTTATTGTATTCGGCGACTTGTTCCCGGTTCTTGGGAAGTTTTTTTTCTTTGCTCAAGGCCTCTTTTTCTTTGGCAAGAGCCTGGTAATCGGAATCGATCTGCTTCTTCATCTCTTCCAGACGGGCCTTGGCGCCATCCAGCGGCTCTTCCTCAACGGAGGCGGCGCCTGCGGCTTCGGCAGCGGTTTCACCGGCGGCATCGCGTTCGGCCTTATTTTGTTCCGCATCTCCCTCGGATGCGGTTGCCTGCGAGGCCGCATAGCTTCGGACGTGGCTCCTCTGGTTTTCCGGAACCTGGTTTATATCGTCCGTAAATCTTATATTTCCTTGTCTATCCTGATACTTGTAAAACTGAGCCGATGCCGGCGCAGCGAATGCCAGGCTAAACAGCAGAACCAAGAAGGCCGTCCATTTCATGCTCGTCTCCTCAATTTTTCCGAGATCCTCTCTGACTACGCTATCCGTCGTTTGAAAAAAAACTTTAGCGTTTCAGAATATTTTGATAAACCAGAATACTCGCGTGGTTTGCCAGGTGCATCAACGATTTTTGGGGTTGCCCGAGGTTGAACTCAACAACCTGAAAAGAGGGGTGAATGAACAATCGGCTGTGCCGTTATTTTTTCATCAGCGTGATGGTGGTCTTGGTCGTTTCGGCCTGTGCTCCGAGGCCCAAGCCCGGCCTGGTGCCGATTCCTAAGACCCGAGCGGCGGCGGATCAGCTTTTCCAGCAGGCTGAAAAGAGATTCCAGGCGAGCGCCTTCCCCGAGGCCCTGGCGCTTTATGCGGATTATCTGTCCCGCTATCCGGATGAACCGCTGGCGGCGGCGGCCCTCATGCGAATCGGCGGCATCCACGCCCAGCAGGGCAACGTGGTTCAAGCGCGCAAGGCCTATGCCCAGTTGCTGTCCGATTATCCATCCAGCCCCCAGCGGCCGGAAGCCGAATTAGAGCTTCTCAGCATGCTGCTGCGCGAGGGGAAATACGCCGAAGTGGTTTCCGGGAGTGCCGAGGCCCTGACGACCGCCCGTGCGGCTTCTCAAAAAGCGCGCGCTTTCATGCTGGCCGGTGATGCCCATGCGGCCTTGGGTACGCATCTGAAGGCAATTGAGGCTTATACCCGGGCCCTGCAGCTTGCGGCGCCGAACGAGCAAGACCTGATCGTGCCGAGGCTGCGCGCCGCCATCCTGCGCCTGAACGTCCAGGAAGTCGCAGCCATGGCAGCATGGCCGGAGGAGGATATCCCCATGGACTATCTCCTGTTTCAGTCCGGCATGGTCATGGGCCGGGAGGGCCGGGTGGCGGAGGCGGCGATTTTATTACGATCCTTTCTTAAGCGTTATCCGCAGCATGAGCACAGCGAACGAGCGCTGAAGGCCATCTCCGAAATGGACCAGGCGCCGCGCATGGAACGCCGGGTGCTGGGCTGCCTGCTGCCGCTGAGCGGATCCTACCAGGCCATCGGCCAGCGCGCACTGCGCGCAATCGAGCTGGCCGTGAGCCAACACAATTCGGACCCCTCCGTGTCTGCGGTGCAGGTCATCATCAAGGATACGGCCTCGGAGGCTGCGGCCACGCTGGTGGCGCTGCGGGAGTTGGCGCAGGAGGGAGTGTCCGCTGTCATCGGCCCGATGGTGCATGCGGAAGCGGTCGTTCATGAGGCCCAGGCGATGGGGATGCCCATCATCGCCATCACCCAGAAGGGGGGGGTGGTCGGGGCGGGTGACTATGTATTCCGCAACTTCATCACCCCGGCTGCCCAGGTGCGTTCGTTGATCAGCCATGCCGTGAACCGGTTGGGCGTCGGCCAGGCGGTCATTTTATATCCGGACGAACCCTACGGCCGGACCTTCATGGGGCTCTTTCGCGATGAATTCCAGGCACGTGGAGGGGAGATTCTCACCACCGTGGCCTACAGTCCATCGGCCGTCGATTTTTCCGCTCCTATCAAAAAATTGCTGCGGTATTCGCAGAAAATCCCAAAGGAATCACGCTCCGACCGGCCGGACTCCCGAACCGGCAGCCGACGCAACCGGATTGAAGAAAGGGATTACGATCTGGTCTTCGATTTTCAGGCGGTTTTCATCCCGGACGAACCCGGCAAGGCCGGCATGCTGGTGCCCCAGCTGGCGTACCACGATATCCGGGACGTCTATCTGCTGGGCACCAACCTCTGGCACTCGGAGGCGTTGATTCAATATGCCGGGGCCTATGTCCAGGGGGCCATCATGCCGGATGCATTTCTGGCCGACAGCGACGAGCCGGTGGTCAGGCGATTCGTCAGCGCCTTCGAGCAGACCTTCCAGGGGCGGCCGGGTTCCATCGAGGCCATGGCCTACGATACGGCCATGATGCTTTTTGACGTAGTCAGCCGGCCCGGGGTGCGGTTTCGCAGCGATGTCGCCGCTGCGCTGCATGCCTCCGAAGGGTTCCCAGGGGTGGCCGGGTTCACCCGCTTCCTGCCGAACGGTGATTGCGATAAGGAGCTGCGCATCCTGGAAGTAAGAGGCAAGCGGTTCGTCGAACTGAAATAGGCGCGAGCTTCACCTCGGGAGCGGGCTTCGGCCCCCGTCGCGGCATCAGGTTCTGAATGGGTTGCGCATCCGGTGCCAAACGCGTTGCCTCGCACCCTCAAGAGGCTTCCCTCCGGGGCCGCGGTGTCGGAAACCTGCCTAGTTTTTTAGAGTGCCTTGGCCGGTGGCCTCCAGGGAGCTGCGCCAGAGCATGCCGCGGGGGTCCACATGCTTGCGCTTCCCGGCCAGCAGCTTCATGGGAACGTGCACGAAGTGGTTGTTCCAATTGCCGATCAGGAGGTCCGTTTTTCCGGCCATGCCGGCGTGCACGGCGTTGCGGCCCAAAAAATTGCAGAAGACCCGGTCGTTGGCATTGGCCGGCAAGCTGCGGATCATATAACTCGGATCGATGTATTTGATTGAAATTTGAATTTGGCGTTTCTCAAAATGCGCCAGGATTTTCTGCTTGAGGAACATGCCGATATCTTTCAGCTTGATGTTGCCCGAAAGATCCCGCTCTTTTTCCTCTTGCTCGAAGAACTTCTGGCCGGCGCCCTCCGCCACCACGATGACGGAATGCCCTCTCTCGGCCAATCGTGTTTCCAAAGTGCTGAGAAGCCCTTTGGGACCGTCAAGATCGAAGTCCACCTCGGGAATCAGGACATAATTTACGTCCTGTTGGGCCAGCGTGGCGGTGGCGGCGATGAAACCGGAGTGACGGCCCATCAATTTGATGAGCCCGATGCCGTTGGGGTACCCCTCGGCCTCGTTGCTGGCGCTGACGATGGCCCGGGTCGAAACGTCTACGGCGGTGTCGAAGCCGAAGGAGCGGGAGACCATATAGATGTCGTTGTCGATGGTTTTGGGCAGGCCGACGACGCTGATCTTCAGGCCTCGTTGGAGCACGGCATCGGCAATGGAGGTCGCCGCTTGCAGTGTTCCGTCCCCGCCGATCATGAAAAGAATTCCGATGCTCATGCGTTCCAGAGTGTCTACGATTTCTTCGATATCCTGCGGCCCGCGGCTGGAGCCGATGACCGTTCCGCCGCGTTCGTGGATGTTGAGCACGGCGTTCGGCGTAAGCTCCATGAAATCGTAGCCATAGCGCGGGATAAAACCGCGCAGACCGTAACGGACACCGAATATGTTGCGCACCCCATATCCGTAATGAAGCTCCAGAACAATGGATCGGATCAAGTCGTTCAAGCCCGGACATAGGCCGCCGCACATCACCAGGGCGCATTTGAGTTTGCTCGGATCGAAAAAGACCTGCTCGCGGGGTCCCGCCAGCTCGTAGGAAGGGGGCGTCGGCCCGTCGGATAGCAGCTGGTAGGCTCGGTTGACATTGACTTCAATGAGGATGCGGTCTTCGTCGGATACAAAACTAATGCTGTGGGTGCCTTGCCCACGCTTGCTGACCGGGCTCGGGATGCGGCATTCGCCGAGGGTGGTGATGAAGGTGTTGGGCGATTCGAGTTGCATGGGAGATCCTTAAGTTTTAGGTGACCGAGGATATTTCAGAAAAATTATTGACAAGCGGAACGGATTGCACTATATTGACATTTTATTAGTTTTTAACCGGATTGAGGCCTGTCCGGCTTTTTTTTTACCGAATCTGAACTGCAAGCATTATCAAATTGAAAATATTGATGAAAGGGGATGATTTCCATGCGATGCACCAGCGTTAAGCCAGGAGTAGAATGCGCCTTCATGACGGCCAAGGGATGCGGCTACAAGGGCGGGATATGCCAACAAATCGTAGAACAATGCAGCGGCTGCGGCCGCCAGGGCCAATACGGGTCTGGCTGGTATTGCACCACCTGCCCCGATCCGTCCTCAAAATGGCGCAACGGCATCTGCAACCTGGCCACCCATGTTTCGGCTACGGCGCAGGCACCCGAAACCAAACAAAAGATCAACCCGCTTAAGGCCTCCAAGCGTTCGGCCGGAAAATAGCCTTCGTCCATCCGATCACCCGCCCCGCCCGCTTTTGGGCGGGGCTTTTTTTATGGTTGTTTTTCCAGGACAGCCAACTCCAAGCTGACCGCCAGCACATCCATCGCGTTGCGAATGTCCGTCACCGAGGGGAAAGACGGTGCGATCCGGATGTTGCGATCACAAGGGTCCTTTTGATACGGATAGGTGGAGCCTGCGGGAGTGAGCTTGACGCCGGCTTCGGCCGCCAGCTGCACGACACGCCGCGCGCACCCGTCGCGGGTCATGATGCTGATGAAGTAACCGCCTGCGGGGCGGGTCCAGTCAACGATTTCCCTGCCTCCCAGCTCGCGCTCGAGTCCCTCCTGAACGGTGTCGAATTTCGGTTTGAGAATCGCTGCGTGCCGCTGCATGTGGCTCTCGATGCCGGCCATATTTTTAAAGAAGTACAGGTGTCTTAACTGATTGAGCTTATCCGGTCCGATGGTCTGAAACCCGAGATGCCGTCTGGCCCAGGATAGATTGGCCCTGCTGCCGGCCATGAAGGCCAGGCCGCTGCCGGCAAAGGAGATCTTGGAGGTCGATCCGAAGAGCAGCACCCGATCCGGGTGCCCGGCCTTTCGACAGGCCTGCAGAGGGTCGGCCAGCCGCGCCGCTCCGGTTCCTAAATGGTGGTAGGCGTATGCGTTGTCCCAGAAAATGCGAAAATCCGCAGCCTGGGTCGGCATGCGGGCCAGGCGCTCAACGACTTCATCCGAATAGACTTCGCCCGTTGGGTTGCTGTACTTGGGAACGCACCAGATGCCTTTGATAGAGGCATCCGCGGCCGCCAGGGTTTCGACGACATCCATATCCGGTCCGTTTCCGCGCAAATCCACCGGGATCATTTCGATACCGAGGTGCTCGCAGATCGCAAAGTGACGGTCGTATCCGGGGCTGGGGCACAGGAACTTGGGGGGCGTCTGCCGGGACCAGGGCGCAGACCCCGGCGCCGCCCCGAACCCCCACGCCCACGTCATGGCGTCGTGCATCAGATTGAGACTGGAGTTTCCACCGATGATCATCTCGTCGGTTTCGACCCCCATGTATTCGGCAAACAGCGCTTTGACTTCCGGAAGGCCGTCGAGTCCGCCGTAATTGCGGCAGTCCGAGCCGTCCATGGCCTTGAAGTCCCCGCGGCTCAGACAGTCCAGCAGGCCTCCGGATAGTTCTAGCTGTTCGGGGCAGGGCTTCCCGCGGGTCATATCCAGAGTGATCTTCCGGCGTTGGAACTCACGGTAACGCTCCAGGAGTTCCTCCCGGCGTCGTGAAGCCTGAAGGGGATCGATCTGGGTCAACGCATTCATATCGTCGCCATCCTTTCCATCGTCCTGAGATATGCTGCCAGCCTATACCATCGGCCATCGCGGTCTTCAAGGGGGGGCTTTTCCGTGGGGGCCCCCGCCCGGTTTTCGGGAGGATTAGTATTTCACTTCGATTAGAAAAAGGCCGCGCGCCGGGGCTGTGATGCCGGCACGGCGGCGATCCCGACTGGCCAGTATCGCATCGAACGCCGACGGGTCGAGCCGGCCTGTGCCTACCGCAACGAGCGTGCCGACAATATTGCGCACCATGCCGCGCAGGAATCCGTCTGCCTCGATCTGGAAGGTCAAGCGCCGATCCGGTTCCTCCACCCAGGCCGCCTGCATGACGTGCCGTCGGGTATGCGCCCGCGGACTGCCGGCGCTTTCGAAGGCCTTGAAATCATGCAGACCGACCAGGCATTCGGCCGCGGCCGCCATGGCCGCTAAATCTATCGGGCGGTGAATGAACCAGGCATAGTCACGACCGATGGCCGCGCGCATCGCGCGGTTCAGGATGCGGTAATGATAGCGCTTGCTTTGCGCTGCAAAACGGGCATGAAAATCTTCCGGTACTCGGCAGCAGTCGCGGATGGCGATGTCGCGGGGCAGAAGGCTGTTCAGCCCCTGGCGGATCTCCTCGGCAGCCAGGCGGGTTTCACAACGAAAGTTGGCCACCTGACCCAGGGCGTGGACGCCGGCGTCGGTCCGGCCGGCGCCGATCAGGGTGATGGTCGAGCGGGTCATGCGTCCGAGGGCGCCTTCAAGCTCTGCCTGCACGCTGGGTGCCTCGGCTTGCCGCTGCCAGCCCTTGTAGGCGGTTCCGTCGTATTCGATGGTGAGTTTGAAATTCTTCATGAGCCGGCCGGCAGCGACGTTCAAGGAAGAAGTGCGGCGCAGCGGGCGATCAACGCGAAGACGGACAAGAGCCTGGCGATGGCCATGACGATCAGAGGCGGTCGCAGCGGATGTCGGCCAATTCCTCCTCGAGGCGGTCGTCCAGCCGGTCGCGGTATGCCGCAAGAGGGTATTGAGCGCCGCAATCCTTGCAGCGCAACCGCACGGCGGTTCAGGTTCGCCGAAGCTCGAGCCGGCCGCTGCACAGCCGGCAGTTCAAGGGGAAGCGTTTGCGTTTGATAGGGTTTCTCCGATCCGTTCTTTGCTGGTGTACAGCCGCGCCACCATAACTGATAGGTGAGGTGGGTGTCAAACGCCGCCAGCCATTCCCGGGCCGCCTTCGGGAGCGCGGCCGGGCGTCGGTGGCGCGCTCGAACCAAGGCCCGGCGAAGCGTGCGGGACGCCCAACGGAGCGTTTGCCCGCGGGCGGCCGATTGACAAGCGCCGGTGATTCTGTCAAACCAGCTCCACCATTTCAGCGGCCCCACCGGGCAGGCTCGGCCGGGACCGCAGCTACGGGAGACGCCGCATGTCCATCATCCCTTGTCCAGGATTCAGGGCCGCCGGTGTGGCCGCCGGCATCAAGAAAAACCAGCGCAAGGACCTCGGTCTGATCGTCTGCGATGGCCCGGCGAGCGTGGCCGGCGTCTTTACCCGCAACCGGGTCCAGGCCGCTCCGGTATTGCTGGATCGTGAACGCGTCGGACTCGGAGTCTGCCGGGCGGTGATCGTCAACAGCGGCAATGCCAATTGCTGCACCGGTGCCGACGGCTACCGTAACGCCGTGCATATGGCGCGAACGGCCGCCGCCGGGCTGAGCGTTCCCGAGGAGCAGGTCCTGGTGGCCTCGACGGGGGTTATCGGCGAACCGCTTCCGGTGGCGCGAATCGAGCAGGCCCTGCCGGCACTTTTGGCGGCCCTGTCGGCCGAAGGGGTGCCTGATTTCGCCGAAGCCATCATGACCACCGACCGGGTTCCGAAGATGGTCTCCCGGCAGGTGGCGATCGACGGCCGCTGGGTCACTCTCACCGGTGTGGCCAAGGGTGCGGGAATGATCCGGCCGGACGTGGCCACCATGCTCTGTTTTCTCATGACGGACGCCCGGGTGCCGGCGGAGATTCTGAGAGACGGCCTGGCCGCCGGCGCCGCGCGCTCCTTCAACCGGATCACCGTGGACGGCGACACAAGCACGAACGATACGATCCTGATTTTGGCCGGCGGTCGTTCGGGGGTGGGCCTGGAACGTGCCGGCGCTCGGGAGGCGTTTCAAACGGCGCTGGACGAGGTGATGCTCGCCTTGGCCAAATGGGTGGTCAAAGACGCCGAGGGTTCAAACAAGCTGGTGGAGATCCGCGTCGTCGGTGCGGCGACGGACGCTGACGCGCGCGCGGTCGCCGATACGATCGCGCACTCGCCGCTGGTTAAGACCGCCCTGTTCGGCGAAGACGCCAATTGGGGCCGGATATTGGCCGCGGCCGGCCGTTCCGGGGCCGCACTCGATCCCGGCCGGGTGGATATCTACATCGGTCCGGTTCAGATGGTCTCGCAGGGGATCGGCTGCGGCAAAGAAGTCGAGGCTGCGGCCACCCGGGTGCTGAAAACCGATGAATTCAGTATCACGATCGATCTGCATCTCGGCCCGGGCCAGGCAGCCGTTTACACCTGCGACCTGTCCATCGACTACGTGAAAATCAACGCGGACTACCGCAGTTAGCGCGGGTCGTTAGCCTTTTGACTGGTTGAATTTGGTTCGAGTTGCGTTTGGGCCTTGATTCGCGACAAGCTTGATGTCTCTCATGCGTCTGCAAAAATTTCTCGCCGCGGCGGGGGTATGTTCGCGCCGCAAGGCCGAGGATCTCATCCGCGCGGGACGCGTGCGGGTCAACGGCCGGGTGGTGGCCGAGCTGGGAGCCAAAACCGATCCTCAGAGCGACCGAGTATCGGTGGACGGACAGGCCGTCCGACCGCCTCAACGGATGGTTTACATCGCCCTCAACAAACCCCGTGGCTATGTCTGCAGTTGCCGACACGTCGGTAAAAAAATTGTGCTCGATTTAGTGAACGTGCCTGAGCGGGTCTTCCCTGTGGGCCGGCTGGACAAGGAATCTACCGGCCTCCTGCTTTTGACCAACGATGGGCGCTTGCACCTGAAGCTCTCACACCCATCCTTTGACCATGAAAAGGAATACGAGGTTGTGGTGGAGCGTCCGATTTCAGACGCTGCCCTGCGGCGCATGGCCGAAGGCATGCCCATCCTTAGCACCCGCACCCGACCGGCGGCGGTGCATCGAATCGACGAGCGGCGTTTCCGGATCGTGCTTAAAGAGGGCCGTAACCGCCAGATTCGGCGCATGGTGAGCCGGCTGGGCAACGAGGTGGTGGGCCTCCGGCGCATCCGAATGGCCCATATCCGTCTGGACCGACTCCCGGAAGGCAGGTGGCGGTATCTGACCGACCGGGAAGTGCAGGCGCTTCTATCCTAGTCGATTCGTTCAGAGGTGATTCAAAAGAATTCTTTATGATCTTCGAGCGTCCCGGCATCGACACGCTAGAGGTCCTTGAGGCCGCCGGGACGAAGAGGATGCCAAACGCCTGAACATCATCTATCGCAGGCTTTAATTCTCGACGATGAGCTTTTGACCGGGCTGCAACTTGCTGTGGGCTTTGAGCTGGTTGAGGGCCAGCAACCG
>Ga0105105_10000044_pt1 | contig 50731 bp, 55 predicted proteins | sample PPLLaktember2015_4_FD_79108 | JGI IMG/M metagenome (GOLD analysis project Ga0105105, IMG submission 79108) | Freshwater sediment microbial communities from Prairie Pothole Lake near Jamestown, North Dakota, USA - PPLs Lake P8 Core (1) Depth... | ecosystem: Environmental > Aquatic > Freshwater >...
GTCCAATACCACACCCATGAGAGGCAGAAGAATAAAAACAAATGTCACAATAACAATCAATGAACACAGAAAACCAATAATGGTGCTGAGAAATACATAGGACAGATAGGCACCAGCACGGATCTCCATGTGAGCAGATTGCAAGGCATCTTGCAGGTGTTGATTCGCTCTTCGTTCTCCAAATCGACCTAACCACTTATAACTCATTCTTTGATATTTTGTAAGTGTCATCGGCATCCCTCCGATTTCTTCTTATTTTTTCCTATTTTTTTTATGTAAAGTACCATCAGATAGTGTTTCTGATGGCACATCATCTTGTTTTTCCATTATTGCATTTTCTACGGTGATTTCTGGTTCTTTTTGTTTTGTTTGATTTGTTTTCCTTACTTTTTCCATGACGTCTTCAGGGGTATCAATATATGATGAAACAATTCGAGCGACATCTTTGAATGCTCGAACATTATTGTCCTTCATCCAATCAAGAATCTCAACACGTCGACTCAGTTCATCTAACATTTCTTCTTTGCTTTGTCCATGTTGATTTCGTATTCGTTCCATCACATAGCTCTTCCCGGAAAAAAAGAATTGATCCTGGACAGGGTCCCAGCGGAACACTTCGTTTGTTAATATTTCTTTTGTCATCGGATCGATATCGACAATTTCTACTATTTGTTTCACTCGTCGAACTCTTTTATCACCTAATTCTGCTTGAACCTGGATAGTAACGATGTCTAAGGACTGAAGCATCACTCGAGGTATTTCAATTGGTTTTCCTTCTAATCGATGGATAAGTGATTGAGCTGAGTCAGCATGAAAGGTTGAATACGTGGTATGTCCTGTTGCCATCGCCTGGAACAACACATATGCTTCTTTTCCTCGAATTTCCCCAACAAGGATGTACTCAGGCCTCTGCCTGAGAGCAGCTTTCATGAGATCGTATAAATCAATTTCACCAGCAAGTTTATCATTGATTACTTCACCAAATCCAGAACGAACCACACCAGGAATCCAATTAGGGTGTGGTAAGTTGATTTCTCGTGTCTCCTCTATAGATACTATTTTTGATTCACGAGGGATAAACAATGAGATAGCATTTAGGGTAGAGGTTTTCCCTGCAGCAGTTCCCCCCGCAATGAGTGCACTAATACCGTTTTCGACGGCAAGCCAGAGGTAGGCTGCCATTTCAGAGGATATTGTTTTAAATGCAATTAAATCAGTTGCAGTGATCGGATCTGCCTTAAATCGTCGGATGGTAAATGTTGATCCTTTTGCGGTGACCGCTTTACTTAATGTCATTTGAATACGAGAGCCGTCGGGCATGGTCGCATCAAGCATGGGTTCTGCAATCGAGATATGTTTGCCGCATTTCTGCGCAAGCATTACAACAAATTTAGACAAAACATTTTCATCAGAAAATTGAATGTTGCTTTTTAAGGAGCCATATTTTCTATGAAATAAAAAAATAGGTTGACCGGATCCATCGCAAGAAATATCTTCGATTTGTGAATCACGCATCAGTGAATCTATTGGTCCATACCAGATGAAATCTCTTTTTATATAATACAGGATTTTATTTTTCAGAACATCATCGACCATCAAATTATAATCCTTGATGATATGACCTATGCGTTCTGAAAGAAACGCCTCTACTTTTTGTGTATCAATTTCATCTAAACGGATATCTATGGATTTTATCAGTTTTTCTTGAATAAAATATAAAGATTCTTTTTCTGCATCATTCAGTTGCGGTTCCATTGCTTTATAATATTTATCAAGAGATTTCGTATCTTTTAATATTTTTACGAAGACAAAGGGTTCTAGAACAGGGTAACATTCGAGTTCCACAAGGTCATTTTCATCAATAGAAACATCATGAGCAGAAAAGGTGACCATTCCTTTTTTTCCACACTTAAGACATTTCACGGTTACTTTTTGTCCTGGGTTCCCTTCACAGGAAATTTTTGAATGACACTCAGGACAAACAGCAATTTTCTTTATCATTGTTCATTCCTAATTTTTTTCATGACCTCTGGTGCATTATCAGTATATTGAGCGATGATGGTGGCGACTTTCTTAAACTCTCTAATGTTGTTTTTATTCATCCAATCCAACAACGTCGTTCTGTTCTTAATTTCACCAATCATGCCTTCCCGACTGATGTCTTTTTCTGCTCTGATGCGTTCGAGAATGTAGCTTTTTCCAGAGTATACGAATTTATCTTCAATGGGATCCCATCGGAACACTTCATTGGTGAGAATCTCCTTTGTGGTCGGATCGATATCGATAATTTCGATAATTTGTTTACATCGCCGCGCTCTTTTGTTTTTCACCCTAGAGATTACTTGGATAATGACGATATCGAGAGTCTGCAGCATAATACGGGGGATTTCAATGGGTTTTCCTTCCAAACGGTGAATAAGAGATTGTGCAGAGTCTGCATGGACTGTTGAATACGTGGTATGTCCTGTGGCCATCGCCTGGAATAACACATACGCTTCTTTCCCTCGTATTTCTCCTACAAGGATGTATTCGGGTCTTTGTCGAAGCGCAGCCTTCATTAAATCGTATAAATCGATTTCTCCAATGACTTTGTTGCCAACAACTTCCCCGAAACCAGATCGAACAACACCGGGGATCCAGTTCGGATGCGGTAAATTAATTTCTCTTGTTTCCTCAATAGAGACTATCTTTGATTCTCTTGGGATAAATAAACAAAGTGCATTGAGTGTCGAGGTTTTTCCTGCAGCAGTCCCACCAGCGATTAATGCATTGATGCCATTTTCAACAGCAAGCCACATATATGCGACCATTTCAGATGACATGGTATGGAATTCGATGAGATCCGGTGGTGAAAACGGATCTTCACTGAATTTCCTGATCGTAAATGTTGATCCTTTTGTTGTCACCTCTGTACTTAAGGTCATCTGGATACGAGACCCGTCAGGCATGGTCGCATCCAGCATCGGTTCTGAGATAGAGATATGTTTTCCGCATTTTTGTGCTAGTTTTACCACAAAATCAGTCAGTTCATCTTCTTCGTTGAACTGTATATTACTTTTTAAGGAGCCATATCGGCGATGGTATAAGAAGATAAACACACCAGAACCATCACAGGAGATATCCTCGATATTCGGGTCCTTCATGATGACTTCGAGTTTTCCAAGGCCAATAGATTCTTTCTCCAGATAATACAATATTTTTTTCTTCGTTAAAGAATCGATATTAAGCATATAATCTTCAATGATAAGATCTACTTTTTCAGTGAGGTATTTATCTTCCCCTTTCGATTCCAAATCGCTTGTTTTAAAAATGAACCCGTCCAGGGTTTCTTTAATGAATTTTAACAGGTACTCCTCATCCTTTGATAGTTGCATTTCAAGAAGGACATATCGTTTATCGAGTGATTCTTTTTCTCGGATGATCTCCACATATGCAAAGGGTTCATGGATCGGATAAAAATCTATTTCTTCTATGGTATTTTCTCCGAATCCCATTCGCTGTAACGTATAGGTTTTCAGCTGGTTAGCTTCCTTTAAAAATTGAATCTGTCCATCAGGGGTGATTTCATCAATTTTTATTTCTTTTTGGTTACCTTCTTGGTTGGGTTTCTCATCTACAGATTTTGTCAATACAGCGGATTGGTCAATTGTAGATTCAAAGGATATGGTTTCTGTTTCTGGGACCGGAGTCATTTCTTGTGGTTCAGAGTCGGGGGTTTTATCGGTTTTTACGAATGGTTTTTCAATAGGGGTTTTCTGATCAGATTGAACAATCTCAACTTTTGATGGTGTAGGTGAATCTGGTTTCGTACCTTTATCGATATTGAGCTTTGCTTTAATCTGTTGATCAAGCCATGCTGCTTCTTCTGTTTTTACTTGCGCAATCGATTCTTCAAAATGTGGAAGATCATCTGGGTTTTGTGGTGATTTTTTTGGCAGGGATGGTTTTGTTTTTACTGTGTTATTTTCTTTTTTCTTCTTCTTAAACCCGATGTGTTTCTTTGTCTTCATTGACGTTGATTTTTTCTCTTTATCCATCTCTTTTAGTGATTCACTATTTTTTTTACTTTCTACATAAAAAAGTCTTGCTTTTTCGTTGTTTTCAGGAACGGACCAATTTTCAGATTGATTGTTCTGGGGTTTTTGCTTATCAGGAACCTGTGTGCGTGCATTTATTAGCTGGTCGACCTTTTTTTCAATATCTTCAGCATTAGTTGATTGTGAAGAATGGAGGGCGGTCTTTTTATGACTCTCTTGTTTTTCCATTGCATCCCTCCATTATGGCTCTCCTACCGATTCCATGCATCCCATCTTCCCAAATTTTTTTTTTTATACGAAAGTTCAGTAACTAGAGAAATAACTTTAACTCTACTTTTTGTGCATCTCATCCAACAATTTTTGATATAGTTTGTTCGTATTTATAACTTTCTTTATATTTCTATGGTATTGATGATAAGATTTAATCTCTTGGTTTCCTGAACCAGATGATTATTACCAGAATTCCAAGACCAAAGGGTAAAACGAGCAAATAATAGATAATGTTGATTTTTCGAAGGTATACTGTGACATCAAAACCATTGAGATACAGAACAACGAATGCGACAAATATTATTGGAACAAGGATACCAATTATTAATGGTACTGCTTCTCGGTTCATATCCCTCACTCTCAAAAAATAGAACAAATAGACAGTATTTGTAGTTAATGGAAAAAACGTTTTTATTGGGGATATATGAGAAAAATCTATTTATACTCTCATCGGTTTCCTGGGTAGACGGGATTTCTGTGGTACAAAAAAGAAAAGTTATTATCATGGGCGCAGCAGGACGGGATTTCCATAATTTTAACGTGTTCTTCCGTAACAATCCTTCCTATTCAGTGGTTGCTTTTACTGCGACACAAATCCCCGATATAGCAGGAAGGAAATATCCTGCATCACTTGCAGGGAAACAGTACCCTAAGGGGATTCCTATTTACCCTGAAGAACAAATAATAGATCTGATAAAAAAATTTGATGTTGATTGTGTTGTATTCGCTTACAGTGATGTCCCTTATACCTATGTGATGCAGAAATCAGCGATGGTCAACGCCGCGGGTGCTGATTTTGTATTATTAGGCCCAAAGAGTACCATGCTTGTTTCAAAAAAACCAGTCATCGCGGTCTGTGCGGTGAGAACCGGTAGTGGCAAATCACAGGTTTCAAGGAAAATTTTTGAAATTTTACAGAAGAAAGGGATAAAAGTTGTATCAATCAGACATCCGATGCCGTACGATAAGGATTTAACAACGCAGGTTTGCCAGCGTTTCGCAAGCTACATTGATCTGGATAGATATAATTGCACGATAGAAGAACGAGAGGAATACGAGCCATATATCGACATGAATGGGGTCGTCTATGCGGGTGTTGATTATGAGAAAATACTTCGAACAGCAGAGAAAGAGGCTGATGTGATCATCTGGGATGGAGGGAATAATGATTTTTCGTTTATTAAACCAGATCTTCTCATCACCATAGCCGATCCTCATAGAGCCGGGGATGAGCTTACCTATTATCCTGGGGAGATGAATGTGAGAAGCGCGGATGTTGTCATCATCAATAAAGTGAACACCGCTCAGAAGGAGAATATTGAAACGGTTCGTACGAATGTTAAGACCGTCAATCCGGTTGCACAGATTATCGATGGGGTTTCAACGGTTCAGGCGGAAGATAAAAAGATGATTACTGGGAAACGGGTTCTTGTCATTGAGGATGGCCCCACGGTCACTCATGGCGGGATGCGGTATGGCGCTGGCACTGTAGCTGCGAAGGAATATGGGGCTAAGACGATTGTTGATCCTCGACCGTTTGCGGTCGGGTCAATCATTGAGACATTTACAAAATATCCACATTTAACAAATATACTGCCTGCAATGGGCTATGGAAAAAAACAGATCCATGAACTAGAACGAACAATCAATGATACGAATTGTGATGTGGTCGTCAGTGGTACGCCAATCGATCTTACAAGGATTTTAAAAACGAAGAAGCCGGTTGTCCGGATTCGATACAGTGTTGGTGAGAAAACCGCCAAAGAGATCGAGTCTCGTCTCCTTAGCTTCTTAAAGAAAAAGAAATTATTGTAATTTTTTACCAAAGAGAACGAATTGGGCTAACAATGATTCAAGTTGGATGTGATCATTGCTTCCTTCGACAAGCCTGAATTCGATTTCACCGGTTTTTTCCATTAATTGGACTTTCTGGTCATCAGGGATTGTCAGGTCAAAGATAGTCCGATGGATCTGCTTGATGATTTCTTCACCACTTAATCCATAGGTCACAAGCAGGTCGTAGAGGTGATTTCTTGCAGCCATAAAATTTCCACTCAACGCAGTAGTCAGTAGTTTTTTTATCTCCTCGGGTCGAGCGGTCGCTGAGGTCTCATAGAGAAGCTCCGCTGTTATTTTTTTATTACTGGATGCGCCGACCTGTAGAACGTTCACTGCTCGTCGCATGTCGCCTCGTGCTATGAAAATAAGTGCTTCAAGGCCATCAGGGGTGATCTCCAAATGTTCTTTTGTTGCTATCTTTCGAATGAATTTTTTGACATCATCTGCAGTGAGTGGTTTAAAACGAAAGACGGCACATCTGGATTGTATCGGTTCTATTATTTTAGATGAATAGTTTACAGAAAGAATAAATCGACAGATATGGGTATATTTTTCTATCGTACGTCGAAGCGCTGCTTGTGCTTCCTGTGTAAGGGAGTCTGCTTCATCAAGGAAAATAATCTTAAAGGCTGCTCCTATGGGTGCTGTGCGAGCGAAATCCTTGATTTTTCCACGTATGATGCCGATTCCTCGCTCATCACTTGCATTCAGCTCGTTGAAGTTTTGTGACCAGTGTTGATCTCCAAAAACTTCGTGTGCTAACGCCAGAGCTGCTGTTGTTTTACCGGTGCCTGGAGGCCCAGCAAATATCAAATGGGGAACGTTTTTCGTAGCCACACATGCTTTCAGTCTTTCAGTAATGTTCTCTTGGCCGACTAGTTCAGAGAGTGTTTTTGGTCGATATTTCTCTGTCCAGATTTCTTGCATCAAGTCTCTGTAATGGGTGTCCCTTCTTAATGTTTTTTTATCCTTTCGCTTCTTTTAATAGCTGTATTTTGTCTTTTTGACATTCTTCCAGATAGTATTTATATACAGATAATGACAGACGTTAGCACGAAACAGAAGGGTACGAATGAGGTGATGATATGAAAAAAAACCTACGAAACACAATAATTAAACTTTGTGGGTTCTTCTTCATCGCAAATCTCCCATTTCTGACGATATCACAACTCGTTGGTATCGATACGTTCATCGATTCTTTCAAGAACCCAAGTTCCTTTTATTATCTTAAAAATGATAGGATACATAGCACGGAGTCAACAGCAGGATTCATTATCTTAGAAAAACCACCCTATCAAGGGTCCTCAATTAGAGAAGGGGACCGCATCCTTTGTCATACCATGAAAAACACGTTACAACAGAGATTCGTGTATCAGATAATAACAGAGGATGGAATGAAAACATATTATACCACAAGCAACTCAGAAACCTCCGATGGAAAAATCTATGAATCCCAAATCGTTGGAAAAATCATTGGGATTTCTGAGGACAATATCTGGTACGCACTATGCCTTCAAGTATGGGATCTTTCCATCGATAAATTAAATGCTCTTGCGCTTTTTTCCTACAAGTAATTTCTGAGGATAAGCTTCTTTAACAACTGATGGTTACCCTTGAGGGGGTACCCATGCAGTTTATTCCCAATTCTCCATTAAAAAAAAGCATGTTACATGAACTACAATTGCATAATATCGACGACCTTTTTTCTGATATCCCAAACAAAATAAAAATAGAGAACCTTAGACTTCCACCCGGTCGCCATCAACAAGATGTAGAAGACCAGATGCGAACGTTAGCAAGACAAAACAAATCCTTCTGCGAGATGCCATCATTCATAGGGGGAGGATACAAACCGCATTATATCCCTGCCGCGGTCAAATCAATCATTTCACGTTCGGAATTCTACACAGCATATACACCCTATCAACCAGAAACATCTCAAGGATTTCTTCAAGCGATTTTTGAATACCAAAGCATGATTGCAGCACTGACCGGCATGGGTATCTCCAACGCATCCCTTTATGATGGTGCCACTGCACTTGGGGAAGCAGCCTTGATGTGTATGCGCATTACTAAGAAAAAAACATTTATCGTCCCTGAAAATATCTCCTGGGAAAAAAAAAGTATCCTAACTAATTATACCCTGGGGGCAGGCATCAAAATAAAAGAAGTCGCCTATGACAAGAAAACAGGGAAGATTGATCTGGAGGATCTGAAAAAAACAATCGATATTGAAACAGCAGGGTTTTATCTAGAGAACCCTAATTTTTTTGGTGTTTTCGAAGACGATGTTGAAGACATCCGCTCCTTGCTTCAGAAAAATCAATCGCTGTTCGTCGTAGGTGTTGACCCTATATCTCTTGGGATCTGTAAAAGCCCTGGTGAGTATGGAGCCGATATTGTCATTGGTGAAGGAAAAAGTCTGGGAAATCCACTTGACTTCGGTGGATCAACCTTAGGGATATTCGCCTGTAAAAATGATTTTGTTCGACAGATCCCTGGACGTATCATCGGAATGACCAAAGACCATCAAGGAAAACGAGCATTCTGTATGACCATGCAAACCAGAGAGCAACACATCCGCAGGGAAAAAGCAACAAGCAACATCTGCACTAACGAAGGGTTATGTATGCTTGCGACAGCGACATATCTTTCATGGCTTGGTGGAAAAGGGCTGCAAGAACTGAGTGAAACAAACTATAAACGCGGTCAACAACTACGAAAGCAGATCAGCGCAATCCCTGGTTTTTCACAGGTATTTTCTGGAGCCCATTTCAACGAATTCGTCATCCGTTGTCCTGACACGGAGAAAGTACATCTGCATCTTCTCCAGCAAGGAATGCACGGTGGTCTGCGTTTAGAACAATGGTATCCGAAACTAAAGAATTGCATGTTGTTTGGTGTGACAGAGGCGCATAGTCAGGAAAGCATGACACGACTGGTTTCTCTGCTTAAGGAGGTATGCTGATGTACCATAGCGCGGTATGGGAAGAACCACTGCTCAACGAACTAGAAGAAACAAAAAAAGAACCATATACCCTAAAATCGGTACTCCCGGATTGCCTTCAGAGAAAAACAGCAGTTGATATCCCAAATTTAGATGAAACATTGGTGATGCGACATTTCCTGCGTCTCAGCCAGATGAATTACGGCATTGAATCAGGAATCTATCCACTAGGCTCCTGTACAATGAAGTACAACCCAAAGATTTGTGAAGAGATTAGTCGCTGGGAACAATTTAGCTTACTTCATCCCTATCAAGACGAGACTACCACACAAGGAACTTTACAGATACTGTATGAACTGGAGAGAATGTTATGTGAAATTTCAGGAATGGATCATTTTACCCTCCAGCCTGCAGCAGGAGCACAAGGTGAATTCACGGGTCTTCTTATCACTCGTGCGTTTTTTGATCATAAAAAAGATTTTAACAGAGATGAAGTCATTCTTCCAGACACCTCGCATGGGACGAATCCTGCAAGCGCTGCCATGGCTGGCTACAAAGTCATTGAGATCCCCTCTACAAAAGAAGGAACAGTCGACCTGGAGATGCTTCAAAAGGCTCTCTCAAATAAAACCGCATGTTTCATGTTGACCAATCCAAATACACTTGGTATCTTCGAATCCGATATCACAGAAATCGCACGTCTCGTCCATGAGGCAGGGGCGCTTCTGTATTACGATGGTGCGAACATGAATGCGATTATGGGAAAAGCACGTCCAGGGGATATGGGATTTGACATCGTACATCTGAACCTTCATAAGACATTTTCAACACCCCATGGTGGGGGTGGGCCAGGATCCGGGCCAGTTGGTGTCAAAGAAAGACTCGCACGATTCCTCCCTGTACCGCGAGTTGTAAAGAAGCAAGATACGTTCTGCTTCGATTACACTTATCCAGATTCCATTGGAAAAATAAAAGCGACCTATGGAAACACCTCCGTGATCCTTAAAGCATATATCTATATCCTTTTAATGGGTGGTAACGGGCTTACAGAAACATCAGAAATTGCTGTGTTAAATGCGAACTATATGAAGAAAAAACTTGTGGATTCCACGCTCTACCAACTCCCTTACCGCGAGCTTCGGAAACACGAGTTTGTCATCAGTTGCGAACAGTTGTTTTTAACAAAGGGAATCCGCGCATTAGATGTCGCAAAACGACTCTTAGATTATGGGCTTCATCCACCAACCGTATATTTCCCTCTTATCGTCAAAGAAGCCTTAATGATCGAACCTACCGAATCAGAGTCAAAAAAAACATTAGATATGTACATCGACACGTTACTAAGAATAGCGCAGGAAGACCCATCACTTGTTAAAGACGCCCCTCAGAATACCGTGGTGCAACGCATTGATGAAATCGGGGCAGTAAAAAACCCTATCCTGACATGGAAACACACTGAAAATCTCTAAAAAACCTTTTTTTTTAGTCCTGCATGTTTTTTTGTTTTTTTTCTGCAAGTCCACGGATCGTCCCAGATGTCGAACGAGTCGAGATCCTAACAGGTTTTGTTCCAATTTTCTTTATTGATAGTAAGAGTTGGATAACATGATCCTTTTCAGTATAATGACATTTAAGAATACCCTGTGTTCCATCGAATTGAACCACCCAGAGTCTCAGATCTTTTAAATTTTTTGAAAAAAGCGCTAACGCATGTGTTCGAAGTGCTTGGAGCAGCTCCGAATGTGTGCCATCTGTATCCAGATCTGAATAATCAACATGAAAATCGATGTACCGATGTCGTCTGGTACCTCTCACGATACAAAGCCCCTCTTTAACGATGTGAAAAAAGTTCGATGTTTATTCTGATTCGATACGAGGCGCTAGCAGATAGGTCACATGCCCGTGTTTGTCAGCGAAATCAAAGTCGACGCGAATAGGATTGTCATTGCCAATGTTGATGGAGATGGGATCATCGCTTTTCACAGGTTTAATCATATTACTGAAATAGTCGATTGAGAAAAGGCTTTTAAATTTCCCTGGTGAATGCAGCTCCAGTAGCAGGCTCTTTGGGAGTTTGAGATTCACCGTGTCAGTATCCCCTTCAGCAAACAACTCAAAGGAGTCTTTGTCAACACTTAAGGCCAGATGATCAGAAACAGCCTCTGAAGCACGCACTCCTTTGCTTAGCTCTGATGCTTTGACGACAGCTTTTGCAGGTAGATCTAAATGAGGGACTTTCGAATCAGGCATTCCTGCGGTATCAATCAGACCCATTCGTCGTATGAGGTTACCGATTTTTACGATCAAACGGTTCGAATCCTCATCATATTCCATGGAAATCGAATCGCCAGTGTTCGCAAGTTTCATGATCCCATTGAGTTTATCAAGGTCAATACCAAGCTCCATATCATCTGCTTTATATTCCTCAAACGCGGTGCTTTTTAATTCTAAATCAACCATTGCGACATGCGCAGGATCGACAGCGCGTATCGAGATTCCTTTCGAAGTGATATTGAATTTCGCTTCGTTTACAAGTGGTGATGTTACATCGATGATTCCTTTTATAATATCTGATTTTATCTTTGCATTAAACATGGCATGCTGCCTCCCCGAAATATGTTTCTCTTCTTGAGGAAAGAATAGGACATTGTCTATATAACCATGACGGTATTTTTCTTTTCTGTAAACAGACGGCCTTCAGGAGAAGAACCATGATCCTGACATTATGCATGTTATAAGCGGCGTTGTATACAGCGATGCCTAGGTTGATCATAGTTGGTACAGGAGGAGAAAATCATGTCGTTTGGTTTGATTATAAAAAATTGTTACTTTCTCAATAAAGACCGGTTCTCTGGTCTGGATTTCAAAGGGATGTAATGCGAAAAAGGATATTGTGTTGTTTTGTTCTTGATAGAGCTGGGTGAAATTTTCAATGGGTATAGAGTCATTTTCCGTTCCTCGGTGACCACAGGTTTTATTCAGATATGCATGAAGGTCATCTCCAGTTGTCCAATTCTGTTGAGGACTACGAGGCCAGGGTTGTGTAAGTAATTTATTTGTTACGATAAGGCGATCACCCCATGAGCCTTCTGAGGTTATGACAATATATTCTGTGGAAATCTTTACAAGATAAATATTGTCTGTGTGAGAAAATTGGAATCGGCTCGTTTGCTCAAAAAAGCTGTTATCGATATCGCTAAGGAGATTTGAAAAACTACTTGCCTGGGCTTGAAGTTCAGCGGTTCTTTGCCAATCGTTGGAAAAAACAAATGAAAAAACGACAGCGAGCAGAATTCCAGAAGCCAGGATAAGACCTATTTGGGTTAGTGTTAAACCCATGATACCATTTGTGTCTTTACTGCATCGTAACATAGGTTTTTCCCCCCATCTGGCACAACTCCAGGGTGATGTCATAATTTCCTGAATGAAAAATCGCAATCTGTGTCATGTTGTAGTTGGAGAAACGAGCATTTGAATGGAATGTTCGTAAGGTCCTGTCGTTCATCACATAATAATAGTTGTTGCTGGTTTTTTCTTCCAAAGTGAGGTTTGTTGGTTCATTGGTGCCGTTTCTTGGGAGATACCCAAAAACGATAAATTGCATAGATGATGGGAACTCAACAGGAATGGTAACAATTGATCCATTGTCCGTATATTCAAACATATTGGTGGCCTCTACCAGAATCCTGTCGATTTCACGTTCTACTATCTGTATTTGCGACTCTTGTATAAGATGCGGGATAGAAAGAGATAAGGAGGCGATAATGACACTAGCTATGATGAGTATTACAAGAAGACCGAGAGGTTGACTTACGACAGCGTCTTGATCATCTGATAGTAAATACACTCTTCGAAGTATCATAAAATCTCCCAGATTTATTACAAAGAATTAAATATTTCATTATATATTTATCGTTTGGTTTTCGTCTGGGAGGTTGAATCATGAATACGAAAAGAAAGAAACGAAATTTTCTTGAGAATGAATCTGCAGTGCTTGGGCTTCCAATGCGTCTGACTGTCTCGTTGATTATTGGAACGATTGCCCTCATCGCGATTCTTTCTACGATACTTAATCCTTGTCTCTTCCCTGAGCGTATGATGGTTTCGATTACTCCACAAGTAACGACCGTACAAGGAAGCAATCCTGAAAATGTAAGTTTTACGGTGTTTGTAAACGATACTGATGGATTTCCATTGTCTGGTGCTTCAGTGATTATAAAAGGCCTTGGTGGTGCTGGCTCTGGTTTTTCTGATAAGAATGGAAACGTGTTCATACGAATGCAAGTTTCATTAGAAAATGCCACGTATGAAGGATATCTTGATATCTCTGTCAGGGCGCCGTGTCATGTTCCCTATGAGTATAAAGACATCGTCAAGATCGTAAAAAGAGATTGATGAAAAGGAGATATGTAGTGTTTTCCAGGAGAAAAAATAATATTTATGGAAATATTTATATATTACATGTCCCTAATATATACTGGGGCATTGTTTTTGAATTACTGTAAAGTATGTAAAAAAGAACTGAAACAGATTCCCGTACGTAAAATCGATTCAGTCATTATTGTAGAAGAATATTGTCAGTGTTGCGATGAATCGACGCTACGGTACGAGAAAATACAGATCATCTAAAAAACACTCTCATACAACAATTCATGAGACGTGAAACAAAGAGATAGGTTTTTTTATATTAATCAGTTATCTTATAAGTAGTTAAGATAGGAAACGGTGAGGGGCGAACAAAACCTTGGACAACCAAAATGAAGATTCTTCAGGGGTAAAAACCCACGAAGAGATAATGAAATTATATAAAGATTTACAATCCGTTGAAGCGAAAGTGAAGAACCCTGAACAATTGAAAAAAGAATCAATTGAGCCAGAAACAATCATACAAAAAATTGAACAATCATTGCAGAAATCAGAAGTCACTATCCAAGAACAACAACCCATAGAACCCACTGGAGAGATATCTCTAAAGAGAAAAGAACCAAAAAGACCATTTTTGGAAAAAATCGACGAACCAGAAATATCTGCAGAGAAAAAAATACATTGGTTTGCTTTTTTCAAAAAGGAAAAAACTGACGATTCAGAACTCAAACCATCTCCAGAAGTCGAACAACCACTACAGGAAATTAAAATCTCTCGCAGCACATTCATTCTTCAGTTGGATGACGCAGGCAATCTGATCGGCTTTCCTATGAAAAAGACCCTGCAAGGAACTGAGGAACCTAAAGGAGAACCTGTCAAAGGCATCAAAGGAAAACTCATTCAGCTCACATCAATGTTCCGACGCAAGAAATCAGAAGAATCCGAATCAAGTGGTGGAATCAGCGAGAAAATCAAAGGGATATTCAGGAGAAAAAACAAAGAATAACTTACTTGAAATACTCTTTTTATTTCAACCAGAAAAGTATCTTTTTCTCATCGATGTTTCGGATAACTCCATCAACTTTTCCTTCACGTGCAAGCCATCCTACTGCAGTGAAAACATCCTGTTCAACGATGCGGGATAACCGTGAGAGCGATTGTGCATCGACTTCTCCCCAGATTTCCAACGTCCTCCAAATTTTACCAGCATCTTTACCTATCGTCGGGACAAGATTTGTCTCACCTAACCGATAGGTGCTGTCTTCCTTCCGTACCTTATTTTCACGAGCTAGCCAGCCTATAGCAGCATAGAGTTGTTGTTGTTTAAAATGCGTTAACGTGAGAAGTTCTGATTCTGACAAGGGTCCTTTCTCATGAAGAATCTTCCAAACAGCTCCGGCTTGCTCACCGAACAACGAAACAATATCACTCAAATAGCTCACGCTCAAAAAAAGAAACATGCTTTTGAAGATTATATAGATTTTGTTTTGAAAAAAAAATAACGACGAGAAAAACTATAAGATATCGCCTTCTGTTTCCCTGCGATGAGGTAATGATTTTATGCCAAAGATCCATCCATCAAGTTATATTGCACCTAATGCAACGATTATCGGCGATGTGACAATAGGCAAGAACTGTGGTGTCTATCCTTATGCGGTGATTCGTGGGGATGAAAACGCTATCGTGATTGGGGATGGTTCCAACATCCAGGATTGCTGTATCATCCACACAGACGCTGAACATCAAGTAACTATAGGGAAAAACGTCACTGTTGGTCATGCTGCGGTGATCCATGGTGCCACCATTGCAGATGATTGCCTTATCGGGATTCATGCAACGGTGTTAAACGGTGCACAGGTCGATTCTGGTTCCATTATTGGAGCTTGCGCTCTTGTCACTGAAAAGATGGTTGTTCCTCAGCATAGCTTAGTCCTGGGCGTCCCTGGGAAGGTTATCAAACAAAACCCAGGGTTCATTGATGTGATACGAAACAACGCTGAGGTTTATCAGAATCTTTCCCGGAAACATAAACAGGGGATGTACCCTATTATTCCATCAACAGAAAAAACACCCTAGTAAAAAAACACTTTTATATTTTTTTAATATCGACTGCTTTTGGTCCTTTTTCAGATGTGCCAACCTGGTATTCGACAATCTCACCAGGAAGCAGGAAAATATCGAAAAATGGGATAGCGGATTTATGGACAAAGATGGTATGTCCATCATCGCCTCGGATAAAACCAAATCCTTTTCGGATATCATAATATTTAACGATTCCTTTCATAGTACATTCACCTCCTATAATCTTGAGTATAAAAAAAGATATAACAAAAAGCTTGCTCGAATCTAAAAAGAATGACTACAATTCTTACAATTTTTTTGCGCGTCAGATCCTGTTTTTATCGAATACTGAGCACAGTGTTCATGTTCATAGACCGGACGTTGAAGCACGTTACATCGAATGACATTCTTTGTAAATGATTCTTGTTTCTTTCTTCGTTGGTTATTTGATCGTGGATTCATTGTTGATTACTCCATAAGTTGAGTATTTTATATTGGAAAGTAAAAAAAAATAAATTTCAAAAATCCAGAGTTGTTGGAAAATGAAATGTTATTTTCTCTTCTTCTGTTTCCCTCAATAAACCAGTCTTATATATAGTTTTGCATCAGGAGATATCAATGGGATCTTACGCAATATGCAATCCAGTGGTATTATTTTGGTTTTTCAAAATACGTCAGATCAATATTCTCCCAGTCGTCATAATCGATTTTACCATGAGAACCATCTGAGTAATCCAGGATAGAATATGTGTATCGATAATTCATGATACTTTTATAATTTCCCCATATGTACCACCCGAGTTTAAAAGGGCTCCCCGTGAGTCTGTTATCGCATCCAAAGGGTTCTCCAAATCGTATTCCGAAATTATGACCCATCTCATGGATAATCAATGATGCTATGATATACTCTGTTGATTTAAAGGGGAGTTTTGCTTTTTTTTCCACAAGAGTATTTGCTATCGCAAAACCATTCGTACCAGGGTTATACCCCCAATAGGGAGAGACATCTCCGCTAAATCCAAATCCTTTCGGGGTCTGATCATGAACGAAAATAACATAGTGAAATACGCTACGTCTCCAATCATTTGAATTGTTATGTAAAAAATAGTTGTTCCATATCTCTAGGATCTCCTGAAATTGGGTATCTGAGTCATAGGGAACTATTTCACCTCCGTTGAGTTCACCGGTATCAAAATGAAATACGATGTTCCTTCTATGAAACGGGGTTTGAACCAGTTCCATCGCATCCTTTGACACATATCTTATATCTCCGTTGGCTTCTTGCATGTAATCGATTTCAAGAAAAATATCTTTTCTAAAAGGATCTGAACCGAAATTGTATGTTAGGAATTCTTCAATATTGTTTATACTATCTCCATCTGGGTCAATATTCTTATGATCATCCCACACCAATGGATTAAAACCAAATCGGTGTTCCCATTCAATCGGGATCCCATCTGCATCAACGTCGCTGCCAGCATCATTCATCGTTGGGTCTGTCCCATAGACAGTCGTTTCTATCCAATAGGCAAGACTATCGTTATCATAATCGTTTTGATAGATATTAAACCACATTTCACAATCGTTTTCGTTTTTGTAAATACTCCCATCAGCACTCCCGCTGACTCTACCATACCCTGTGACATCTACATGATTGTTATCCCCGCTCCATCTCCCGATGCTGATATCATACGTTAAATGGATATCGAGACCGGAACCGTTGATATTTGGATATTTACTGATATCACACAGCTCGTTTTCATCTCCATTGTTTTTCCATAGTTGAATCGTCACATCAACCGTTTTGTTGTCATCAGGAACATCTGCTGTAACCGTGAAACAATTATACACATAGTTTGAATCTTCACATATTTGACTTGTAAACTCAGCATCGTTGATATATAATTTAACAAAAAAATCAGGGTTGGATAGTAGTTCTAGTTTGTCTAATGCTCTAATCGCTAAGATGTCAATGGTGATGTTCACATCAACGAGCGGATCATAATCGATGAGCGTACTGTGCATACGTTCATTTTTTATGAGAAGGTTTGAAGATGTTGCTGGAACGAACGTTAAAATGAATACCAGCGTGATACACGGAATAAAAATAGATACTTTTTTCATATTAACCCCTTGGATACCCTAACTAAAATTTGTTTATATAATTATCAGTTCAACAAAATTATATTTATCTTTTCATTTAAATAGTTTTTCAAAATTTGTTTTCATCAAAGTTGAGGTAAAACCATCAATTAACCATGCCAATAAGCAGAAATAATCGTTATTCATCAATCATATTCTTTGAAAAAAAAGGACAGAAAGAGAAGAAGAGAGGAGAAATGTACCTCCTAACTATTCAAAGAGATGGTAAAATTAGTTATTTTAAAGTCACTTTAATCTTTGGTTCTTTTGACCTATTTTTTTGACATTGGACTTTGTCTTCTCGAGCGAGCCATCCGAGTGCCTGATACGCATCAACCTCGGAGATCTGTGTTAACTTAGCGATCGTTGTGATATCAACCTCACCTTGTTTTGCCACGGTATTCCAGACTTTCCCTGCATCAGTACCGATCTTTGGGGTTAAATTGGTCTGTCCTAGTTTATACATATTGTTTTCTCGGCAGATCTTGCCTTCTCGTGCAAGCCACCCAATAGCGGTCCAGAGCTCGTCACCATTTAGTTTTGTTGTCTGACGCAACGCTTCCTCTTTTAAAGGACCTTTTGTACTCAGAGTCTTCCAGACCTTACCTGCATTCCATCCAAATTCATCTATTAATGTTTTCATAACCCTACCTCACTCACGGAGGATATCTGATACAAGATTATATATATTTTCATTTCAGAAAGATGAAATATCTTATTTCGCTTCTATTTCAGGAATAATGGTTTCCTCTGGAGGTGATTCCATTTCTTCATCTATTTTTTCTGCACCGAGTGCGATTAGGTATCCTTTCGCTCGTTCCGCATATCGATATCGATTGACTGTTTCCCAGAATTTTTTCGAATGATCAGGATAAATAAGATGCGAAAGTTCATGGATGATGATGTAATCCTGTACCCAAGAAGGCATGGTTTTTACTCTATAGGAGATGCGAATGGATTTATCCAAAGAGGTACAACTCCCATATCGTGAGTTCTGATTCGTGACAAAACGTATTGAAAAACTCAGGGTTCCGTTGAAATATTTTTTATTGAGTTCTCCAGCCCGGTGCGTCAACCAACCGTCACTTTGTTTTACGGTTTTTTTCTGTTCCCATCGTTCGTTTCTCTGAATCATTTGATCGATCCATTTCTGCTCATCTTTTGGATTCATCCCTGCAGGCAGGTAGATCCAGAGTCGACCATCCCCTGATTTTGTTTGGATGGTCTTTTTTCGTCGTCTGCTCCGTATGATAGTTACTTGAGGAGGTGTCATAGTCAGTATCCGGAACAAAAAAGCATCTTATAAGGATTTTTTATAAGAAAATCAGAAAACACAAAGAAAAAAAAGGGGGAAAAAGTGAGAAATTGTTTTATTTATTCATCGGAGAAAGATCCAGTCCCCGAACAGTACTGGTAAAGCCGAAGAACATTGTAATTGCTTTATCAGCGATCGATCCGGATCGGTGGATGTATAAGCCTTTGAAATCGGTCATGAACCCGATCTGTCTGCCTGTGAACATTTTTATGCCAAATGGGTAGGGATCGATGATGATGGTGCGGCTGTTCAGGACAAGGTTGGATCGTCCAGAGTAGAACCATAATGTGTATGGTCGAACGATGTTGAGTTTGTTTTTCCCTAATGAGAGGAATTTGTTGGTAAATCCCCAGCTTAAGATAAGGACATTCTTTCGAAGTGGACGGAGCTGGCTTATCTTGTAGTTGAAATCAATCCCTTTAATAACAATTTTCAGTAATAGGACAAGGACCGGGTGTCGACCGTTCTCCGCTATGAAACTTTGAACGATGTCAACAAGGTTTGTACGTGATGTTGCAGATGAAATCTTTTCAATTAGTTCTGGGAGGAATTTCTGCATGGACGTAATCTCATCATTCGTGAGCTGCAATTGCTTCATGGAACTGATGTTCATGACTTCCATTTTTTCCTGTACTTTATCGGGAATTGTTGGTTGTGCTGTTACTGGGTTAAATATAACTCCCAGGAAAAGAAGAATTACGCCTATTGTAAGTATTCCTTTTATTTTCGTCATATTTTTACCCTCGTTATCGAATTTGGATTGTTTCGAGTAAATGTATATTATCTTCAGTATTTATATAATTTTCTACGTTGGGTAAGGCAATTGTCGAATTTCTCCCCATAACCAGTCAGCTTCGGCTCTTCGTGATCTTCTGAGAATAAAGAAGAAAAAAAAGGGGAAAAACGGTAATGAACCTATTTCGAGAGCGGGGTGAGATCGAATGCGCGAATCCGATGGGCTCTGCCTAAAAAGAACACATATGCATTCCCGGTCAGTTTGCTTTCGATATCAAGGAAAATGCCTTTGAATCCTTTCATGAACCCAAGTTGTGGACCGAGCATTTTCTGATGAATCCCGAAGGGTTGTCTTTCAAAAATAAGGGTTCTTCCTTTCAGCAGTTTCGCTGTATCTGTGTACCGCCACATGGAAAGCCTTTCTTTGAATCGATCGATAGAGTTTTCCTTACGTGGATTTAATCGGTGATACGCTCCGTAACTGATGACAAAGTAGTTCGCACTGAATTTTGATGAGAACGCCCCAAGGAGATTAATGAGGTTGAGTCCAGAAGTTGAGAGTGCTCTTTCTTTCGTGAGGAATTGTAGCATTCTTGATAGTAAATCTTGGACGACGGGATATTTGATATATTCGTTTGTATCACAGAGATTTTGAAGTTTTTCGATAAATTCAGAGAAGGTTTGTGATTCAGCAGCGATGGCTTCAACGTCTTCCATAAAAGACTCGATAGTGTGTGTTTCTTGATAGGAGGTATTTTCCGTCGGTGTCATCACTGCGGTTGCTGGTGATACGATGACTCCAAAGAAGAGAACCGTTATCATTCCTGCAAGGAATATTTTCTTAACCATAGAGAGACCTCATTTTTCCTCGTTGAGATACATTACCTATTATTTTGATGTATTTATATAATTTTCTATTTCAAGAGAAAGGGAAGGAAAAAACACAAAAGGCAATGAGAGTCCCTGTTTGCTTTCGTATTTCAAGTAATATAGGGATTTGTGTTTGAGAAATCAAAACCCTGGACAAGCTCAATGGGTGGCACTGTTTTGAGCGGGATCCATCCATGAATCGGATAGACGAGATTTGGAAAGAATTTTCTGATATCGGTTGATAATTGGGTGATGATATGGCGTTCCCCAAATTGTTGTTTACTGATTTCGTACGTTTTTTGCCCCGTGGTCTCTTCATCGAGAAACCCAAGTGCGTGGATGTATTCATGAAGCAGGACATGAAAGATGTATGGTTTGAGTAAGGCTTTATTTGTTTCAAGGATACGACGGAGTGGTGTTCTGTTCACGATGATGATGTTGGAGGCGACAGGGTAGTATGCTCCGACGAACCCATCAAGTGATGCACCGATTTCTTGCAGCCCAAGCATCAGTCCTGCGCGAGAACGTTTCTCGTTTTTTTGTACTGCTTTTTTTACTTCTTCAAAGGTTTCGATGATATTTTGATGGAGTTCAGAAAGGTCCGTGGTTTTCTTCATTCACAATAACGTAGTTAACAATTGTTAATATACTTTTCGATATACCGAAACGAACAAAAGAGAATACGAAAGAGGTCATCCAAGGAGTAAAACGTACCTTAATATTGCCGCCAGCGATGTTCACATTTCGTACAGGTAAAAATCCTTGTCTCAGGCTCATCACTCGCTCTGGTCTGCCGTAAAATCCAAAACGCCTCGTTATGCCCGCATTTCGGACACTCAACCCGCGTTTTTGGTAAAATATCGATCTTTTTTTCAAGGAATACGGTTTCCCTCTGCTTTTGTTTTTCAACAACAACAGAGCTCCCCTGTTTCTTCTTTTTTTCGCCACACGAGTTACAGATTAAAAAATCTCCTTGTGGAAACATAAGAACCTTACATTTTTGGCAAAACTCCATGTGAAACCCTCTGATATGCATCCTTTACTATTTTCGCGTGATCAAATGCTAATTCCGGTAACTCATTGGCCTTGAAAAACTTTGCACTACATGCATCATCGCCAGCTTTCAACGCTCCACCCACGGAATCTACTAGATAAGCGACCGTCACGGTATGTCCCCGAGGATCACGGTGTGGATCCGAATACACGCCAAGCAAGGCACATATCTTTATTTTCAACCCGGTTTCCTCAGACATCTCACGAATCATTGCATTTTCGGTTTTCTCACCGTATTCCACGAATCCTCCGGGTAACGCCCAGGTCCCTTGAAACGGAGAGTGTTTTCGTTGGATGAGAAGTATCGAACCATTTTTAATTAGAATTCCATCGACCGTCAGCGCTGGTGACTGCATCGTCATAAAAAATAGAATAAACCAGAAGTATAAAGAGTTAACCAGATTTCCCCGAGAATAATTCTGTTGTCATTTTCTGCGAATCATATCTTGATACTCAATAGTTTGACATTCATCGATAGAGAAAATGACGTTTCCTGTGTTTTATCGTTTCAACTCAATAGTGACCTTATGGATGTCCTGAACATTTTTTAGGGACCCAAGCATACCAACAATCGTATTTGAGATAATCTGTGCGGGGAACTCAGTTAGAGGTATATCCATTCCGTTTACTTTGATAGAAAGATCAGAGGGAGATGGTCGTATCGTTCCTTGCTTTTTGATAAGAGCAAAGATTTCTTGGAAATTATTTTTGTATACGGCAATAGTGTTGCTTCGTTTCCGTCCTTTACCTACCTGTATTTTCGGGATGTCTGGGTCGTCAGCTCCTTCGACTAGGATGAAATCAAAGTTCCCAAATTCAGTGATTCTTCGGAGTATTTCAGAGGATCTCAGAGGTGCCTCCAGCAGAAAATTTGTTTCACTCCGAGAGGAAAACACGACAAGATGTGCTCCAGCCTGATGATGTCTCCAGGTATCTTTGTTCTTCGTATCCATCGAGATTGTTTTGTTCGACTGCTTCATGGTAGCAACCTGATATCCTTCTTTCGTGAGCTGCGAGACAAGCTGAACAATCAATGTCGTTTTCCCTGAATCTGACTCTCCATAAACCCCAAATACTCTTGGTGCAGACATACCAACAGATAACTCATAGGACTGTTTATGTTTTGCTCTATTCTCGAGGAAGTAAATAATATAACTGCTCATTCATTAACACCCTCCCAAACCATGAAACAACAGACAAGGATTCTCTCAACAGTCAGTCTCATTCATGCGGTCAACGACGGATCGACAGCTGTCATCTCCATCCTTTTTCCTATTTTTAAGGAAATTTTTCATCTCAGTTACACCCAAGTCGGTATCGTCACCGGTGGAGGATTGTTCATCACCCTTATCGCACAACTCGTGTTAGGACGACTTGCTGATGGGAAGAACGTTAATTCCTTCATCCTCACAGGAATGCTCTTAACCAGTCTTTCCCTTGTTTTACTCAGCTTCAGCACCGGATTTATCACCCTGATCTGTTTTATTTTCTTCATGAGGTTCGCCACCTCTTTTTTCCACCCCATAGGCATCGGGTGGATTTCACGGACTTACAAAAAAGGTAGACTGGACTGGGCGATGGGTATTCAGAGCGGGTCTGCGGACCTTGGAGCGTTTATAGCGATTCTTACTACGCTTTCGATATCTCAGCTAACGCATTGGACCGTGCCGCTATATGGCTGGGCATGCATCTGCATCCTTGGGGTCCTGATAAGTGTTGCACTCACCTATCATTTGAATAAAGATTTGGTTTTTGTTACAAAAGAGAGAAACAAACATACGTTCAAAGAAATGGCGACAGATGCATTCCATCGAATGAAAGCAATACGACTTCTCATCCCTGCGTTCATGATCAGTGGTGCATCCTGGGGTATCATCATTACTTATTTTCCATTACTCCTCACCGAACGAACAACATTATCACTTCCAGTCATTGGTTTTTTAGTTGCGCTCTGGGCAGGGGTCGGGAGTATCACCTCCATATCCTACGGCAAAATACGGTCGTATATTAATCGTAAAAAACTTCTAGCAGCCGCGTATATCACCATAGGCATCCTTAGCGTATTCCTGGCAGTCTTCACACAAATCATCATCCTGATTATCATCATGATACTGCTTGGGATCGCGGTGTTCCTGACCTATCCTGCGTTGTTCTCCTTTGTCTCTGAGGTAACTGACGAGTCGGTTGAAGGATGGACCTTTGGGTTGACGTTTACGTTTCAGACCGGCGGGGGAACCATTCTTCTTTTCCTTGGTGGCATTCTCTCCGATCTGTATGGGATTTGGACGCCGTTTGTATTATTAGGCTCGTTATCCTTGCTTTTTTCTGTGGTTCTCCTCTTTAATTATCACAAGCCATTCGCACAACCAAAACAATAAAGAGAAAAACAAATAGCACGGCAGCTGATTACCCCCTCAGAATGCAAAAACACGCTCTTGGTCTTCTTGTTTCCATTATCGCGGTTTCCTTTGCATCTATTTTCATCCTCTCTTGTCAGGCTCCTCCGTTAAGCATCGCGTTCTATCGACTCTTCTTCACAACTCTTCTTCTAGTCCCGATTCTCATAATCAGAAAAAAAACCAGAGACGAACTCCGAACCCTGCCCAAAACAACAGTGCTTATTATGATCGTGATAGGGCTTATACTTGCGGCTCACTTCGCGCTATGGGTATCATCCTTGAAGATGACATCAGTCGCTAGCTCTGTGATCCTAGTCACCGCTCATCCTATCCTTGTCGCACCGGTCTCGTTTTATTTTCTGAAAGAAAAACTCTCCTGGGTCAATGCACTCGGAATCGCTATCTCACTTAGCGGTGTTGGAGTACTGGTTATTGGAAATTATGGCTTTACCGCTTTTGGTCTGGACACCATTGAAGGTAACATCCTCGCACTCCTAGGCGGGATTGCCGCGGGATTGTACATCTTAGGGGGACGAGCGCTACGGAAAAAGGTTTCTACCGTCACCTATGCATTTGTTATCTATGCAGTTGGAACGATCGCCTTGTTTCTTATCTGCCTGACACTTGCTGCTCCGCTGTATAATCTTGCTACATCTGATTATGCCATCATTCTGCTTATGGCAGTGGTTTCTGGCATCTTCGGTCATACTCTCTATAACTGGTCTCTAGGGTACATCCGCGCATCAATCATGTCTGTCGCACTCCTCGGAGAACCGATAGGCTCCTCCCTGCTAGCATACGCGATCCCCTGGATCCATCAAGAACCATCGCTCTATACTATCCTTGGTGGTGGCATCATCCTGATGGGGATCTATCTTACCGCACGAACAATGAAAGAACCACAGATTTTAGAAAATGTTTAAAAACAGCATCTGATTCAGGGTCACTCATGACATCGAAAACAAATAAGATCATCAGCCTAGTCGTTGCAATCGCCATCATTATTTCCCTTGTTGTTCTGATTTATGTGAATCTACCAAAACCAACAGAAACAACCGATGATGAACCACCTGCTCATAAGGAGAGCCCTACAGTCTTCACACTTATTTATAATGACGAACTGCAGAATTTCACCCTTGGCGAACTTGAAAGGTTAGAACCCTATAACGCAAAAGGAGGGTATCGAACACAATCAGGTTTTATTAAAGGATTAGGAAATTATACAGGAGTCAATATCACAACGCTGGTAGACAATCTCCAGCCAGTTCCGTACCGTTACACTCTTCAAGTTTTTTCAGATGACGGAGAAAACGCTTCCTATAATTATTCTACAATCATCGGAAATGTCGATATCTATAATCCTGACAATGCATCAGATCCAAATCCGATTGGCAAAGGAAATATGACTATGGTTCTTGTCTATCAGTATGAAGATGAATGGTTGAATGAATCCAGTGATGGAAAGTTGAAGATTGCATTCCTGGATGGAAACGGATCAATAACGAAATCTTCGCTCTGGTGGAAAAAGGTCATCTCAATACGGATCATCACGGAATAAAAAGAATACATTGATTCAATATCAACATTGGCTGTTACCATCGGAAGTTATTTCTCGTTCTTTGATATACTTTAACTTACACAATGAGAGACATCCAATGGCTTATTGATAATGTCGAAAGATACAAAAACGCCATAGTTCAAAAACGTTTTAAAAGCAAAAAAAACACGGTTGCCTATGTTGTCCTCAACAGTCAACCTCGGATCCTCAAATGGTTTGTTCCAGGCTTGAAACAAAACATGGAAAATGAATATACCTTCCTTAAGAAAGGCTTTTCTACACTCGCCATCCCGTCACCAATTGATAAAGACACGGAAAATAATGTTCTGGTGATGAGTTATATTCTCGGACAGAATGTCTGCGATCTCCTTAATGATTCTCAAACCGTTTTTGAGGAAAAAGAAAAATCTGTTCACCTGCTCGCCGACTGGTTTGTTCAGTTTCATACTTTTTTTAAAACAGAAGAGAATTTTCAAATCCGTGGTGACGCGACCCTGCGTAACTTTATCCAAAACAAGGGTCGTATCTTGGGTGTCGACTTTGAGGAATCACGTATCGGCAAACCAAGTGAAGATCTCGCGACTCTCTGCGGATCTCTGCTCAGTACTGAACCGATGTTTACTGATGAGAAATTCAGACTCTGCCAACTTTTCCTAGACGCGTATCGAAAATCTGCACCATGGACCATTGAGAACATCAATGCTGAGATATCCTACGCATTGCTTGAGCGAATCCAATGGCGACCTACCGATGAGGAGACATTGAGAAAATACGCAACGAAAATACGGAGTAAAGGATTACAGGCAGCACGACATAATTTTTAAATATCCACCTTTGCATGCCTCCCAACGATACCTATGGGGAAGGACCGAATACTCCCGATTCTCGCTCTGATACTTCTTTTCATTGCGAGCAGCTCGTCTCTCTACGTTTATGCGTCACAAACAACCACCGACACATTGAGGATAAACGGGCAACAATATACCATTGATCAGCTTTTTTCTCTTACAAAACCACGGTCGTTCAATGACTCGCAATATAACGGAATAGCACTTGATGACTTGATGTTGAAAACCGCAGTGTCAAACCCCGAACAACACACCTATACACTTAAAGCATCTGACGGATATGAGAAAACCGTGACCTGGGAGAATATGAGAAACGGGCTGCTTACAAAAAACCGTGAATCGATTTTTTCTGATTTACCAAAAGCATTCCGAGTTAAAGAAATCGTTACAATTGAGGTGAAATAAGCAATGATAGACAGGAAATTTATTGTTGGAATCATCGTGTTCGGATCCCTCTGGGGTTTTGCTGAATGCATCATTGGATCATTGCTCCGTGATGTCAACCTCCCAGCTGGGGCGATCATGACCGGTGTCTTTGCCATTGGTCTGATGACCCTCAGTCGAACCACCTTCAGACAACCAGGGATGCAAACAGGCATCGGCCTTGTCGCAGGGGGACTGCGTTTATTCAACCCGTTTGGTGGATGTTTTATCTGCTCTGCAATCGCGATCATGGCAGAAGGATTACTCTTTGATCTGATCTGGACCGGGTTTTCTCTTGACCAAAAAAAGACTCAGACACTTACTATTCAAGCAAGCCTTGGAATCACCTCAGCGTACCTTGTCTACGTCGGTGGGTATATCGTCACCCAGATCCTGACACCTGTGTTTTCCTCTGCTGGATTTTACATAGAAAACCTCATTGTCTTCATCCCGCAGATCCTAGCCAGTGGATTGCTTGCAGCACTTCTTGGAATCGTGACCGTCCCAGTGGTATTTGCCCTGAAGAAAACTCATATCACGATGCAAGACCGTCTGTATTATCCTGTCACTATTAGTGTTTCAGCATTTTGTTGGGTCTTTGTTATTATGAATACTATCCTTATTGTATGGTTATAGGGGAACAAGCATATGGAACATCCAACAACCGTTAAAATCCTAAAGTTTTATGCAGAGAAATGCAACGGATGCCTTGAATGCGAAAAAGCATGTTCACAGGTACATTTTAAAACAAAGGATGGCGGTGAGAAATCAGCGATCCGCATCATAAAAACAGAAACGGGATACTCGATGCATGTGTGCGACCAGCGTGGTCTGTGCCTTGATATGTGCCCAGTCGGTGCCTTGACAAGACGGAAAAATGGGGTGGTCTGGTTAGAGAAAGAGGTCTGTATTGGTTGTCAAGCCTGCGTCGGGTTTTGTCCTATTGGTGCAATGCGGAAAGCAGACGTCCGGATCGAGCCGTTCAAATGTATCTCCTGTGGGTCGTGTGTCCGCGCATGTCCTGAAAAAGCAATAGAGCTCGTTGAGGCAACTATCACTGATATTAAACAAGTCGTGTATCATAAACTAGGTGTATAACATGGTCGAAGGTCAGATAGCTATCGAAGAATATACAACAGGGAACACGAAACATACCTGGGATTTAAAGAAGATTTTTTCTGCTCATAAGATTCTTACGAAATATTCATACAAGAAAGGGCAGGTCACTAAAGGATATGCGAATCGGACACTCTATGTGAATCTCAGCAGCAGTGAGATTGCTGAAAAACCAGTGACTGATGAGATGAAAAAACTGTTCACAGGTGGACGTGGCTTTGGTTTAAAACTCATATGGGATTCTTGTAAACCGACGACCCGATGGGACAGCCCTGAGAATGAATTACTCATCACGACTGGTCCGCTCTGCGGTACGACCCAGTACGCAGGATCAGGGAAATCCCTCTGTTTAAGTGTCTCCCCCTCAACTAATATTCTCTGTGATTGTAACGTTGGTGGATTCTTCGGCCCATACCTTAAATTCGCTGGGTTTGATGCCCTTGAAATCCAAGGGAAAGCAGACCAAGACGTGGTAGTCGTTATCGACGGCGAAAAAGGAACCGTGTCTATTGAAACCGCCCCATTGGAGGAAACCGATACCCATTTGCTCTCCGAGCAGCTCACCAGAATGTATGCGACCGAAGACACCGATAAGTCAAGACAGAAAATCTCAGTAGTCTCCTCAGGACGTGCGGCTGAGAAGAGTTACTGGGGATGTCTGAATTTTTCGTTTTATGATATCCGTCGGAAAGTCCCTCGCATAAAACAAGCGGGTCGTGGTGGCCTAGGAACAGTCCTGCGTGATAAGAAGATTAAAGCAATTGTCGTAAAGGTGGAACGGTTTGATGGCGTCTCCAATCACCCTGCGGATCCTGTGGCTCTTGCTAAAGTAGGGACAAAGCTGCATAAAGAGATCCGTGATCTTGACCGATACCAGTGTAATATGCGGGCGGTAGGTACTGGACATCTGGTGGAAATCATGGATGCTTATGATCTGCTCCCCACGGAGAATTATCGATTCGGGAGTTTCCCGAAGGCATCAAAGATCTATTCCCCGAAGTTCTATGATCTGTTTACAAAAATCATCCCGGACGGCTGTTGGCATGGCTGTACGATGGCGTGTGCAAAAACCGTTGATGGATACACGGTGATGACAGGACCATATAAAGGCGAGAAAGTCACAGTCGATGGCCCCGAATATGAAACCATCGGGGCATGTTCCAACATGAGTATCTGGGACCCTCTATGGATCTTAGAGTTCAACTTCTACTGCGACACCTATGGGGTCGACACCATCTCTGCAGGCACAGCCATCGCGTTTTACATGGAGATGTACGAGTATGGGATATTAAACAAGGAGCGCTGTAATGGATTGGAGCTCTGCTTCGGAAATGCTGACGCAGCATTAGAGCTACTCCATCGGATTGCAAAAGGAGATGAAGGAGAATTCATTAAGATCGCTGCAAAAGGTGCCCGACGGGTGAAAGACTGGATCAATCAACATAGATGGGGTGACAAACAACTGGTCGAGGATGCTGGCATGGAAAGCAAAGGTCTTGAGTTCTCCGAGTACGTCACAAAGGAGTCTTTGGCGATGCAAGGAGGGTATGGTCTGACCCTGAAAGGACCACAACATGACGAGGCCTGGTTGATCTTCATGGATATGGTGAATAACGCGATCCCGACGTTTCAGATGAAGGCAGAAGCCCTTCATTATTTCCCGATGTGGCGGACCTGGTTTGGACTTAACGGTCTTTGTAAACTACCCTGGAATGATGTAGAGCCTGCGAACAACGCAGAAACCCAGGAGCCTTCAAAAGTCCCAGATCATGTGCAGAACTACGTGGAGTATCAGAATGCGACCACTGGCTGGAACGTCACAAAAGAAGACCTTATCTTACAAAGTGAACGATGCTACAATTGGCAGCGGGCGATGAACGTTTGGATGGGACGAGGGCAGCGAAAAGATGATTGGATCCCCTTCCGGGCGATGGGCCCAGTGACTGAAATGGAGTATGGGTCACGGAAGGAACGGTACGACAAACAACTCGTGGAAAAACTAGGGATGACTCAGAAGGATGTTGAAAAAATGACCGTTCAAGAGAAGTTACGAATCATTTATGAGTTTCGCCGGGACCAATACGAAAAACTCACTGATGCGGTCTATTATCGCAGAGGTTGGACACCAAATGGTGTTCCTACGCCTCAGAAAATGAAACAACTTGGTTTTTCTGATAAAAAGATGCTGAAGATGCTGCAGGACAAGATAGCGGCTGATGAAAAAAATAGTCTGAACGTCTGGGGCGGAAAATATAGGGATGGTGAGCATCCGCCAACTAGTGAAAAACATTATTGGGAGAAGTGATAATCTATGGCGCAAAAAAAAGAAACCATCGTGGAAGAGAAAAAAGGTGTTGTAAGCACAGATGTAAACGTGAAAGCTTTACCTGTAGCAGATCCTGCCGCGCTCGGACTTATTGGTCTAGCTGTCGCTGCATTACTCCTTGGGTCTGTTTACCTACAACTCGTGTCGAGTGTTCCTTCAAAATCATTGATGATCCCATGGATCTTGTTCTTTGGTGCGACTGCTCAATTAATCGCAGGTGGAATCGAGTTCAAACGAAATAATATCTTCGGAGCTACGGTTTTTTCAGTCTATGCGATGACGATGTATTCGATTGCGCTGACATTAGTCATTAATAATTCCTCGGCTCTGAATCCCGGGAACATGAGCCATTACGCGTATGGCCTGGTTGGTATTCTTATCTTCAGCCTTATCGCGACTGTCGCATCGTTACTGACCAATAAGGTTCTTTTTTCCATATTGATAGCAGTAGATCTCGCGGTTGCTCTGCTCATCCCTCATTATCTGCTTGAGATGTCTGCACAGTCTGCTGGCGTGTTCCTTATCCTTACCTCTGTGTTGTCGTTTTATGCTGCAGCCGCTATTATATTAAATACAATGGCGGGAAAGACAGTTCTGCCTCTTGGCAAACCGTTGTGGATACCAAAAAGATAGTGAACAATATCTGAGACACCAACGTTCCTAATTACTCTCTCCTTTCTTCTTTTTATTCCAAATGTCCCTATTTTTATCTTTTCCAAAACATTTAAATGAATCAATGGTATATTAACCTATACCCTGTTTTTTTCAGGAGAGGAATCAAAACATGCGAACAATGAAACTCAAGAATTTATTTGCGATAACAATGATACTCAGCAGCATATGTGTAATCGCTGCGTTTTCAGGCGCGGCTAGTGATCGAAGCATCAACGAAGGGACTGAAAACTTTCGTTCAAGTGAGTATCTCCAGAAGAGGACGTTTCTTTTCGGCAGCATTAAAAATCTGAATGCCGAAGGTGATTACTCGACTGTTGAACCTGTCAATCTCAGGGTTATTTTCTTCAAACCATTTCAATTGTTCCACTATACTATGGGGGGACCGATCACATTCTTAAATCAGGATCGAGGAATCATCCTTGCGGATTCTTTCTTATTGGGACGTTTTACTGTCGTCTTACCAATCAATACCAATAGTATCGCAGTGATGAACACAACATTGGGTACGATCATCATCGAACTGTACGAAGATAAAATGCCGTTAACATCAGAGAATTTCATCAAACTCGCAAACGATGGGTTCTACAATGGTCTTGTCTTTCATCGGGTCATTGAGGATTTTGTGATTCAGGGGGGAGGGTACTACCCAAACGGGTCTGAAAAAATCAGCCCCTATGGTCCTATTGACCTTGAAATAAACCCTCAGGTGCATCATCTCGATGGGACGATAGGCATGGCACGGACAAATGACCCAAACAGTGCGACAAGCCAATTTTTTATCGATGATGGAGCGCAACGATTTCTCGAGCCAAATGGCTCAGATCCCTATGGGTATGCTGCGTTCGGGAGAGTGCTGAATGGTATCGAGGTTGTTCGTGCGATCGCACAGGTGGAGACCATGACAAAATTCGGGGTGATGGAGGACTGGCCAGTCGATGACATCATCATCGAGAATGTCACCATCCTACATGGATAATAGAAGTATAGGAATGGCACAAAAAAGTAACAAAAAAGAAAAATGAAAAAGCAACGACGACACAGACAGCACCTTGAGTTCTACCACGATCGTTACTCCTAGACCGATATCTGTTCAGATTATTTTTGAATATGCATAAGCACCTACCCTGCTATATTTATAAATCGTAATACCAATGGTATCCAAGAGGCAGAAGAAGTATGGTAACGTTTGTAGAAATATCAGAAAAAGGCGAACTGTTACATATATGGGATGAAAGAAAAACAGATTTTGAAAATGAATAAAGAAAAGAGAAGATAGCTTTTGGTGGTGAGTAGAATAGCTTTTGATACGAGTATGGTTCTAGAGTATATCCTTGCTGATTCACCTAGTGATTTTGGAGCGATCCTGCTGTGGATATTGATGACACTGTTGGTGATTCTTATCATCCTTGATGTACGCCTCTTTTTAGAGCATCGAAAAATGTCTCAAAAAGGAGAACAACATCAACAGGTCCTACCCACAAATGATCACATGAAAAAATCTGTAGAAGAAAAAGAACAAGTGTTTATTGATATTCGAAAGAAGGTTGATCAATTAATTGAGACAAACAACTTGTAACTATGAACCACGGTTTTTTAAAAAAAAACAGAGTCAATGCATTTTTTCCTCGATTCTAGTTTATTGTTAGAAAATGTATTTTTATATGTATACGAAAAACACAAAACAGTTATGTCCCCTGCATAAGCATCTGCCAATTAGGGTTTATTAATCATCATGTGCATTCATTTACACGTGGGATGTGGACGTGGATGCACAAAAAGATACAGAGGAGAGATGCTTATGATATTTCGGAGGTGGAATATCGTGAGCTCTGTAAGCAACCAGCTGGTATCACACAGAAGGTTGTAGAAGCTGTGGCGCACTATAATGAGATGGTGTCCCTGTCAAGGTATGTTGAAGGAAAAGAAGGGAATGAACTGTTGATCAAAGAAGAAGAAGAGGAAGATGCCAAGGTATTTTTGGATGGGATATTTGACATCGTACAACAGAAGGATAGTTAGAGACAAGAAATGAGTTAAAACCATGTTACTGCGTGTCTAAAATTTTTATTTTTTATAGATATCTACATAATTTAGAGATTACTTTTATATAATAACAAAAATATATGATTATTGATTAGACGTTGGTGAATCATATGAAGAAGCAACTCATCAGTATCATGCTCGTATGTGTGTTTCTGGGAATATCTGCACCGTGCATTACAGTACATGCGGATGCTGCAGATACCACTTCGATTACACAAGAAAATCAGCAGATACGATCTGATTTTTTCTTTGATACGTACCTCCAAATGCTCATGCGTCTTGCTCATAAGCCATCCCTTGCGACCTGTATCATCAAATATGACGAAGTTGTTTGGTCACATGCGTATGGATACTACGATATCGAAAATAAAAAGGAGGCAACAACACAGACGTTATATCTACAGGCATCTGTTTCAAAGACCGTGACAGCTACTGCATTAATGCAGTTGTATGAGCAAGGGTTGTTTGATCTCGATGATGATGTCAACGAATATCTCCCCTTTGATCTGAGGAACCCGAACTACCCTGACATTCCTATCACCATAAAAATGATCTTATCGCACCGGTCGAGTCTCGCAGACGATAATCTCTACTGGATCTGCCTTTCCTATCTCCCTGGAGACCCTGATGTCGAAGGATTCCCCTATCCTTGGCTGGAGGAATATCTCACACCTGGTGGGAGTGCGTACAGCTCATCGACATGGTCCATGGACAGACCCGGTGAAAAATACTATTACGCTAATATTGGATTTTCCATTGTCGCATATCTTGTGGAATTACTGTCGCATCAGGATTTCAACGACTACTGCAAAGAACATATCTTCCAGCCGTTACAGATGAACGCGACTGGTTTTCGCTTACGAGATGTTGACATCGATACGATTGCGGTTCCCTACGAATTCAAAAATGACGCGTTTTTCAGGCACCCACAGTATGGGATCCATATCCTGTATCCAGCAATCACTTTACGAACATCAATTGAAGATTATTCCCATTTCATCATTGCCCATATGAATGGTGGGGTATGGAACGGGGTAAGAATCCTAAATGAATCAACAGTTCAGCTCATGCATACCGCACAGTTCTCACCTACGGATAAGTATAACTATGGTTTGGGATGGGAGGTGACAAACAAGCCGTTTCAGAAAACCTATGGCCATAGCGGCGGGTATGTTGGTGCCCTGAACCTTATCACGATTCATCCAGAGTATAACACTGCAGTCATCCTCTTTACCAATGCACTTGACTCCGAATTACATTCAACACGAATGGAATGGAAAGCAATTAGTGCCATCAACAAAGCTCTTTTCTTTAAAGCAAGACGGATAGTATCCTGAAGACAAAGATAGGAAAGAAAAAAAAGATTTAGATTAAATACCTTTACTTTTCCTCGTTCATCTTATTTCTTTTTAATATTTCTCATTTGATTCGTAAAAAAAAAAAAAACCTTTGTGTCTTTAAACCGTGTGAATACTTCTGTTTTCTAGGATATTCTTTTATAGGAGAACATCATTATAAAATACGATACGGGGGAAAGCAAGTGGATAGAAATCCTATTATTAGAAAATGTGTAACAGTTGGAATCATCTTCTTATTCATTGGAGTTTGTATCACCCCAGCGATTGCACAGGTAGGAGAGGGTCCTTCTTTACCAACAAGACGTTCAGCTCAAAAAACCGATATAGGACTTTCTGGAGTCTTAGCAGGGGGTTCCGCTCTGGAAAGTGTCATAATCCTTTCTTGGAATGCAAACGAAACCCAAGAGCCTCTTGAGCCTGGTGGAGCACCTCAAAGTGTCAATATAACGGTGACGTATCAAGTCCTTGCATCCTCTTTTCTTGGGAGACTCATCCTGCTCTATTGTCTTGTTACACATCAATATGCCACGGTCACGGTGAAGACCGGTGACGTCCCTAATTGGTGTACTGCATCACTTTCCGATTCCGAGTTACGATTTCCGATCACTGGTGATATTTCACTACAGTGTATTACGTTAACAGTCGCAGTAAACGAACAAGCCCCTGCTACAATTTGTAGAGTCCCAGTACAAGCATCTGTTGATACGATGTATGGTCCTTTTGGTTTCACACCTTTACTCAATGATTTTAACCAAACCGGCACTCTTAATTTTATGATAGCGTACCGACCCGGTCTTATTGTCATCCCAGAAAATGACACTATAGCGGTAATTCCCAATGAGAGCTCGTATCTACGGATTTCTATTACGAATGCGGGGAATGCAAGGACTGTTGTACATGGAAACATCGTTTACACGCCCCCTGATTGGATAACAATGATGACAGATCAGATTATGCTTGAGGTCAATATGACGGGTTATGCATACCTTTTCGTCGTTCCACCAGTGACTTACAATGGAACAGATACGATTATACTCAGTTTTACCCCTTATATGGCTGACGATTATTCCCAGCATGGTGACCCGGTGTATGTACTCATCCGTGTTATCTATGAACCATAACAGTGTACGTGGTATTGAACAATGTGTTTGAGAACCTTAGGGTATTTGAGGAATAACATATGAAAAAGAAATGGTTGGCGGTTGGAATCATTCTTTTGTTCGTTGGAACCTATATGTTCCCAGCGACTGCAACACCGGTACATCAGATGGAAAAGATAGTTTCTCATCCAGGTGGTTTCTTTGGATTAAACAGTAATATCGAAATATCTTGGGCTGCGAACCAGACAGAAGAACCTGTAATCCCACGGGGACCTCTGCGTTGGGTGATCTTAGATATTTCGTTTTGGGTCACCTGGGGAATCCTTGGACGTTTTCTAAATTATATTTATCGTGGGACACCTATTCGGTTGGAAGTATCTGTCATTGATAAACCAGAGTGGTGTGTGGCGACTCTTTCGCAAGGAACCCTCCAATGTATCATACCACCATTAAAAGAAAACAGCCATGAGATAGTACAAACCTGGCTTACAGTACAAGTAGCTGATGATGCTCCTGCGTTTGAGCTTTGTCCTATTACGATTCAAACCACTGTAGAACCATTGTATGGTCCTTTCGGCATCATCTCTGTAATGCATGGTATTACCAAAGTCGTCAATGTGACATTCAGTGTGGCGTATAAACCACTCATCCAACCTCAGTTTCCAGAGACAAACATCATTGAAGCACCTCCGCTGGTCCAAGTGGAGCTCCCGGTAGGGATTGAGAACCTTGGGAACGGGAAAACAATTGTGGTAAATGAAGTGGTGGACAATCCTGATGGTTGGATTGTGTCGATACCTGACCAACTTATTGTAGATGTCGATGAATACCAAGAAATGAACCTTTCAATAGTAGCGGCAGAAGACTTCTCCGGAGTAGAAACGATTACCGTGAGTTTTACTCCACATTCGTTTGACAATTATTCATTAGTTGGACAGACCATTTATGCATCATTTTTGGCTTTCTACAATCCACCTTGATGAAAAATAAATGATTGTCGCTGATGTGAAGAATAGTTACCAGAATCGATTCCACCAGCTCTGCAGCGTTTTCTTTTTACCGATGAAGAATCTCAGGTGAAAACATCTATTTTAACCTGATTTTATCATAATCCCTTCAATCAATTTTATAATAAAACTTATATACATGTGTATTTAATATATATTATTAGAGAATGGGGGCAATAGTCTTTTAATAACACATCTCCTCACCACCTCACTAACGACCCCATTCTCTCACTATTGCCATTAAAAACTCGTCTCAAGCAGGAGATATATTGTCTACTTTTTTATAGTTTTTTATAAATTCAAAAAAAAATATGAAAACAAAAAGAGAAAAAAAATTATGTACCGTGAAGATCTGATTTTTCTGATTCGATGGTCTGCGCACGTTGACACAGATACAGATGAATTGTGGTATGCGTCATGCAGAGATCATAGACGACTTGAGGATCTGTTGGTCGTCGTTCCTCACCGACTTCGACGGTATATGCAAGAGTCCCTTTTTCGCGATACAACCAATTCTCTGAGCTACCCAGAGTACCGCCATATAATGGGATGATACGATCATTTTTTATAAACAAATAATAGTTGTTGATCGATGAAATGTTTTCGCCAACCGACCGGAATAGTGATTCATCCGGTGTCTGTTTGGTGGTATGCATCCAAGGATAGATGATAAACTCACCATACGAATGATACGACAGAGAAATGGAGAAATCATGCGTCTCTGCAAAATCTTTCACAGCTTTGGTTTCATTTTCTGAGAAGGGATACGGACCGCGATAATTGAAGCTCGAATCAGGAAGAATAATCGGCAGATAATACCGCATTGGGAAAAGATACGCAAGGAACCAGGGATCATCATAATTCCTATTCAGATTCACCCCATAGGAAGTCACTGTAGGACTCTTCCCAAATGGTCCATGGTTCGGGGCACAGTTCTTCCGCGAATCCGCCATGACGCCATCAGGATTAACCATCGGGATAAGATAGATTTGGGTTGTGTTCATGGCATTCTGAACCTCCGGAAGGCTATTGTTCAGGTAGTTCTCAAGCATGTAGCGGATGAAGAATAAACAGATCTCAACACCAGGTCGTTCATTCCCATGATGCGCAGCCATAAACAAAACACCAGGCTCGTCCTCCGCTTGTTCCACATCATCGGAGAGTTTCACCATCCAGAGGTCTCTGCCTTCGTAGGTTTTCCCAATCGAAGTCAACGTCATAAGAGAGGAATAGTTCTCTTGCAAGGAATGCAGTTCATCAGTGAGTTCTTGATAGGTATGGTACTGGTACGGTTCCGATGACATCATCGAGGAGGATTGGTTGGTCAACGCGCTGGAAAAAGGTGCCAAAAGGATGAATGCGAAACAGAACCCAGCAAGTACGATATATCGAATTTGAGAGAAGGACTTCTTCATCATAGGATTTATCCCCATATATACTATAGATATCCTCTATATATAATTTTATTAAAAAGAAAAAACAGGTTAGAAATGAAGGAAAATCTTTGCTAGGACAACGACGGTCGACACGACGATCAGCAATCCAAGGAATTGTTTTACTCCTGAATCCATATTTATTACCTCAATTCCGATTATGTCCCTTATTGTTTATATACTGTCAGAATACGTTTGGCAAAAACCAAACAACCAAGAAAATACGTTCCACCCACCACCAGAGACACTCCGTCCCGGATGCATTACTTTTTAAATAAGACATATCTATTCTCCTTCCAATGAAACCACTGTTACAGGTAGCATTAGACATTCTGAACGCAGACAGAGCACTAGCGATCGCCTATGACGCGGTTAAGGGCGGAGCAGACTGGCTTGAAGCAGGAACCCCGCTGATAAAAAGCGAAGGCATGGACATCATCCGCCAGCTACGAGAACAATTCCCAGACAAAACAATCGTCGCTGATATGAAAACCATGGATACCGGTGCTCTTGAAACAGAGATGGCAGCAAAAGCAGGAGCCGATATTATAAGCATCCTTGCCGCAGCAGATGACGCAACTATCAGAGATGCGATTACATCAGCACGCAAATACGGTGCAAAGCTCATGATAGACCTTCTCAGCACACCAGATATGGTACAACGGGCGAAAGAAGTAGAAAAACTAGGAGCAGAATACCTCTGCATCCATATCGGGATCGATGAGCAGATGCATGGGAAAAAACCGTTATCGATCCTCAAAGAACTCATCAGACACACCACCCTCCCAGTTGCGGTTGCAGGTGGTTTAAACAGTGAAACAGTCCCTGAGGTCGTCACAGCCGGTGCACAGATTATTATTGTTGGTGGGGCGATTACCAAAGCAAAAAACGTCACAGAAGCAACACGCACCATAAAAAAAACAATGCTTGAAAAGAAGGCAGTAAAGACCGTTTTATATAAAAAATATGATAAGACTGAACTGAACGCAGCATTCATGATGGTTTCGACACCGAACATTTCTGATGCGATGCATAAACAAGGCGCGTTACAAGGGATACGACCAATCATCCCCGGATTTCACATGGTGGGTCGTGCACTGACTGTGCGCACCATTGATGGTGACTGGGCAAAACCCATCGAGGCAATCGATAAAGCAGACAAAGGAAGTGTCCTTGTGGTAGATGTGAACCAAGGCAGAACCGCGGTATGGGGAGAGCTTGCGACCTGGAGTGCGAAGCTTCGACGTCTTGCTGGCGTCGTCATCGATGGAGCAGTCCGAGATTATGATGATTTAGTGAAAATTAAATTCCCAGTCTTCTCCCGCTACATCGTCCCGAATGCCGGCGAACCAAAAGGACTTGGGGAGATCGGTGCTGAAATCACGTGCGGGAATCAGACTGTACGCACCGGTGATTGGATCATCGGAGATGATTCCGGAGTCGTTGTCGTACCTCAGGAAATCGCACAAGAAATAGCGAACCGTGCACTCGATGTCAAAGAACAGGAGAACCGCATCCGGGAGGAAATCAAACAGGGTGGATCGCTTGGCAGTGTTCTAAAACTCAAAAAATGGGAGAAAAAAATCGGATGAACAAGGTCGTCTTCTTCAGAGATATCGCAAAACTCCCCGATGCTCTCAGCTTCTTCTCTTTAGCCGGTTTCGCAGGAAAAAAAGTACCGGTCAAACTCCATATGGGTGAGAAGGACAACCCGTATTTTGTCAAACCAGAATTAGTAAAAGATGTTGTTAAGCAATTAAAAAAAGCTCATGCCAATCCTTTTCTATTTGATACGACCGTTGCTTATCACGGGTCTCGATCCACGAAGGCTGAGTATCAAAACCTTGCACAACTCCATGGATTCACCAGAAAAAAAGTCGGTTGTGACGTCATCATCGATGATACTGGTGTACCAACAAAGGTCGAAGACAGAACCTTCGAGGTCGCTGACCATCTGAAGCATGCAACCCATATCTTTGCGCTCTCTCATGTGAAAGGACATATCCAATCAGGGATGGGTGGGGCGATCAAGAATTTCGGGATGGGGGGCGTCACCAAAGAAACAAAAATAAAAATCCATGACAGCAGCTACCCCGTGTACCAGAAGGATGCCTGTACCTATTGTGGGGTGTGCGCTGAAGTGTGCCCGTTTGACGCTATCAAAGTAGATGATGAGTCATGGGAGTATAACGAGCAGAACTGTTTTGGGTGTGGTGCCTGCGTTGATGCCTGTCCATCCAAAGCGTTATCGTTCGAAGACGCGGATCTACAGTTTCTTCTGGCCTGCTCCGCAAAAGCCTGTGTCCAGGGAAAAACCGTTCTGTATCTGAATGAGTTGAAGCGGATAGCGAAAGGCTGCGATTGCGATCCGAACGCAGGACCGATCATCTGTCCTGACATTGGATATCTGCTGAGTGATGATCCGGTGGCGATCGATAAAGCATCATTAGACCTCATTGATAAAGTCAAAGAGAATGTCTTTAAAAAAGTCAATAAAATCGATCCTCTGAAACAAATCAGGTATGGTGAACAAATCGGGTTAGGTTCCTCTTCGTATCAACTGATAGAACTATAATATGAGGTGAGATAGATGAGTACAAAGAAATTCGTAACCGCGATCAACTGTATGGACGGTCGTGTCCAACTGCCGGTGATCGACTGGATGAAAAAAAGTTATACCGCAGATTATGTCGATATGATAACCGAACCAGGACCGGTAAAGATTTTAGCAGAAAATGAACCAAGTACGCTGATTGATTCTCTAAAGAATCGAACGGAAATCTCCGCTAAAAAACATGGTTCAACTTGTCTTGCAATCATCAGCCATTTTGACTGCGCAGGCAACCCTGTTGATAAACAAACACAGCTGGGGCAACTCAAGGCAGCGGTTCATACTATACAATCATGGGGTTTTCAGATCCCGGTGATCGGCTTGTGGGTGGATGATCATTGGACTGTTCATAAGATCCTTTGATGCCATAAAAGAAAAAAAAGAAGAAAGAACGACTGCTGTATCACAATCGTCTTTTTTATTTGTTTTTTTATGCTGTTTTTTTCTGTACAGAATCCTTATAGATTACCGCGAGACCAGCGGCGATGAAACACATGATCGCTGCTGGTATAAACGCGTACAGGAAGCTCATGCCTGCATCCTGGACTCCCCCGGCAAGCAATGGACCAACAGTACCACCGATACCATACGCGGTAAAGATGAAGCCATAATTCAACCCAAGGTTCTCTGCCCCAAAAGAATCAGCGCATGCCGCCGGGAATAACGCAAAGTTCCCACCGAAGTTAAACCCTATCAATGCAGCGACGATGTAAAAGAAATACGGGTTTGTGGTGGTGTAGAAGAAAACAATCATCATCACAGCCTGGAACAGGAACATGGAGAGGAGTGCTTTGCGTCGTCCTATCCGGTCAGAGACCTGACCCCAGACGATCCTGCCTGCCCCATTGAAGATAGGCAGACAAATCGCGGCACCTAACACAGCGAAATCTGCAGCTTCTGTGACGCTGAACCCATTGGCGGTGAACCCGTCAGATGGGCTTTTCGCGAAGTTCTGGACATTTCCAATCACCATAAGACCTGCGAGAGCCCCGATGATGAACATCATCCAAAGGAGGTAGAATTCTTTTTTCCTGCACATCTCCCGGGGTTTGCAGCTATACCCGGTTTTTTTGTCTTTTAGGTCAAGGACAGGTGGGTTCCACCCAGCTGGTTTCCAACCGGCTGGAGGGCTTTTCATGACCAGGGAACCGATGCCAACAAGAATCAGGAACATGATGCCATATAAGCGGAATGCATTATCGACGTTCGCAATGGTATACGCACCAGCTTGTTTGGTGATCAATCCGCTAAACCCAAGGATACTTGGTGGGTTTGCCAGCAATATCCAGATGAACGCTCCGAATCCAAAGCCTGCGACTGCTAGGCCACTGACTAAGCCTTTTTTGTCCGGGAACCATTTGACGCCTACTGCGATGGGGACGACATAAGCAAGACCAATCCCTGCTCCTGCGATGATGCCGATGCAGGCAAGCTTTCCGATGAACGATGCACCAACAAAACTTGCAAGGATATATCCAAGACCCAGTAAGACTCCGCCAGATAACGCTATTTTCATCGACCCATATTTATTCTGCAGTCTGCCCCCAAGGATCGTAAAAATAGCAAAGGTCAGTAATCCTGCGCTGAAGATCGCCTGTGTCTCTGTTTTGGTAAACGCAAATTCACTTGGGCTTCCAGTTGCGCCTTGTAAAGGGGTGGTGAACGCAGACCATGCGTAGATCGCGCCAAGGGCGAGTTGGATAAGGATTCCTCCAAGGACAATGACCCATCTGTTCATGGTCTTGGTTTGTTTTTCATTCTGTTGATTCTTTGGATTTTCTGCCATAAAAATTAACACTCCACGTCTTCCCCTTCAAAGAAAAGAGGATTAAATGTCTTTCGATTTGTTAGAAAAGACCTAGGGTTTTGAAATATGATTTCTGAAAGAAGGATTAATTCCAGAGGATGACGACAAATCCAGTAAGAATCATCCCAAGAACAATCAGGATCGCGATGATTTTAATCATCCAGCTTCGTAAAATCTTCCGTGTTATTCTCATGGGGTCTTCCTCTCAAGTTCGACATAATACCCATCAAAGGATACGATGGTGCTTCCTTTTTTGCCTTTCAATCCTACCTCACGTTTTATTTTTAAGTACCCGGCTTTGTATAAGGCTTCCTTTGTTTTTGTTTTTATCCCGGGGATCTCTGAAATAAGGACATCTTTGCCGCTTTCTATCTTCATGATCAGTTCTTCTTGATGTGTCTTTATCCATTGGACGATGATGGAACTATCATTCTTGAATGTTGGACCAAGTTTGGCAAATACAGGTTCTACTGCGGTGATGGTCTCCTGGATCTCTGGTTTTCCTGGGATGAATACATGAGTCGGTGGATATCGCAGGGTGGAAAAAATGATGGGTCCGTTTCTGTTTAGTCTGGTGATGATCTCCGAGGGTCCATAAGTGGCAAGAGCAGGTATCGGTGCATTGAGTGCGATTCCTTGCTCGCTTTTCCATGCCCGGATTTTTGCGATGTATTCCTTGACAGTCTCCCCGGCTTGTTCTTTTTCTTCATCGATGAGGACTGCCTTTGGCCATGCTGCAAGATGGATGCTTGCATCACCTTCATAGGTTTTGTAAAAATCATGATAGATCTCTTCGGTGATGTGTGGGAAGAACGGGGCGAAGAGCTTCAGAATTCCCAATCCGACGGTGTATAACGTGTACTGGATGCTTTCCACATTTTCTTTATTATACAGGGATCCTTTGATCATCTCAAGGTAATGATCCGCAAGCTCATGCCAGAGGAAATATTCGATGTCTTTCATGGCTGCTGAGTACTCAAACACATCCATCTGCTTGGTGCAGCTGGTGACAAGTTTGCTGTATTTGGTGAGAATCCACTGATCGATGTCTTGGAGTTTTTTTGGTTTGCTTGGTTTTCCTTCTTTAGTGATGTTGCCGATGAACTGCTGCACGTTCCAGAGTTTTCGCAGCAGTTTCGTCCCACGGACCACGTCTTTTCTTCGGAACGGGTTGTCCTCACCTAGAGCGCAACTAGCTGCATAACAACGGAAAGAATCAGTCCCATATTCATCGATGACTTCGAGGGGATCTATGACGTTTCCAAGGCTGGCATGCATCGGGGTGCCATCCTCTGAGAGGATGAATCCACCCATCATGATGTTCTCAAAGGGTTTTTCATCAGTCAGCAGCGTGCAGCGAAGGATCGTGTAGAAAGCCCAGGTGCGGATGATATCATGGGCCTGGGGTCGAACGGACATAGGATAAAGTTGTTTGAATTTCTTCTCATCGCGATGCCAGAACGTGTTGTATAACGGCGAGATGGAAGAATCCATCCAGGTGTCAAAGACATCCTCGCAGCCTTTCAAAGAACCACCGCATTTCTGACAGTTCTCTACAGGGGGTTTGTCGATTGTTGGATCGATGTAACAATCCTCGGGTCGTGCCAGGACGACTTCACCGCAGGATTCACATTCCCAGAGTGGTATTGGTGTTGCGAAGTATCGTTGTCTGCTGATCACCCAGTCCCATTCAAGGGAATGGACCCAGTCTTCGAGCCGTATTTTCATAAACTGCGGGTGCCAGTGCATCGCGTCACTTGCGTCAAGGACCAATTGTTTGAACGGGATGGTTTTCAAGAACCATTGTTTGGCGTTGATGAACTCGACAGGTGTTTTGCATCGCCAGCAGACACCGACGTTCTGTGCGAGCGGCTCTTGTTTCAAAAGCAGCCCGTTCTGCGTCATATCCTGGATGATTGTTTTACGTGCATCCTCGATTTTCATTCCTTTGTATTTTCCAGTGATCGCTGTCATCTTCCCTTCTTCGTCGATGCTCATTTCCAGTGGGAGTTTATATTTGAACACCCAGTTCAAATCTTCCTTATCACCGACGGTACAGATCATGACAAGACCAGTTCCGAACTCAGGGTCGACTGCGTCGTCTTCAACGATCTTTACTTCTTTTTCAACGGTGGGGACTTTTACGGTTTGACCGACCAGCCATGGTGCTCGTTCATCGGTCGGATGCACCGCAACGATCTGACAGGCGGCAAGCATCTCCGGACGGGTGGTCGCAATCTCGATGTACACCCCATGTGAGTCCTTACCGATGCCATGGAACTTGAGGAGTTGTTCATCCTGTGGTTTGATAAAATAGAATTTGATAGTGTTCAGTTTCGTGGTCCGGTCGCTGTAGACGACCTCTGCATCAGCCATCGCCGTCATACACCGAGGACACCAGTTGACAGGGAACTTCCCTTTGTAGATATGGCCTTTTTTGAACAATTCGATAAACGAGATTTGTGTGATCCTACGGTAATACTCCGCATCGGTCTGATAATAAATCGACGGGTCCATGCTTTCACCTAGTCTGATGAACTGGTTAGTCATGGTCGCAATGTTCTTTTGTGCAAACTCAGAGCAGAGTTTGGTGAATTCATGCCTATCGATGTCTTTTCTGGTGATGTTGAGTTGTCGTTCAACCCGTTCTTCGATTGGAATGCCGTTGACATCAAAACAGAGCGGGAAGAACACGTTGTATCCTTGCATACGTTTGTAGCGAGCAGCAAAATCGATATGGGTGTAATGCACCGCATGACCAGCGTGCAGTGGGCCAGAGGCGTATCGCGGGGGAACATCGATGCTATAGGGTTTTTTCGAACTGGCGAAATCGAAATGATAAATCTTCATTTCTTGCCATTGTTTCTGCCATTTCACTTCTAAGGCTTTCTGATCGTAGTCTGTCATAGATGCTTCATCTCAGGGAGCGGGTTCAGAACGCACAGTAGATTTTTCCTTATAAATATTGCTTTTGATTTTTTATTAAAAATAGAGTCTTTTATATCCTCATGCAATAATTTTATAATAACCTTGCCTATTACCGATACCGGATGCAGCATCACTCTCCATCGGAGGGATATTTTGCCTGAAGCAATCGCCTATGAATTAGCAAAAAAACAAAAAGAAATCTCTGTTGCGGAATTCTTCGAACGCAATAAACACATCCTTGGTTTTGGGAACCCAACACGAGCGCTCATCACCAGCGTCAAAGAAGGCGTGGATAATGCACTTGACGCATGTGAGGAATCAGGGATCCTTCCCGATATCTATGTCGAAGTGAAGAACCCTACTGAAGAAGAGTGTATTGTGATCGTGGAAGATAATGGTCCAGGCATTATCAAACAACAGATCCCTCATATTTTCGCTCGACTGCTCTATGGCTCGCGGTTCCATGCAGTCCGACAGAGCAGAGGACAACAAGGAATCGGTATCTCAGCAGTCGTCCTCTACGGACAGTTGACTACAGGAAAACATGCAAAGATCATCTCTAAGATAGAAGAAAATCAACCAGCAGTCCTCGTTGAACTTGCGATTGATACAAACAAGAATCGCGGAGAAATCCAACATCAGGAGATCACGCATTGGGACAAACCGTCAGGGACACGCATCGAAGTCAGTTTAAATGCAGACTACAAACGAGGGAAACGGTTCGTCTATGACTATCTACAGAGCACATCGATTGTAAATCCGCATGCACGGATTGTCTTTAAAGAGGCGGACGGCACAGAACATCTCTTCGAACGGACTGCAGATATATTACCAAAGAAAAGTGAAGAGATTCGACCGCACCCTTATGGCATCGAACTCGGAACGTTAATCAAGATGTCAAAGGAGACAAAAGCAAGGAAGCTCGCATCATTTTTAAAAAACGATTTTAGCAGCATGGGTGATAGGACCGCTGATGCAGTCTGCGATGAAGCGAAACTGGATCGAAACCTCAATCCAGCTGATATGTCTCGTGAACAGTTTCTCTTCTTATATCAGGCGTTTAAAAAAGTCAAAATCATGGCACCACCAACGGAATGCCTCTCCCCAATTGGTGAGACCCTTATCCGTCGGAGTTTGAAGAGTGAAACCCAAGAGATCTCACCAGAGTTCATTTTTACGGCCTCACGGCCTGCATCAGTTTTTTCAGGGAATCCGTTTCAAGTAGAGGTAGGGATTGTGTATGGTGGAAATCTGCCGAAGGATAAACCAGTGAAGATTCTTCGATTCGCGAACCGAATCCCCTTGCTGTATCAGCAGGGTGATTGTGCGGTTACCACTGCGATTGCATCGATTGACTGGCGCCGATATGGCCTTGACCAGCCTTCAGGGACAGGAATCCCTATTGGTCCTGCGATCTTTCTTACTCATATCGCGTCTACCCAGATACCCTATACATCGGAGTCTAAGGAGGCGATTGCTGATGTCGAGGAGATTGAAAACGAAATTAAACTGGCGTTCCGTGAGGTCGCCCGGAAAGTCCAGATGCATATCAATAAAAAAGTCCGCCGGGTGAAAACCCGGGAGAAATTCGATTTGATCACAAAGATACTTCCTGAGATTGCGAAGAAATCTGCTCATATGCTCAATAAACCAGTCCCGTCGCTGGAGAAGGTCATCACCAGGATCATGGATGTCGTATGGATAGAGGATCTGGTGGAGTACGAAAAAGTCAGAGGAAAACAAGTACAGACTAAACTGGATGTGAACAACCCAAAGGGGCAGACTGAATCTGGAGGGTGGATTGCAAAAAGCACGATTATGGTGGTGAACTATAAAGGTAAGCCACAGAAGTTCAATCTCTATGCTTTGTTCCCGAAAAACGCAACCGTTGGTGAGGTGAAACCAAAGCCGACGAAAGTGACAGATAGTTATATCAAATGGAGCCTGGAGAGCATCGATCCGACCGATAAGATCGATCTGTTTTTCGAGCTGGCTGGTCTGAACAAAGGGGATTTCGATGAAAATGATCTGTATGTACAGAACATCAACCCGACCTATGTGATCGGGGCTGATAAATGGGAAGGTGAATAGCAATATGGCACGTGATTATTCAGGGGTTATAACTAAGATTGATTCGATTGCAGCAAAAGTGTATGCTGATTTGGAAAAAGCAGAGATCCCTGCGTTGCAGCTATCGACACGGACGAAGGCGAACATCAGGTTTGATGATGACCTCAATGTCTGGAAATATGGGAAGAACAAGACCGAGCGGGCAGCAAGTTCCCTAGATGGAGCATACATGCTGTTACGGACCATGTACCTAGTCGATTTTATCAAGGACATGATTAAGGAAAAAAAGTCATCCACATTAAGAGAAACCTATTATATCTCAGAGGGCTGGAATCTTGCGAAATTTTCTAGTCAGAATGAATCGGACCTGCTTGCAGAGGACCTTGAAGTGATCACCGGATGTATGCGTGAGGATTTCAAGCTCCGACCCGAGGAGGATGGCGCACGAGTAATTGGAAACTTGGTCGTCGAGGAGATGACTCGGAACAACACCAAGAAAAGGATCCACTGTCAGGATGACGTCGGTGATGCTGGATACGGGATTCCCTATAACGTGGAGAAGGAAAAACTCTCCTTTAAAGAGGTGGATGCTGATTTTATTGTCGCGATTGAAACCGGTGGTATGTTTGACAGGCTTGCGGAGAACGGATTTGATACAGACTCCCGGGCTATCCTTGTACATCTCAAGGGACAACCCGCGCGGTCAACCCGGCGGTTCATTAAACGGTTGAACGAGGAAAAGAAACTCCCGGTGCTTGTGTTTACCGATTGTGACCCTTGGAGCTTCCGTATCTTTGGGAGTGTTGCGTATGGTGCGATTAAGACAGCGCATATCTCTGAGTATCTCGCAACCCCAGCCGCCCAGTACCTCGGGGTGACACCTTCAGATATCGAGAATTATAAACTGCCGACTGATACGTTGACAACTGAGGATATCGCTGCGTTGAAAAGCGAGCTGGATGACCCACGGTTCCAGGATCAATTCTGGAAACATGAGATCAAATTGCAGTTGAACCTTGGGAAGAAATCAGAGCAGCAGGCGTTGGCGAAATACGGACTTGATTATGTCACCGATACGTATCTACCTGAGAAACTTGTGGAAATGGGGATGCTGAAAAAGTAATTGTCCTTTATTGTTGTTTTCCCCAGAGGTCATTTGGGGGGATCATCTGGTAACGGATGTTTAACACTCGTTTCTCATCAATGAGGATAAAGGTTTTACTGAAAATGCCACCTTTCGCATCAAAAGGAATGGTATAGCTGTGTACATGTTTTCCTTGGATGAATTCTTTTTGTTTTTTTGGTTCGAGTGGTTGAAGGTGTTTCTTCCTTGAAAGAGTGTATTGAATGACAAGGACGACCTCAAGGCCTATGGCGATGCTGATAAGACCAATCGCAGACAAGACCCATTGTTCCATGGTCAATATCGCCCATTTGTTCCCAAAACCGAGGAAATAGACACCCATGATAATGACAGCGATCCAAAGGGTATATAGAACCGTAAATAAGAAAAAGAATTTTGTTACTTTCAGTAACCGTTGTTTTTGTGATTCTTCATCCCAGGAACGTTCTGTTGTATCCATTTCCTACCAGCCCTGTTATGATTCATTGACTTTAAAACTTTTTTGATGTCCCTTTTAATCAATGGCCGTAAGCTTATATAGGATAGTACCTTCTATTATATCAGAGAAGAGGGAGACCATGAAACAGACTCTGATCATGAAACTTGTCGTATCAGGTATTGTTTTTTTATTTATGACAGGATCGTGTTTCTTTGTTTCAGCTCAACAGGTGGAACCTCCCGTGTCTATGTACAATGCACAGACGTTGTATGTCGGTGGATCAGGTCCTGGGAACTTTACTAAAATCCAGGACGCGGTAGACAATGCTTCTGATGGTGATACCGTGTTTGTATATGATGACTCGGCACCCTACTATGAGAGCATCATCATTAATGTCTCGATTCATCTTCTTGGTGAGAATCGGAACACGACAAGTATTGAAGGAGGGAACCATGCGGTGTCCATTTATGTCAATGGAGTGACGGTGAGTGGATTCCGTATCAGCAATGTGGGTGATTTTTGGAACTGTTGTGGCTTTTATGTCGTCTCCCAGGGGAACAATATCTCTGATAATAATATCATTAATAATCTTCGGATGAACGGGGTGTTTCTTGATGGAGCCTCGTATAATACCGTCTCTGGTAATTTGATTGAGAACAACAAGTTCCATGGGATCAGAGTGGAGTACGCCTCTCATAACATGATCCTCGATAATATGATGGTGAATAATCGAGGGTATGGTATCTACCTGTATGAGGTGCAGGATACTACGGTTGTTGGCAACACAGTCAAGCAGAGTTTCTTTGATGGGCTGATGCTGGGTGGTTATTGCATCAATAACATCATCCATCATAACAATTTTATTGATAACCCGGGGAACGCGTATGATGCGACTGGGAACCTCTGGGATGATGGGGCGGTTGGGAACTATTGGTCTGATTATACTGGCTCGGATAGTGATGGGGATGGAATCGGTGATACACCATATATTGTCCCAGGGAATATGAGTCAGGATCGATTTCCATTAATAGCACCCTTTGAAAGCCACCCTGTCGATGTCGCTATTACGATCTCAGGTGGTGTTGGTCTGACTGTCTCTGTCAGAAATCAGGGGACGGAGGATGTGTTACATCTAGATTGGGAGTCTCATCTGACTGGTGGTTTTATACTCCGTCCCTCAGAACGTGTGTTTCAAGGCTCGATTATGTATCTAGGATCAGGTGAAGAACTGATGATCCAGAAGATTTCTCCGTTGATTGGGGTCGGTATTATCGAAGTCAGTGTGACTGCTGGAAACACGACAGAGTCGTTGCGAGGTTTTTTGTTCTTCTTTTTGTTTCTCCCTTTTTCAGGCTAAGAGGTTTTTTAAAAGACTGCTGTAAAGTGTTGTGTGAGGATTTTTTCAAAACCTTTATATCCATGGACTGACAAATAGATACATGCTAGTAAAAATCTAGCGTTAATGAGGTGAATAACGCGGATATAAAAATAGTGGGGGCGGTTACTGATGAAAACGCGCTCGAAGAAATAGAAAACATCGCAAAAGTCTTTGCCTATGAGCAAAGAATGAAAGATTATACTCCTCTTTTGCGTCCATCGTTTCAAGCAAAAAAGGTAACAACAATCGAGGAGAAAAAACCAGGGGAGAACAAAAGATATATTGAGAGTTGCCAACCACGCATCCTTGTAAAAGGTTTGTGCTAAAACCCTTTATTTTCCCCTTGTGAATCTTTCGGGGCAAACTTTTTTTTCTTATTTTTTTTTTACAGGACCCTACGAGTATCTGTTTAATTGAAAAAGTTTAAATTCAACTACTCTTTTCTTACAGGCAAA
>Ga0105105_10000045_pt1 | contig 50069 bp, 50 predicted proteins | sample PPLLaktember2015_4_FD_79108 | JGI IMG/M metagenome (GOLD analysis project Ga0105105, IMG submission 79108) | Freshwater sediment microbial communities from Prairie Pothole Lake near Jamestown, North Dakota, USA - PPLs Lake P8 Core (1) Depth... | ecosystem: Environmental > Aquatic > Freshwater >...
TCAGCTGAAGTCCCGGCAACGATGAAATTCTCACCGTCCCGGTATACTGATTGAGCCAGTTCCGCTACCGGAGCTACAGAAGAATTAACTCTGCAGACCACGGCCGTTCGAGATGGGTTAAAATCGCTGAGAATCAATTCCGGTGTCACCCCACCGGCTCGAAGTAATTCGGCCTGAAATGGAGTCAAATCCGCCAGGAATTTGCCATTAATGTTACCGTATGCGAATTCGATATTCTCTTTGACATATTCCAGTTGTTTCGGATTATCAATTTTCAGAATGTACAGGTCTCCCGCGGTCGCCGAAACCAGAGGGAAAACCAATAATATGGCCCAAAGTCCTATTATCGCTCGCATGCTCCCCACCTCATTTGAATTGAGTTTTCGTCATAATAGATATTTATATTCAGCTAAGAAAGAATCGAACTATGTAGTACTAACGTTCCAGAGAATCCAGAAGTTTCGCCTTTACGTCGCTCTTCACTTCGAGGTATTTGCCGGTCGCCGAAGCCACCAATTCTCCGTTTTCGAGGCGGACTTCCCCCGTCGTTAAATAGAGGCGGCTTTTTTTCTCGGACATTTCGCCGGAAAACAATAATTTTTGGCCGGTTTCAACCAGTTTGTGGAATTTGACCGTCATCTCGACCGTCATGGCGAAAATGTCATTGGCCAGAAGGGCCTTGATCATAACCTCATCCAGAAGTGTCGCCGTGATTCCTCCATGATGGATATTCTTGTATCCTTCATAGTGACGTTCTGCGACACATTCCGTGTAAGCTTTTCCGTTTTCGAAGAAAAATCTGGCTTTCAGGCCGTATTCATTGCGGTCGCCGCAGACAAAACAGCCGGAATATTTGGCGATTTCTTTCATCAATTAAATTTACCGATACCCGCCCCCAAGTCAACGAATAAAAAAACTCCCGGTCGGTCCGGGAGTCCTATCAAACACCCAAAAAGTATCACTGATTATTTATTGTGTTCCATCAAGAAGGTCATAATGGCTTTCTGGATATGAAGCCGGTTTTCGGCCTCATCGAAGACCACCGAATGCCGGCCATCCATCACCTCGTCGGTGATCTCACGTCCCCGTTCCGCCGGAAGACAATGCATTACCAGACAGTCTTTATCGGCATGCGAAACCAGCTCGTTGTTTACCTGGAATTTCTTGAGAACCGCTATTTTTTCGTTCAGCTTGTCCTTCTGTCCCATTGACGCCCAGACATCGGTATAGATAACATCCGCCCCTTTAACCGCCTTAATCGGATCGTCGGTTATGGTCACCTGGCTCTTGCCGGCGGCCTTGCAGCGTTCCAGGATGGTTTTATCGGGAGGAGTCGAGGGATCAGTGCCGATCCGCAGATCCATGGGGATAAGGGAGGCCAGATTCAGCCAGGAATTTGTGATATTATTGCCGTCGCCCAAGTAGGCGATGGAGTATTTCTCTTTTTTCTTATGTTCCAGAATAGTGAAATAGTCTCCCATGATCTGGCAGGGGTGAACCAGGTCGGTCAGTCCGTTGACGACCGGAACATCGGCGTACTTGGCCAATCCGGTGACATCGCTGTGAGAGAAGGTCCTGATCATAATCATGCCGACATACCGTGAAAGGACCTTGGCGACATCATGGACCGATTCCCGCTTGCCGATGGAGATTTCGTTATCCGTAATATAAAGCGATTTTCCCCCCAGTTCGTTGATGCCCACTTCAAAGGAGACCCTCGTCCGCAGCGACGGTTTCGTAAAGACACAGGCAACCGCCTTTCCCTCAAGGGGTTTCGGGGCGATTTTTCCGCTTTTCATCTTGGCGCAGAGGTTGAATATTTCCTGGACCTCTTCGCGGGTGCAATCCGTTATTTCGCAAAACGATCTCGGCATGATTCCTCCTTATCCGACTATTTCGAAATTCCGGGCAAAAACCGCAACAAGAAATAGTCCCGGCCCCTTTCTGTCAAGAATTTTAATGTAATAGAGACAGGATTAAACGGATTTGGAAACCGGCGACGGAATTCTCCGTATTTAACAACTAAGGAAGAAGGGAAGTATGGATGAATAGAGGAAGTCTGATTGGCGGAATAATACTGGTCATTATCGGCCTGATTTTTCTGATGGATAATCTCGGCTACGCGCATGTTTCGGTCTGGAGGCTGTTTCGGGATTACTGGCCGGTTTTCATTATCTGGGCCGGAGTCGACATGCTGTATCGGGCTTATCGCAAAGGGGCTATTAAGCAGGGTTCTCCAAACGAATCTCTCGGTTAAATTAACCGTCTGACTCATTACGCATAAAGAAGGCGGGATTCCAAGAACCCCGCCTTTGAAATTTCGGGAAGCTTCTGCGGAATTCTACGGTTTGATTATTATCTTCGGAACTTCCCGAACCACCCCGTAAAGCGCCATGGCATCGGGACCGCTCATTCTCAATTCTATGTCAGCTCGTCCCAAAACGGCATCGGCCGATTCCCTGAACCAGTTGCCCAAATTGGCAAGCCTCGAAACAGGGGTTCCTTCCGCATCGGTCTTAATCAGTATCCGACGTCCCTGACCAAAATATAGGACCATTTCTTCGGGCATGAACCGCTGGATTTCTTCCCGGCTTACCTGGGACACCTCCGCAACGATCGCCAATTCTCTCTCGCCTACCATCGCCTTCGCCGATGAAAGATGAAAGGAAATGACGGAATCCTCGATAATGGGCTTCGAGACAAGTGACGATTTCCATTCATCCAGGGCCGCACTATCGCATTCGAATTTGCAGTCGCGAACCGCCGCTCCGAACAGCTTTATGGATACTTCCATTTGATTGAAATCAAAGATCAAGTATACATGACCGGAAAGAGCCAGCCTTTTTTCAATCTCCTTTATGGAGGTCGCGGTGTCATTCGTCGGATCGGCCTGCTCGCTTCCGCCGCCACATCCGAAACAAAGCAAACATAGAAATATCAGTAAAAAAAGACGCAATCCCCGGGAAACGATTCTCCCGATTCGAATATGTCGCCTAATATACATAGATTCTCGTTCCGATTCCGATTCGATGGTACAGCTCTCGAAGCTTATCGGCCGATAATCTGACACACCCGTGCGTGACGGCGATCCCCAGCAGGCGTTCGTAAATCGTACCGTGAATGAAATATCCGTCGCCGAACCCGATGGCATAGTCCCCCATCATGTTATTATCCAGACGTTCGCTTTCCACCCTGGGGATAGGGATTCCCTCCTCCACGAAGGCCCAGTCCGGCTTGCGCCACCAGGGATTGGGGAGCTTGGTATGGACGGTAAAAACCCCTTTAGGGGTATGGAATTGCCAGTTTCTTCCCGATACGGTGTCGTACAAACCGGCCCCGGAACCGGTGGAGCAGTCGGCCTCGAGCAAAACCGAATCGGCCGTCCGTAAATACAGCTTATTGCAATAGCAATCGATTACGATGTACGGCTGGCGCGGTTGAATCGGCTTCATTTTCAGAAAATCGGGAGGGACCACCGAATCGGATGGTTCATTTAAACTCAAGGTCCCTCCTTCCGGGACCAGCTCAGACGATAAAGTCAGCCCGCTGCCATAATCACCTTTAAATTGATAAGTTCCCAGGGTTATCATTAAAAGCAGCAGGACCGCCGCGATGGCAATGTAAACGGCGTTTTTCATTGCGCTTTATCCCAGAATCTAATGATCGTCACGGGCGTCCCGACAACAGCCAATTTCATGATACGATCCATATCCCGGTCGGTGACCGCAACGCAGCCGTCGGTCCAATCGCGGTTTTCACCGCCATGACCGTGAATTTCGATCAGGCTTCCGATTTTGGCATCTCCGGGAATAATACCGGCCGCCTTGTTTTTCCTGAACCTCTCTCGATCCGAAGCATTCGGATAATCAAGCAGCAACGCCTTGTAATATTTGCTGTACTTTTTCACCTCAATGACTTTGTACATACCTTCCGGAGTAGCCCCGTCGCCGGACATTTTTTTTTGATTCGTCGAATTGTACCCAAGTTCGCACTTGATAGTATCGACAATCTTCCCCTTCTTTATCACATACAGGTTATGAGAAGACTTGTCGACCAGAAAGGCGATCCCGCCGCTGTTTTTCGACTGCTGGATTGTCTTTGATGCCCATTGCGAGGCGTTGCGGGCTCTCAAATCCACGGCCCGTCGCAGGCGAATCCGTGTTTCCGTCAACTGCGAGAATACTTTTAAGGTGCTATCGGTGCATAAGGATGCATCGCCATCCAGCCCCCGGGAATTATAATCCAGGGCCAGACTTAATAGCGATTTGGCATGACGATAGAGAATTTCACTATCGCTGTGAATTAGATCTTCATCGAGTTCTGCTCGCCAGACTTCGAGACTGTCATATAACTGCGTAATCTCGGATTTCTGCGTCAGCTGCGCCTTGGAACGGGTCTCCCTGGCGGTTTTAATGGCCTTATCCGCCATTTGAGCGGCTTCTTTCAATAAAGAATCGGCCTCCCGGTAAGTTACAAGCGGAGTCATTCGCTTGTTTTCGCGGAGAATGGATTCCTCCGCCCGCTTCAACAATCGTTCGGCATTAATCAGCAGTTCTCGGGAGGATTCCTTCAAGTTTTCCTGCCTTGCGGCGGTAATAGAATGCAAGGCCTTTTCCAGGGATTTCAGCGGCGGCCGGCGCAGCTGCAAAGCCCATATGTATAGGCCGGCGAGGACAAGGAGAGCAACGCTTCCCCATAAAAACAGAAATCGCCTGCGATGCTTCATTAAGCCCCTTGAAACTGATTTACGGTCGCTAAAAGAACCGCGCAGAGCCGGCCAAGCGGCTCCGCGCGATTATTATAATCTCAATGTTGTGATCCGGTTACTTTTTACCGACTTTGGCCAGGGCTGCATCGATCTGAGATTTCACGGTGCTTACCTGGTTTTTAATGGCTTCTAATTTGGCTTCTGCGACTTTATATTTCCCGGCAGTATAATCGGCGGTGATTTCGGTCATGGACGCCGCCGCAGCCTCGAGATCGGCCTGCAGAACCTTAATATCAGCCCGTGATCCCTTGGCCTTGGGGGCCTTGGCCAGGGCTTCCCTGGTTTGGGCGACCATCATTTCGATTTCCGCTATCATCACGCTGTCAAGAAGACGGACTCGTTCCTTTTCGGCTTCGGATTCGGCCTGAGCCTGAAGCGAAAGTTTCTCAGCAGCGGCTAACATTTCTTTGCTGCGATCATAACTGCGGAAAAGCGAAAATTTCGAATCCTGATTCTGCACTTCCACTTTGGCGGCATTGAGCGAATCCATGGCTTCCTTATAGAGGTCGGGAGCATACAAATCCGCTTCGGCGAGACGGGCACTTTCAAGTGCAGCATTGCTGTTTTCGGTTTCTTTTACCGGTGATTCACTGCAGCCTGCGGCGAATCCCAGCAGGGCGAGTGCCACCAGAGCCGACGACACACGCATCAGCATATTATTTTCCTTTCGGCCGATACTCGTAATTGAGGTTTTGTTAAAAAAAAAGACCCATGCACGATCGGCCTAACGTGCACACGTCTTCTGTCATATGACTTTACCGGAACGCCGATTGTTCCGGAATTGCTTTACTTTTCGGTAACTATCTAACTCTATTTCGTAATTGAATCGCTTTTCGCCGAACTTTAAAATAACTTCCTTCCTAAATCGGCGGGGAATATAGCACCGACCCAATTCGCAGTCAAGTAAATAAATGAAAACGTCTGAACAGCCATATCTTCCGCGAACTACGGCTATCCCGTTGCGAATCCATAGCTTGTGGAAAGAAAAGGGGGTTTGATTTTTAAAGGACCTCCACCTGCCAGTCGTCGTTTACATACATTTTTATTATTTTGGCCGGAAATTCCCACGAGGCGACTTTCTTCTCGGCGGCGGCCAGCTGTTCAAGCTGCTTGTTTTTATCGACCGGATTCCCGGCACAATCGTGATGACCCACCAGTGCTATTACTCCGGAACCGTGTTGTTCGACGGAAATGGCCACCCGGTCTTTAATCGACCGTACCAGTTCGGCCGGAGAATCATCCGCCAGAATTTTAATCGGTCCGGGGTTAGTGATGACATCGACATGGTCGGCGCCATATCGTTTTTTGAGGTAAAGATTGACCGGGTCCTGGACCCGTCCGTCCATACAATTGATTGTCGTTACAAAAGTCCCTGCAGGCATGAGCGCTCCTTTTACTTTCAGGGTTGGTTCATGTCTTCTAAAGCCGCCTCTTCGATTTTCCTCCAAAAGCGACGTGAATTGCTTTTATTACAAAATATATCTGCTCAGGTCTTCGTCTTCTACGATACCGGCCAGCCGGTCATCCACCATTTTGGCCGACACTTTAATTAACTTTTTCCCGTTCGGGGCTTCGAACATGACATCTTCGAGCAGGGTGGTCATGACGGTATGCAGCCTTCTCGCCCCGATATTTTCGGTCCGCTTGTTGACCTCTTCCGCAATCTGGGCGATACGTTTCAAAGAATCTTTGTCGAAGGTCAGCTTGACCCCTTCGGATCCCATCAGGGCCGCGTATTGCTTCACCAGAGCATTACGCGGTTCCGAAAGTATCCGCACGAAATCGTCGGCGGTGAGGGAATCGAGCTCCACCCGGATCGGGAAACGCCCCTGAAGTTCCGGTATCAAATCCGAAGGGCTCGCCGAATGAAACGCCCCCGCCGCGATAAACAGCATATGATCGGTATGCACCATGCCGTATTTGGTCATGACCGCGGAGCCTTCCACGATGGGAAGAATATCCTGCTGAACCCCCTCGCGGGAAACATCCGGTCCCGATTTCGACTTTTCGCCGGCGATTTTGTCGATTTCATCGACGAATATTATCCCCGATTCCTGCGCCCTGATCAGCGCTTCTTCGATGACATCATCCATGTTGACCAGTTTCGAAGTCTCTTCGGAAATCAGAAACTTGCGGGCCTCGCCAACCGTCATCCTGCGCCGTTTGGTCTTCTTGGGCATCATCCCGGAAAACATTTCCTGGAAATTGATGCCAAGTTCTTCCATCCCCATCGGCGAGAATATCTCCACCATCGGGAAGCGGTCGGCGGGAGTATCCATCTCGATAATCCGATCTTCCAGCTTTCCCTCGACCAGCTTATCTTTCATCTTCTGCCGGGAATTGGAGACATTGGCCAGTTCCCCGACATGTGCCGCCGGGTCCCCTGCCTGCGGCCTGGGCGGCGGAGGCAACAGCAGGTCAAGCAGTCGTTCATTGGCGTTTTCGGTGGCCTTGATCTGCACCTCGCGGGCCATTTCCTGCTTGACCATATTTACCGCCAAGTCGACCAGGTCACGGACCATCGATTCGACATCCCGGCCCACATAGCCGACTTCGGTAAACTTGGAAGCTTCGACCTTGATAAAGGGAGCACCGGCCATTTCGGCCAGACGACGGGCGATTTCGGTCTTGCCCACTCCCGTCGGCCCAATCATAAGAATATTGTTGGGAAGAATTTCGCGGCCGATTTCTTCCGGAGCAACCTGCCTTCTCCAGCGATTACGAAGGGCAATGGCCACGGACTTTTTGGCTTTTTCCTGCCCGATAATATATTTATCGAGATGTTCTACGATTTCCCTGGGAGTCCTAAAAGAGCTATCGTTCATTTGATTACTTCCACGGTTATATAATTATTTGTATAAACACAAATATCCGCGGCGATTTCCAGAGCTTTGCGGACGATTTCTTCGGCGCTCATTTTGGGTTTTCCGGCTATTATGGCTCGCGCGGCGGCCAGTGCGTACGGTCCCCCCGAGCCGATCGCCAGAAGGCCGTCATCCGGTTCGACCACTTCGCCGGTCCCGGCAATAAGGTAAGTATGTTTCCTGTCAGCCACGGCCAGTAATGCTTCCAGCTTCTGCAGGTATTTATCAGTTCTCCAATCTTTCGCCAATTCCACCGTGGCCCGGGGAAGATTGCCCTGGAATTCTTCGATTTTGGTTTCGAATCTTTCAAATAACGCCATGGCATCGGCCACGGCTCCGGCGAACCCGGCCAGGATCTGGTCGTCGTACATTTTGCGGATTTTGACCGCCTTCGATTTCAGAATGGTATCGCCGAAGGTAACCTGGCCGTCCCCTCCCATGGCGATTTCGTCCTTGTATTTGAGTCCCAATATGGTGGTCGAATGGAATTCCGGTTTCATATTTCATATCCTTCTTTCAGGCCCTCGGATGGGCCTTTTTGTACACCGCTTTCAGTGTTTCCGTACTCACATGAGTATATTTCTGGGTAGTCGCCAGCGAACTGTGTCCCAGCATTTCTTTAATGGCCAGTATATCCGCTCCGTTTTCCAGCATATGGGTCGCAAAACTGTGTCGCAGCATATGCGGGGTTACCCTCTTACCCAGCCGGGAGCAGTATTTTTTCACTATACGGTCAATAGATCTTACGGTTAGCGGTTCCCTGCGATAATTCAGGAAAAGATACGCCCCCGCTTTTTCGTAACCCCCGGCGAAATTACCCCTGGTTCGGATATATTCCTTGATATCAGTTTCCAGATTATGTCCATAAGGAACCACCCGGACTTTCGATCCCTTGCCCAGAACGGTCAGGACTTTTTTGCGGAAATCAATATCCTGCAGTTTCAACCCGGCCATTTCGGCTCTTCTGATACCGGTAAGATAAAATAGCGAGACCATGGCATAATCACGACGAGCCAGATAATTGTTTTTATCGATATAATCGAAAAGCTCCTCGGTCTCCTTTTGAGAAAGAAAATCGGGGATTTTCTCGGCATATTTGAGCCGGTTGATTCTGCAGGTATATTTGGCATATTCCTTTTTTTGGGAAAGGAACTTCTGGAATCCTGACAGGGCCGAAATAAATCCCGCCAGGGTCCGGACAGAAATGTTTTCATTTCTCCTTTTGGCCAGATATCGCCGCAAATGAAGAGTGTTGACTTTCGGTTCCGCCGGAGTTCCCCGGTATTGTTCCTCCAGGAAGGCCGCCCAAGGCTCAAGCTGGTGCCGGTAGGTTTCAAGCGAACCGGAAGCCAGTCTCCCCCGTTCGATCAAGTAAGAAATATATTCATTAAGAGCTTTTTGTATCATTGTAAGATTAGAATGTACTGGGAAAAGCCGGCTTGTCAACAAACGATTAAGCCGAATTTGCAATTGAATTCAAATGAGATAATGTTCCCTTAGCAGCTGCAGCCCCTGGAGCCGGCCCCCATATCGATATATACATGGAATCCTTCAAACTGACTATCACTGAGATAATCAATGTGAACCTTTCCCAGGCTTTCGAGATAATCCTTAAGTTTCGGCTCGATATAAAGAGTTATGCCGTTCGATTCCAGAGAAACAAGACCTTCCGTCGACTCATACAGAGTCAAACCCACCTGGGGGCCGCTTCAACCGGCCCCCGCGAAATAAATCACGGCATACTTTCCGGCAACTTCTTGCCGCTGAAATAATTCCGTGAATTTCTGAGAGGCATTATCGCTCACTACGAGCATTTACAGTCTCCGCAATTGCCTTCGCCGACTTTGATGGTATACCCGCTGTTATCGGGCTGGTCAATATAATCCACCTTGATATCGCCGATTCCTTTGAGGTATTCATTCAATTTAGGGTCGATGTAGGCGGATATGCCATTGCATTCCAGCTTCTCCAGGCCGTCGGTGTTATCGTTGAGGGTTATTCCCAAAGCCGGTCCGCTGCAGCCGGCACCCATGAAATAAAGAATCAGATACTTGTCTTTGGCCTGGTCGGAATCCATTACCTTGGTCAGTTCTTCTTCAGCGCGTTCTGAAACAACCAGCATTGTAGTCTACCTTTCTTTTTTATTTGATCGTCCAACCCATCATATGATTCACTTTTTTTTCAAGCCGGAATAATTATATAACAAATTTCCTAAAAAGTGGGAGAAATTTTTACTTTACAGGGAAGATATAATCGCGGAAAGCCGATCGGAAATCAGACTTTTTCTTCTTCCGGCTCTGGAACCAGCTTATATTTACAGTTGGGGCAGGCAAAATACTGCCCATCTTTCTGTGAATACTTATCATACATGTATGGGTGTTTGCATTCCGGGCATTCTTTATTGACCGGTTTATACCAGCTGACAAAGTCGCAGGAAGGATAGTTGGAACATCCATAAAAGACCTTCCCTTTCCGGGAACGCTTCTCGACAACATCCCCCCCATCCTTGGGACATTTTACCCCGGTCGACAAAGCCTTGGTGGTCTTGCATTCCGGGTAATTGGAGCAGGCGATAAACTTCCCGAACCGGCCGGTCTTCACCACCATGGGTGCGCCGCAATTGGGGCATTTTTCATCGGTGGTGATCGCTTCCGCTTCCGAGGCCAAAGGCTTGGCATTACGGCATTCGGGATAGCCGGAACAGGCCAGAAAGCGCCCGTTTCTTCCCCATTTGATTACCATGGGAGAACCGCATTTCTCGCAGACTTCATCGGTCTTTTCCGTCAAAGACTCTTTGATTTCGGCCTGCTTTTTGGTCAGGGTACTCATCCGCTTGTCGAAGGGAGTATAAAATTCACGGATTACATCCGCCCATTCCTCTTTGCCGGATTCAACCAGGTCGAGTTCGTTTTCCATTTCGGCGGTGAACTTGACATTGAATATTTCCGGGAAATTTTCCACCAGAATTTTATTGACGGTTCTTCCAAGCTCGGTCGGATGCAGCCGCCGTTCCAGCATATCGACATACTTGCGGTCCACCAGGGTGGATATAATCGTGGCATAGGTCGACGGCCGGCCGATACCTTCGGCTTCCAGAGTCTTCACCAGCGAAGCCTGAGAATATCTGGCCGGAGGTTTGGTGAAATGCTGTTCCGGGAAAAGCTCCTTCAGAGTCAGCTTGTCCCCTTCTTTGAGATCAGGAAGCTTCTCGAGCAGCGGGCCGTCGCCGTTGCCGTTCCCGTTGCCGTTGTCGGTGTACTCATGATACACCTTCAGGAAACCGTCGAAACGGAGCGACTGGGCGCTGGCGTTGAACTGGTACTTGTCGGCCATAATCACCACCGAGGTGGTATCGTAGACGGCCGGATTCATCTGAGATGCGACGAACCGATTCCAGATGAGCGAATAGAGATTAAACTGGTCTTTGGTAAGATGCTTTTTTATTTGCTCCGGCGGATGATCGAGATAGGTCGGGCGGATCGCTTCGTGGGCGTCCTGGCTCCCCTTCTTGCTCTTGTAACGCCGCGGTTCGCTTGGAAGATATTCCTTACCGAATTTTTCACCGATAAATTCACGCGCCGAGACCAGGGCCGATTCGGCGATACGGACCGAATCGGTACGCATGTAGGTAATCAAACCGGTCGGGCCTTCTTCGCCCAGATCGACCCCTTCATACAGCTTCTGGGCAATCATCATGGTTTTTTTCGGACTGAAATAAAAGGCCCGGGCCGCATCCTGCTGCAGAGTACTGGTAATGAACGGAGGAAGCGGATTCCGTTTTTTCTGGGATTCCTTGACCGAATCGACCAGGAAATCGGCATTATTCAGGTCCGCGACCACCTGGTCGGATTGCTCTTTCGATATTATTTCCGGCTTTTCATTATTTACCTTATTCAGACGGGCCCGGAATTCGGACTTTTTCTTGTCGGCAAGAAGAGCGTCGATGGTCCAGTATTCCTCAGTGACGAAAACTTCGATTTCCCCTTCCCGTTCGCAGATAATCCGCAAGGCCACGGACTGCACCCGTCCGGCCGAAAGGCCCAGCGCGACGGTTTTCCACAGGAACGGCGATACTTTGTAGCCGACCAGACGATCCAGAACCCGCCGCGCCTGTTGCGCGTTGACCAGGTTCATATCGATTTCACGGGGATTTTCCAGGGCCGCACGAACGGCCGATTTGGTGATTTCGTTAAATGTAACCCGTTTCACTTCCCTGGAACGAAAAACCTGCTCGGCAACATGCCAGGCAATGGCCTCACCTTCTCGATCCGGGTCCGGCGCCAGATAAACCGCATCGGCCTTCATGGCGGCCTCTTTCAATTTCTTGATAACGCTGCTTTTGCCGCGAATCATGACATAGTCGACCTTGAAGCCGTCCTCGGTATCTACGCCCAGCTTGGATTTGGGGAGATCGTAGATATGTCCGACCGTGGCCTGAACGTCGAAATTTCTGCCCAGAAACTTTTTAAGAGTCCGCGACTTAGCCGGGGACTCGACAATGAGAAGATTTTTGGCCATAATCTAAACTTATTTATCCAAATCGGTCTTCTGCCCGCGATGGACGATCTTGACGTTGCCGTCGATCATGTCGCGCAGGGCGATTGTAGTAACTTTGCGAGTATCGATATTTACGTCCTCTTCCGCAATTCTTTCCAGAAGAGCCAGACGCATGGAGTTTATCTGCCGGGCACGCTGGGCCGCGACCAGAACCGCTTCATATTTGTTACGCGCGACCTTTTCGATTTCTTCCAATGGTATCTGCTCTGACATCTCGGTTCTCCTATGTTCGGTTATAACTAACCGACAATCCGGTTTATTTGTTCCAAATCCAAGTTTGCCTGACGGCAATGAATTGATTTGACAATCATTTCGATTTCTTTTACGGCAGTATCCAAGTTATTATTGATGACAACATATTCAAATCGTTTAAAAAGTCTCATTTCAGCCAGCGCGCGATTCAATCTTATTTTTAAGTGCTTATCGTCTTCGGTTCCCCGTTTCTTTAATCGCCGCTTTAATTCAGCTTTCGACGGCGGCAAAATGAAGATCGAAACTGCCTCGGCATATTGCTCCTTAAGTTTCCCGGCCCCTTTGACATCGACGTCGAATAACATCACTCCGCCGCGATTCAACACCTCCTCGATCGGGCCGCGCGGAGTCCCGTAGTAATATCGATGCACCTGGCAGGATTCGGCAAACTCCCGTTTCCGTCGCAACCTCATAAATTCGGCATGATCGACAAAAAAATACTCGCGACCGTCTTTTTCGTTAGAACGTTTCGGCCGGGTGGTATAAGAAACGGAAAATCGCCAGCCCCCTTTTTTATTTTTTTTAAGGAGTTTCTGACAGATGGAACTTTTTCCGCCGCCGGACGGTGAAGAAATAATAATTATCTTCCCGCGTTTGCCTATACTTTTCCCTTTGCGCGCCATTATTCGATATTCTGCACCTGTTCGCGCATTTTCTCGATTTCCTCTTTAACCGAAACGACCACCGTGGCTATTTCGGCGTTGGCCGCTTTCGATCCGATAGTATTGGCCTCGCGGTTCAGTTCCTGCAGGAGGAAATTCAACCTTTTGCCGACCGGCCCTTTTTTCGTGAAAGCACCGCGGAATTGTTTCAGATGACTTTTGAACCGGACCGCTTCTTCCGTTATGTCGGAACGGTCAACCAGATACGCGATTTCTTCTTCAAGCCGCAGACTATCCACCTGTTTCTTTTCAAGGATATCGCTGATTCGTTTGGTTAATTTCGTTTTGTATTCGGACCGGGTTTTCGTCGTCAACTTTTCGATTTTAGCAAGCTGCGCGGTAAGAAGATTCAAGCGGGCTATCAGGTCCTTTTTCAGAGATGTTCCTTCCCTCCGACGCATGTTCAGCATTTCTTTCATGGCCTTCGCCATGGCCCGTTTTATAAAGGGCCAGACCGTTTCGGCCAGATGGCTGTTTTTCGAGATGGTAAAAATATCCGGGAAGGCCAGGAAGTGGCTGATGCCGATATCGCCGGTCAATTTGTACTTCTTTTTTAGATCCTTAAGCTGCCTGTGTATACCGTCGGCCAGAGCTTTATTCAGAACAATCTTTTCCGCGCCGGACCCGAAGTCCTCATAATGGACACTAACCGTGATCTTACCTCGGTGCAACTTATCGCTGACCGCTTCTTTGATAAGCGGCTCCAGGCTCGATAATTCGCGCGGCAAGCGGATCATGAATTCCAGATAGCGATTATTGACCGATGAAAACTCGATTCCGATTGCCCGGGTTTTATCGCGATAATCGGCCTTTCCGTAGCCGGTCATTGAATACATATCAGTTTCTCCAATATTGCAAAATCAGGCAGTAATAATACAGCCTTGATGAAATTTGTCAACTGCTAAAGCCGGGACCCCGGCCTCCTTTGGATTTATCATTACCCCGAATCCAGCTGAAAACCATGGCAGCAATTATAACATATATAATGTAATTATATACGGAATTGAATCCCGAAAGAAACGCCTCGGTCTCTCCCAGCCCGGATTCGACCCCGGCACTTCTGAAATATCCGAATATGGAAATGGCCAGCCCGACCCCAAAGGTAATCCCAAGGGTTCTGATTGTGGCGTTCAAACCGGATGCCGATCCGAGCTGACTTCGCTGAACCGAGCCCATCATCGTGGAGGTATTCGGAGTCGAGAATAAACCCATTCCCAGGCCAAGCAGTACCAGGACCCGGGCGATCTCAAAAAAACCGGAATCTCCGTTTAAGCGACCGGTCAGGAACAGGCCGGTACCCATAATCAGGACTCCCAGCGTCGCGATAAACCTGGCCTGGATTTTATCGGATAAATATCCGGCCAGAGGAGCCATAATCAGGGTGCATATTGGGACGATACTCAAATACAACCCGACGTGCTGCGGGTCAAGCAGCTTGATTCTTTCAAGGTAAAAAGGCATTAATACCGTCACCGAAGCGAGGGAAATAAACACCAGAAGCATCGCCGCCCCTGAAAATGCGAAAACGCGAATTTTGAAAATGTCGAGGCCGATCAATTTGGTATCCGGTTTACTCTCGAAATAAAAAAACAGCAGGAACATCAGGACGGAAAAGGCCAGAATTCCGATCAGTCCCCCTTTCGATATCGCCTCTTCGCTGAACAGCATCAGTGACATCATCATGGTCATCAGCCCGGCGGCCAGCGCAATGGCGCCGGGAACGTGAATCCTTTTGTGAGGATCCTCAATTGGAAAATCCCTGATAAACCTATTGGTGAAATAAATGCCGGCAATACAAACGGGGATATTAACATAAAATATCCAGCGCCAACCGGCGAGACCTATAATAAATCCGCCCAGGGGAGGTCCGAGCAATAATCCGACCGATACCACCATCGCAATTACGCTTAGTCCCCTTCCCCGTTCCTTTTCGGGGAAACTCCTGGTCACCATTGCCGGACCTACCGCCATCAGCATTGCCGCGCCCACTCCCTGCAGGACCCGGCAAAGTATCAGCATATAAATGTTAATCGATAGCCCGCACATGAACGATCCGACCATGAAAATCGCAAAGCCGTAAGTATAGGTGTAGTGAAACCCTTTCCGGGCCGAAATCGACCCGAATACCAGCAGCAAAGATATTATGATAATGGCATAGGACATGATAACCCATCCTACCATATTGACCGTGGTATTCAGATCCCTTGTAATTGATGGCAGCGAGACGTTTACGATGGAGGAATCCAGGGTCCCGAGGAAGGTTCCGAGTCCGGTTATCAGAAGGGCTTTCCTTTTATATCCGGTTGTATCAACGGCTTGCATTGTGTCCATAAAGCCCGGCGTCAGAATTAGTTTGACAATTCAAGGCGGAATCATAATCTTTGTGCCGGGATTAGTCAAACACTATTATTTGGACGCTATTCTGTTTTGAACGTCATTAATTTAGAATATGTCAACACCGGGTCTTCATGAGCGATGATTTAAAGGATCTGGTAACGAGTTTTATCCAGGGAGATCGGACCGCCTTCGCGGAACTGGTCGGGAGGTTTCAAAAGAAGGTTTATTCGGTGGCATATCAGATGCTCGGCAATCACCTTGATGCCGATGAAGTAGCGCAGGAGACCTTTGTCAGGATCTATGAGCGGCGCAGTCAACTGAACGATGTCAACTATTTCGCCAGTTTCCTGATGAGAATCGCCACTAACTATGCTATCGATCTGATCCGAAAGAGACAGAAAAAGTACGTATCGGTCGAGGAAGAATCCGAGATTCAAACATCCGCGAGCGTGGAGCTTTCGGAAAAAATCGACCGGCCGGACCAAATATATGAGAAAAGAGAAATACTGAGGAAGATCAAGCAAACCATCGAGCAATTGCCGCCGCGGCAGCGGGTAACCGTGATCCTGCATGATATCGAGGGATTTTCGAAAGCCGAAGTGGCTGAAATCCTGGGATGCCCGCAGGCGACGGTGCGATCGAACCTGCACATCGCCAGATCGAAATTGCGGAAATGGCTTGGACCCGATTTTTGAAAAAGAGGATAACATGAGTCGTCGCCATTTAATGATTTATCTCGATGATTATATTAACGGAGATTTGGACCCTGAAAATCGGGCAATAATTGAACAATATCTTGAAGGCAATCCGCAGGAACGGGTTTTTGTCGAACGGGAAAAGAGCCTGCGCTCTTATCTCAGTGAGCTGGCAACGCCCGATCCCGGCGAAAATTACTGGAAAGATTTAAATAAACGCATCGACGAAAAAGTCCGCCAGGAGGCGGAAATAGTATATATCAAGGAGACTCGGAAAGTCGTTCCGGAGCTGGCCATCGTGGCCAAATACCTCGCTCCGCTGGCCGCCGCCCTGATTCTTTTTATCGGATCGCTCTCTTTCGTGGATATGCAGATATTCCCGATGACAGAAATCGCTTCACAAGATTATTCAGAAGAATTAAATTCCGACCGAAATAGGGAATACTATGCTAAATATTCACTGGAGTTCGAGTTGATCGGCTCCACGGTCCTGGGCCCGCCTGGGTCGGTGGGACGAAAGATGGTAATATTCGAGATTATTGGCGGTTCGAACTAAGAGTTTATGAAAAGGATTTCGCAGGGCCTGGCTGTGCCGGCCGCTACCCTCACGTTTCTATTTTTATACCTGCTCGGTTGCGGAGATTACGACCGTCAGGCTCTCCTAAATTTAAAATTCCGTGATAATCAAAAGTTATTTTATCGCAGCGAAATTAAAAAATCGACCGAGATCCACGAAAATAACAAACTGGTCTTTTCCAACAGCGGCAAGACCAGCCTCAATACTGTCGAGGAGGTTCGCGAATTGCTCGGGGAGGATTCCGCACGGGTCCGTTTAGTTTACAGCAAAGCTCCGGGAAGCCCCCTGGCAAGCGATACTCTCATCAGCTTCGACAGTGTCATGATCGAATACATTCAGAACGGCAGGGGACTCATTGTCGAATTCGTCCGGGAAGACAGCGGCAATTCCGACATGATAAATTATTATGAGAAGCTTTATGAGCAGATGGCTCCGATGTATCCCGAAGAACCGGTTACTCGCGGCTATACCTGGAGCAATTCCGTTAAGCTCCTTCTGGCCGACGGAGAAATAACCGACGCTGCCACCACATATAAGGTTCGGGCCTTTGTCCGTGAAGGAGGCTACGACTGCGCGGTGGTGGAGTATACCGGCAATACCATCGTGCCATATCGTCATGAACTGAACGGCAGCAGAATCATCCGTCTCGATAAACGCTCCGCCAGGGGAGTTTTCTATCTGGCTTACCGTGAAGGCTTCATTGTCAAGCTTGAGGAAATTTTCGAATATGTGGGTGAGGGAACCCGCTATGACGATAATGCCAAAGCCGATTTTGTTGTCAAGGAAAGCGGTACCTATTCGTATCATCTATTAAGGACAGAGGGGGTTAGGTAATCCCTCGACAGCCCGGAGAAAGCAACTGGCCCCGGTTTTGCCGGGGCTTTTTTATTGTAGATTTTCCATGAATCGAATAGATTGAGGCAATGTTCAGCCGCGTTTTCATCATAATACTGGATGCCTGCGGGGTCGGCGAACTCCCCGATGCCGCCGATTATGGCGATACCGGTTCGGCCACCATACCAAATCTGGCCCGGAAAATCGGCGGCTTGAACATGCCTAACTGCAAAGAACTGGGGTTAGGAAATATTGTCCCCATTGACGGAATCGAGCCAGTGTCGAAACCGGCCGCTTCCTATGGTAAAATGGCGGAAAAATCCCCCGGCAAAGATTCCACAACCGGGCACTGGGAAATCGCGGGAATCATCCTGAAACACCCTTTCCCCTTGTATCCGAATGGTTTCCCAGAGGACCTGGTAAGCGAATTCGAAAGAAAGGCGGGAGTTAAAACTATCGGCAATATTCCGGCTTCCGGGACTGAAATAATCAAGGAACTCGGCGAAGAACACCTCCGAACCGGAAAAATAATCTTATACACCTCCGCCGATTCGGTCTTTCAGCTGGCGGCCCACGAAGAAGTTATTCCGTTGGAAAGGCTTTACGATATTTGCAGGATTGCCCGGGAAATGCTTACCGGTGTCCATGGTGTCGGGAGAGTCATCGCCCGGCCTTTTATCGGGAATCCGGGAGCCTTTGTCAGGACTGCCAATCGGAAGGATTTTTCACTTCTTCCCCCCTCACCGACATTGCTTGACCTGATGAAGGAAAAGGGACTGCCGGTAGTATCGATCGGGAAAATTTTTGACCTGTTCGGAGGACAAGGAATTACCCGCGCGGTTACAGCCAAGAACAATTCCGAAGTAATATCGAAAGTGATTGCGGAAACCGATTCAACCGGCCATGGTCTGATATTCGCGAATTTAGTGGATTTTGATATGCTTTGGGGACATCGCAATGATTATAGGTCTTTTGCGGCCGGGCTGGAGCAATTCGACAGGGAATTGCCGGAATTGCTCGAAACGATGAACGAAGACGACCTGCTCATAATCACCGCCGACCACGGCTGCGACCCGACGCTGGAATATTCCACTGACCATACCCGGGAATATGTCCCGCTGCTGGTTTATGGTAAGAATGCCCGGCCCGGAATTGATCTCAATAGCCGCGATAGTTTCTCCGATATTGCGGCAACACTTGCGGAGAATTTCGGAATCAGCTATACTTTCCCGGGCAGAAGTTTCCTGCCTGAAATTTTGAAGGATTGATTGCGTGTTGAAAAAAACCATTGAGAAATATTTCGACCACGCCATGCTATATCCTGAAACAACTCAGGACGATATATTCAGGCTGTGCGGGGAAGCTCGCGATTATGAGATGTTCGGCATCGCCATCAATTCTTACTGGGTCAGCGACGCCCGCCGGGAGTTGGAAGGATCTGACGTTAAAATAATATCTGTGGCGGGATTCCCTCTTTCGGCTTCCCGGACCGATATCAAGATTGCCGAGGCGGTCAAGGGAGTGGAAGACGGCGCCGACGAAATCGACATGGTCGCGAATATCGGCCTGCTGAAGATGGGCAAATACCGCAAGGTCGAACAGGAGATTGCCGAAGTCCGCAAACATCTTCCCGAGGAGATTTTACTGAAGGTAATCATCGAGGCTCCGAAACTGGACGCTCAGACACAAATAGAAGCGACCAAGGCTGTTATCAACGGCGGGGCACAATTCGTGAAAACCGCCACAGGGTTTTTCGGCGGCGCTACGGTTGAGGTCGTCCGGAGGTTGTTCGAAACCGCCAGGGGACAGATAAAAGTGAAGGCCTCGGGAGGCATTCGGACATTATCCGACACCATGGCCTTAATCGAAGCCGGCGCGGAACGGATCGGTTCTTCCGCTTCGGTGTCGATAATCAAAGAACATCATGCTAAGATCAATGTATAAAACGTTTATGGAAAAGAAACCGGCCGATAATCCCCGTCCCCACCTCGGAGTGGTTTTTAAGTGTTGCCGGGTGTATACCCGCATATATCTTAATAAAAAAGGGGATGCTTTCGTAGGCTGGTGTCCCAAGTGCGCCGCGAAAATGGAGATAAAGGTTTCCCCGTTCGGCTCCACCGACAAGTTCTTTCTGGCTGAATAATAGATGGCACTTCTGCGAGCGAAAATTGTACTGGTTCCCCTCGGCGAGGTCGACTTCATCATGGTCAACAAGCTGGCCACCAACATCGGCCCGGTTTTCAATCGTTCCGTCGATATTATCAAGGGGATGAAAGTCCCCGAAGAATCGTACAACGTTATCCGCGGACAAAACTATGCCACGGTCCTTTTGAACAAGCTGGAACGGGTCAAGGCCTCTCCCCGCGAATTTATCCTGGGGATTCTCGAAGAAGACATCTATCTTCCCGACGAACCGTTCGTGATCGGTCATGCCGACACGGTTTCCCGGACCGCGGTCGTATCATTATTCAAGCTCCGCCAGGAATTCTATGGACTGCCGGAAGATGAAATGAAAATATTTTCGCGCCTGTTCAAGCAAGCGGTATTCTTCCTGGCTCCGTTGTTCGGTTTGACCGGCTGCCGCAACCCCAAGTGCATTAACTATCACAGCAGGGACATGTTCGACATCGACAACAAAAGTGAAAAGCTCTGCGATATCTGTCAGCGCAATATCACGCGGAGATAGATGTTATGAACCTGCTGCAAATACTGGAATCCTTCAAGAGCGATCCTTCGATCGCGCCCAACATCGCACACTGGGAAATTTTTCCGCCTCGTCCTCCGGTCTACGAAGAATTCCCCGGCGATATCGACCCCCGGCTTAAAAGGGTCCTGACTCAGCGCGGTATCCACAAATTGTACAGCCATCAAAGGGATGCCATTGATTCCATTCGTGAGGGCAAAGACACCGTTATCGTTACGCCGACAGCTTCGGGAAAGACCCTTTGCTATAATCTTCCGGTGCTCGATGCTATCATCAAGAACCGTTCCGACCGCGCGTTGTACCTCTTCCCCACCAAAGCGCTCAGCCAGGACCAGTTATCGGAACTGACCGAAATGATAAATACCCTCGACCTCGACATCAAAACCTACACTTTCGACGGTGATACTCCGCAGACGGCGCGAAGACTGATTCGTGCCGCCGGGCAGATTGTGGTCACTAATCCCGATATGCTACATGCCGGAATACTCCCGCATCATACCAAGTGGATAAAGCTGTTTGAAAATTTAAAATACGTCGTGATCGATGAAATCCATCACTATCGCGGGATATTCGGCTCGCATCTGGCTAATGTTATCCGACGCCTGCGGAGAATCTGCAAGTTTTACGGTTCTGATCCCCTGTTCATCTGCAGTTCCGCGACCATAGCCAACCCGGCGGAATTGGCGGGGAAAATTATCGGCCGTCCGGCGAATCTGGTCGACCGGAATGGGGCCCCGTCAGGTGAGAAACATTTCGTCATCTATAATCCTCCGATTATCAATCGTCAGCTTGGAATCAGGAAATCGGCTCTTAATGAAGCCAAAAGCCTGGCCGAACGCTTCATCCGCGACCGCGTTCAGACGATCGTCTTCGCGCATTACCGGCTGCATGTCGAGGTCCTGCTGACTTATCTGCGCGAGGCTTTTGCCGAACCGTTCGGGAAAAATATCCGCGTGGCCGGTTATCGCGGAGGATATCTTCCCAACCAGCGCCGCGAAATCGAACAGGGACTTCGTAACGGTACTATTACGGGCGTGGTATCGACAAATGCCTTGGAACTCGGCATCGATATCGGAGCGCTCGATGTATCCATCATTGTCGGCTATCCCGGCTCTATCTCGTCGGTCTGGCAGCAGGCCGGGAGGGCCGGACGGCGATCCGGGACATCGCTGACCATCTTCATCGCAAACAGCTCGGCTTTAAACCAATTTCTGGCGAGAGAAACGAAGTACTTATTCAAGAAGACTCCCGAAATGGGAATTGTCGACCCCGATAACCTCATCATAAGTACCAATCATATCAAGTGCGCCAGTTTCGAATTGCCGCTGCACCTGACCGAAGATTTCCGAAAGGACGGTACCGGCGAAATCCTCGATTACCTCGAATCGCAAAAAATCCTCCGCCAAACCGGAGGGAAATTCCACTGGTCATCGGAAATCTATCCCGCGCAGCAGGTATCGCTCCGTTCGGCTTCCCCGGAAAATTTCGTCATCATGAATCAGTCGGATAAAAATCGCGTGATCGGCGAAGTCGATTACTATTCGGCCCCGATCTTTTTGCATCCCGAGGCGATCTACCTGCACGATGCCCGTCCGTACCAGGTGACCGAACTGGACTGGGAAGGGAAAAAGGCCTACGTGAAAGAGGCCGATGTCGATTACTACACCGACGCCGAAACCAAATCCGATTTGAAAGTGATCGGTGTCGCCGATGAGAAGATGTTCGGTGACGCGAGAGTATCATGGGGCGAAGTGACGGTTACATCGGTGGTCGTTCTGTTCAAGAAAATCAAATTCCACACGCATGAAAATGTCGGTTCCGGGAAACTGCTGCTTCCGGAACTGGAACTCCACACGAATGCTTTCTGGTATTCATTCCCCGGGGACATTCGCTTTCGGGTGAATCTCGAAGGGGAAGATTTCGGCGGAGCCCTGCGGGGATTGTCCAATATCCTCGGCAAGATTGCGCCGTTGTGGGTGATGTGCGATCATCGAGATTTGAGGTCTATAAGCCAGATTCGGGCGCCGTTCAGCGAATTGCCGACCATTTATATATATGAGAATATTCCCGACGGGGTCGGTTATTCGGAAAAATTGTTCAATATTTCGGATGATATCTTCAGCGCCTGTCTGCAACAAATCCGGGGATGCGGCTGTGAAGCCGGCTGTCCTTCATGTGTCGGCCCGCCGATGGAAGTCGGCGAAAACGGCAAGAGCGGTACCATGAAGCTTTTGCACTTTATGCTCGGGATTTAAAATACCGAAAATTTGAAATACTTCTTCGGATTCTTCTCGATATCGGTCACGAGATTCTCGATCCGCACCACCAGATTTTTGATCTCCTGATACAATTCGTCGTCGTTCACGATGGCTCCGGCGGTACCTTCTCCCTGGTTAATCTTGGCCAGGATGGAATCGATTCGTCCCGCGGATGAATGCAAATTATTATATAATCCCGGATCGGCGATAAGTTTCCCGATGGTCCCGGTATTCTGCTCGACCCGGGATGTGATAGTATCGATGTTGGTCGAAACATTTTCGATGGAGGTGATCAGCCGTTCCTGGTTTTTCTGAAGTCCCTGAACGAGTATCGTCATTTCACTCAGCAGTCTGGTCATTTCGACGTAGAGGACGTCTTCGTTGAACAGCCGTCCCATCGATCCTTCGCCGCGATTGACTTTGCCAGTCAACTGGTCGAGGTTGTCCATCAACCCTTTCATTTTGGTGACCGCTCCCTGGCTTTCACCGAGAATGGCGGTCAAATCTCCGGCCGATTTGGTCTGTATGACGGAACCCACTTCGAGCATCGGATTGCTAAGGGTCCCCGGGGTCAATTCGATGTACTTATCACCGAGCAGACCGATAGTTCCCAGCGACACCTGGGCGTCGGTGGTGAGCATCCTCCGGGTCTTTTCAATCACTCGTAATTCAATCAAAATCTGGCGGGCCGAATCGAGGTTTACGAATTCAATCGACGAAACATTGCCGACCTCCACGCCCGATATCCAGACCGGAGCTCCCGCAACCAGACCGTTGACATTCGCGAAATAAGCTTTGTACTTTATTTTATCTTCGAAAATCGAAGTCCCTCCGCCCGAAAACGAGGCCCACAACAGCGCTACGACCGCCAGCGTGATTACCAGCCCGACTTTCAGCTCACCCCATTTAACGCGATTTGACCGTTTCATTTATTCCCCGTCCTAACAGAATTCCCTGGCTTTGACATTGGCGATCGAATCCCGGAACGGCTTCAGGAAATCGACCACCCTGGAGTCTTTCGATTCTCTCATTTCATCGACATTACCATTAAAGGCGATTTCTCCGTCATCTACTATAATAAACTTATCGGAAATTTCAAAGGCATCCGCAATCTGGTGAGTTACCACAATCGAGGTTACATTCTTTTCACTGTTCAGGCGCTTGATCAGGCGGATAATCTGAAATACCATTTCCGGATCGAGCCCCGTGGTCGGCTCGTCGTAAAGCATGATCCGGGGATCGGTTGAAAGCAGGGCTCTTCCGATGGCAACCCTCCGCTGCATCCCCCCCGAAAGTTGATCGGGAAGACGGTCGATAATTTCTTCTTTCAACCCCACGAATTGAAGCATTTCCCGGACTTTCCCCTCGATTTCATGGTACTTCATTTTAGTATGCTCAAGCAGATAATATCCGACATTTTCTCCGACCGTGAGGGAATCGAACAGCGCTCCATCCTGAAAGACCATCCCGATTCGCTTGCGGATTTCCTGCATCTCTTTCTCATGAATTCCTATAATACTCCTGCCGTCGACCAGAATATCCCCCCGATCCGGCTTGGCCAGCCCCAGGATCAAACGGAGCATGGTCGATTTGCCCGAACCGGAATGCCCCATAATAATAAGGGAGTCACCTTCCGGGATAAGAAAAGACACCCCCTTAATAATCGCTTTATCACCGATGGAATAATGGATGTCGCGGAATTCAATCATAAGTAACCCTTAATCAATGAGAAAACCACCTTGGTGACCACGAAGTTGCTTACCAGAATCGTGATTGAAGTCAAAACCACGGAATCGGTGGTGGCCTTTCCGACCCCTTTGGTTCCCCCTTCGGCCGTAAACCCCTTATAGCAGGATATAAAAGCTATTATCAAGGCGAAAACAACAGGTTTGGCCAGCCCGATGAAAAGATTCCCGAATATCAGTCGTTCCTTAACCGCTACCCAATAAGTGGTGGATGTAATATGGGCGATGAATATGGCGATAATCCAGCCCCCCAAGAGAGAAATGACGTCGCACAGAATTGTCAGGACCGGCACCATAATTATCAAGGCGATAAGTCTCGGGGCGGCCAGCTTCTTGACGGGATTTATCCCGAATGCAATCAGGGCGTCGATTTGGTTTGAAGATTTCATCGAGCCGAGTTCGGCCGTTATGCCAGAAGCCACCCTCGCGGCCACCATCAGACCGGCCAGGACCGGCCCCAGTTCCCTGATAATGGCAATGGCCATTACACGTCCGAGATAGCCTTTGCTTCCGAAATCGGCCAATTCATTAGAGAACTGCACCGCCATCGCCTGCCCCGCCGATATCCCGGTTAGCATGACGAAAAAGAGGGATCCCACCCCAATCAGGTACATCTGCTCGAGCGTTTCCGAAGCATAAAACGGGCGACCGAACAGGGAGGCGATCATTTTAAGGGAAAAATAGAAAAGTCTCTGGGATTCGTAAGCGAATGCCTTGATCCAGCCGGCAAATACTTCAATTAACTTCATGGTTATCGCGGTTTTATTGCTCCGTTATGTTATTTCGGCATCCCGGCCTTGTCAAGCAGTCTTTTTTCGTAATACATTTACTATCAAACCAATTTATGCCAATATCGTTTCACTTTCCTGCGTCATTTAATATATTAATGAGGTAAAGCCCATGACGATAGATAAAACCAAATATCGCGGACACGCCATCGCCCTTTTTTCCGGAGGGCTCGATTCGGCACTGGCCATTCTCCTGATGCTGCAGCAGAACATCAAGGTTACCGCTCTAACCTTTATGACCCATTTCGGCTGCGATTTGTCCGATCGCTCCAGTTGCGGCGGGAATCCCTATCCCGTATCGGAGAAATTCGGCTTCGATGTCAAATTGATGCACCTCGGCAATAAATTCGTCGAAATCGTTAAACATCCCAAATACGGTTACGGCAAGAACATGAATCCCTGCATCGACTGCCGGATCCTTATGTTGACCGAAGCCAAGACTTTCATGGAGCTGATTGGAGCCGACTTCATTATCACCGGGGAAGTTCTCGGCCAGCGCCCCAAATCGCAAATGCGCAATGGCATGAATACGGTCCTGAGAGATACCGATCTCGGCGGAAGGCTGGTCCGCCCCCTCTCGGCGAAGCTCCTCGACGAGACAATCCCGGAAAAGGAAGGGATGCTGGATAGAGAGAAGCTGGAGGGCATTTCAGGAAGGTCCCGCAAACGTCAAATGGAACTGGCCGACCAGTTCGGTCTTGAAGAATACCCTTCGCCTGCGGCTGGATGTCTTCTGACCGACCCTTCGTATTCCCGCCGGTTGAAGGATTTAATGGACCATTCGCCGGCAATCGATTTCAACGATCTTAATCTTTTGCGCGTGGGGCGGCATTTCCGCCTCGACGCGAGCGCCAAGGTCATCGTCGGGCGAGACGAAATCGATAACAACAAGATTCAGCAGTACGCCAAACAGGGGTATTATCTTCTGGAAGCTCTCGGGACCGGATCCCCGCTTACCCTATTGATTTCGTCAAACGGCGATTCGAGGATTGCCGACGCCGCCGCTTTGACTGCGCGTTACTCCGGCCTGAAAGACGAACTGGAAGTCGAAGTTACCTGTATTACCGAAGGGGACGGACGGAAATTCCGGGTCGCTCCGGCCAGCCAGGAATTCGTAGACAGCTTTATTCTTAGATAGTTGATTTTTTGATAAATAGAGAAAGCGGGATTTCAAAAAATCCCGCTTTTCTCTTTAAGAGATCTGAGCAGCTCAACCGCCATAGAATTGCTCAAGATACACTTGCGGCCGTATCCTTACGGCCATTCCGCTGTATCATAAAATCAGGCAGCTTTGAACTGCCTGACGCCCGATTAATTAATAACAAAGTCCATGCCGAATTTCTACAAATCGATTCAAGTCTTTACTATAGCACAACTTACATTTCAGTCGGATTCGCCCGAGAGCTCTGGAAACCACGTAATTTCGCATACGATGCGCCTGCGAAAGCGCCGCCCATTGCGAGTTCAGATTTAACAGTATATCATATATCAGGTTATATAAATCGCAGAAGCTACGCGCAAAAGAATAGCCCCTTTCCGGATTCTCCGAAAAGGGGCCAAACTCACTTGTTGTAGTAGGCAATTCTTATTTTAAAGAACTTATTTCAGCATCATCATCTTCTTAACTTCTTCGAATTGATTGCCGGCTTTCATCCGGTAAAAATAAACACCGCTGGCAACCGAACTTCCCGCTTGATCCCGGCCATCCCAGGTAATCGTGTAGGCGCCGGCCTCAGTGTACTCGTCTTTGAGGGTCCGGACTTGCTGGCCAAGAACATTCAGGATATCTATTTTCACGCGTGAGGCGGCCGGAAGCGTGAATGCGATATCGGTCGATGGGTTGAACGGATTCGGGTAGTTCTGGCTCAGTGAAAATACGGTCGGCAGATTATCGGCCGGACTATCCGGGATCTGGGCCAAGGCGATGCGGATCGGCTCGAAGCCGGGATCTTCCGCAATTAATTCGGCCTGGCCGCGTTCACCGTCGGAATATACGAACATAGGAGTATGTTCCGGGCTGGCAATGGTCGTCGTCGTGATCTCAAGCACCTGCAGATCGGGGGAGTCGACTCTGAACACCAGTCGTGCGACTTCTCCCTTACCCGGCGCGAGATCTTCTTTTTCGCCGTATACCATCGGAATCATGCCGATTACGACAGTATGGTTTTTGTTGTCGATGAGCGCCGTGGCGAAATCGAAGTTTTCGGCACGAGTGCCTTCAAACAGGACTTCTTCCAGCGTCGCTCCCTCCGAGAATTTCAGAGGCAAATCGAGCGCGGACATTTCCCTGGAGTTTTCAAGCTCGATCGGGACAACAATTCTTTCATCATTCAAGGTCGGCTTCGACGTGGCCATTTTCGACACGCCGGCGCTAACCGAAGAAATCAAAAAGAGTGCCAAGATTGCAGTGATGATGCTAACTCGTCTCATCAATACTCACCCCCCGTTTAGGGTTATTGGTTTCGTTTTTGACTGAAGGCCCCAATTCAAAGTAAACCATCCATGTTTACCGTCAGCCGTTTTCATCCCGCGATACGCAGTTGCTCAAACATTAGTAAGGAGTGTGAGAGAGTTTGGGGATCTCCTATGTCTACTTAAAGATACGGTTGTTTAAAAGAAGTGTCAAGATTAATTGCCGACCGTAATTTCCGGGAAATACCCGTGCCCTCTTTTCGAATACTTGCTCCCTATTTATAAAATCCATCTATCATATAGGTTCCATAACAACCCATAATATTACGAAAAAACTGCAGGAAATTTCAAAAACATATCTATGGAATTAAACCGCCACTCCCGGTATTCAAACATTTATCTTGACAGCCCTTGACCGGGCGGATAGCTTTTGAAATTAATCTTTCAGCTGGAGGTCCCGTGTCAGAGATAAAAGAAAATCCCCCCGAGAAATTTGAGCCTTATATCGCACCGGGCAAGGAGATAGCCGAAGTAACCATAAAGGCCATTGTCCTGGGATCGATTCTTTCCGTGGTTTTCGGTATCGCCAACGCCTATATCGGACTGAAATACGGAATGACCGTCTCCGCTTCTATCCCGGCGGCCGTTATTTCCATGGCTATTCTCAGGACGCTTTTTAAAAAGGTCACGGTTCTAGAGAATAATATTGTTCAGACGGTCGGATCGGCTGGAGAATCGCTGGCGGCCGGTATTATTTTCACCATCCCGGCTTTCTTTATCTGGGCCGCCAACGCTCAATTGACCGCGGCCGGATATGAACACGAGATTTCCAAATGGCAGATTTTCTGGCTGTCGATGCTTGGGGGCGGCCTGGGGATCCTTCTGATGATCCCCCTCCGCCGGTATCTGGTCGACAAAGAACACGACCGGCTCCGTTTTCCCGAAGGAACCGCCTGCGCCGAGATCATCGTGGCCGGCGACGAGGGCGGCAACAAGGCAAAAATGGTATTCCTCGGAATAACCATCGGGGCAGTTTACAAGCTGATGTATTACACCGGGCGCCTCTGGTCGGAATCCCCCGGATATGATTTCAAGAAGACCTTGAAAGGGGGAACGATCGGCATCGATGCCACGCCGGTCCTGATGGGGGTCGGCTATATTATCGGCCCGCAAATAGCTGCCCTGATGCTTTCCGGTGCCGTGCTCGGATACCTCGGCATCGGCCCGTTATTATCTTTCATCGGGGACCAGATTCCCGGAATTATCATTAAACCGGGCACGATTCCTTTAATTGATATGGACCCCAGTCAACTGCGTAACTTTTATATCAAATATCTCGGCGTCGGAGCGGTAGCGGTCGGAGGATTCGTTTCCCTGGCCAAATCTCTTCCGGTGATCTTTCATTCCTTTGCGGCCGGAGCCAAAGAGCTTATTAAGGGACGCGGGCCGGAAAGTTCGATTCCGAGAACCGATCGCGATCTCCCGATGTCGACGGTATTAATCGGAACGATCCTGATAATTCTGGCGATCTGGGCGCTTCCGTCGACCGAATTGCATCTTCTGGGCGCGGTTTTGGCCGTTATCTTTGGATTTTTCTTCGTGGTCGTGGCCGCGAGAATTGTCGGTATTGTCGGTTCATCTTCCTCACCGGTTTCCGGAATGACCATTGCAACCCTTCTGGTGACCTGCATGATTCTGCTGGCGTTCGGAGTTGAAGGGGTCAAGGGGATGGTGACGGCCATGTCGGTCGGAACCATCGTTTGCATCGCGGTCTGCATGTCGGGTGACATCGCTCAGGACCTCAAAACCGGATACCTGCTTGGAGCCACACCGAAACATCAGCAATGGACGGAATTTGTCGGACTTCTTTTCCCGGCCGCAGCTATGGGCTTTACGCTTTATCTTCTGGGTGACGCCTTCGGATTCGTGGCCAGCCCGGAACATCCTACCCCCCTGCTGGCTCCTCAGGCGAATGTAATGGCCACCGTGGTCCAGGGGGTCATGAACGCCGACATTCCCTGGGCTCCGATCATGGTGGGCGGAATGATCGCGCTGGCGGTCGAGCTTCTGGGGATTCATTCGCTCCCGTTCGCAATAGGTTTGTACCTCCCCTTATCGCTTTCGACTCCTATTATGGCCGGAGGACTGATCGCGTGGCTGGTTAAAAAGTCGACCAGCAAAAAAGCCCTTCTAAATTTAAGACATCAAATGGGGATTCTGTTCGCATCCGGACTGGTGGCCGGGGATGCCTTGATTGGAGTAATTACCGCCGGGTTTATTGTCGGTTCGGACGGTTACCGGGGATTCTTCGACAAGCATGAGGGTGCACTGAACACACTGACCGGCGCCTCGGGACCGCTGGTATCGTTGATAATGTTTTTCGGGCTTTGCGTATTCTTTTACTTTATTGTCCGGTCCTTCGCAAATAAGAATTAAACGGCATGACCGATCGAATCAGAAAAAATATCTGGCCGCTGGCGATTTTTCTGGCGGCCTTTCTCTTACGCCTGGTTTACCTGATGCAGTACCGGAGCAATCCCGCGTTCGAACATCCCATGGTGGACGAACTCTGGCACATTAACTGGGCCAGGGATATTCTCGGCGGAGACATTATCGGCCATGAGGCCTATTTCAGAGGTCCTCTTTATCCTTATTTTCTGGCATTCCTTCAGGCAATAACCGGCAAGTCGATATTTTTCACGCGGCTGATTCAGATGATAATCGGTTCTCTTTCGGCCGTTCTGGTGTACTATGCCGGACGGAAATTATTCAACAGGAACGTCGGAATAATCGCGGGCTTTGCCTTCGCGATTTACGGCACCATGATATTCTATGAAGCGATGTTCCTCATCCCGGTCATATACATACCATTAACCCTGCTGACCTTTTTGTACTTACTAAAAGCGGTGGAACATAATTTACCGATATCCTGGTTTTTAAGCGGGCTCTTTATGGGACTTGCCGCCATCGCCAGACCGAATATTCTATTCCTCGTCCCGTTTATCATCATCTGGTTATTTTTTAAGTTCTTTAAAACTGCCGAAATCAAATCGTATTTCAAATCAGGTATTGTTTACATCGCGGCTATTTTAATTCCGATCCTTTGCGTTTCCATCCGCAATATCGCGGTCACCGGAGAATTCATCCTGATTTCATCACAGGGAGGGGTTAACCTATATATCGGGAATAATCCCCACACCGACGGACTCACCATGCTGATGCCGGAAGTCGCCATCGATGAATCGCTCCCCTGGTCGGAATTTACCGGCGCCACCAAAGCCGCCGCCGAAAGAATAACGGGAAAGCAGTTGACTCCGGCCGAGGAATCCTCATTCTGGACCGGGAAGGCGGTCGACTTTATCGCCGAACATCCCGGTAAGTTCCTTGAAATTACATTCAAGAAACTGGTCTATTTTCTCAATGGGTTTGAGAATTCCGATAATGCCGATATTTATTTTTCGCGGCAATTTTCTTCGCTCTTTTCGATTCTCCTCTGGCGGGAGCCTGTTTTCTTTCCCTTCGGCTTTTTCCTGCCTTTGGCCGTTGTCGGGCTGGTGGCGACCTGGAAAAACCGAAAGGCGCTTATTCCGCTTTATATCTTCATGATCGGGTATATTCCCACCGTCATTCTCTTCCTGGTGACGGCGCGACACAGATTGCCGGTAATACCGTTTGTCCTGATTATGGCTGCCGCCGGAATCTATCAATTATACCAATTGATAAAAAACAGGAATTGGATAAAAGCCGGAGCCTTGGGATTGATCTTCGTAGTGGTCTTGATGTTAGTGAACCGCACTTACTTCGAAATCGGCTTTCAAAACGAATCGCAGATACATTTCAATCTCGCCCTGGCCCATGAACGCGACAACAATCTGCCAGAAGCCGAAAAAGAATACAAGCTGGCGTTGAGAACAAATCCGGCATCTCCGACAATTCTCAACAATCTCGGATACGTGCAGTATCTTCAGCATAAGCACGCCGAGGCCCTGAATAATTTCGGCCTGGCATCAAAATCCGATCCGCAGTTCGCCCAGGCTTATCATAATACGGCCTTGGTCTACGAGGCCGAAGGAAATTACAGCGAAGCACAACAGCTGTACCGTCAGGCACTCAATGTCGACCCCTCGATGTACCAAACATACATAAATCTCGGGGACCTTTATATCCGCATGAAAGATTATCAAAACGCCGAAGCGGTCTTGCGCCAGGCGGTCGACATGAACCCCAAAAGCGGACGGGCCTATTTCAAACTCGGTTCATTGTACGGAAGGATGGGAGATTTCACGAAAGCCGAAGAATATTTCAACAAGGGCCAGGGATGGGGCTCCCCCACTGCCGGGGACTATGTCAACTGGGCCAATATTTACTATGCAACCTCGCGACCGGAACAGGCTCTCGATCTTTACCATAAAGCCACGGCCGCGGCGCCGGATTTCGCCCAGGTATATTTCAATATGGCCATCACCTTTCAACGATACGGATATCCGGCCGATTCAACGCTCTATTATCTCAGGAAAACCGTGGAAGTCGAGCCCAATCACGCTCAGGCACGACAGCTTCTTCAAGAATACCCCGGGAATTAGTATTTCTTCCGCCGTTCGTAGACGTAATTCGATCCTTCGATCGATTTGGAATATTTCTTCAGGTCGGCCAGCATGTGCGACAATTCTCCGACATGGCTGAACTGTCCCGGCCGGCAGTTTATGACTGCGATCGAAATAGAAAGAAAACCGAAGGTTTCGGTTTCCCCTTTACGGTTTTGGGTGGTGATATTTCCCCGTTTCCTGTCCTCTTCCGGATAACGATAGGGAATCAGGGTATCGAATACTTTGATAATTGATTGGCAGACATTATCGACAATATCCGCCGGGATGATGAAAATATAGTCGTCCCCTCCGATATGACCCACGAAGCCTTCATGGCATATATCGTACACGCCGTCACGGATTATCCGCGCCGTGAGACGAATAACTCTATCCCCGTAGTAATATCCATAGTAGTCATTGTACGGCTTGAAATCGTCGATATCGGCATAACAGACACTGAATTCCGCCCTCATGTCAATCAGCCGCTGGATTTCTTTTTCAATCAAACCGGGACCGGGAAGCCAGGTCGAAGGATTGAAAGAGATATCGCGATTGGTTCGTTCCGCCGCCGACCGAAGCTGCACTTGAAAAAGTTTTTCTTTCCATTCACCATACAGGAAACCGTCGGCGCCGTTTTGATATCCTGAGATCATAAGATGTTCGGAAGGTTCAGGATGATAAAGTATCGTGGGAATCACGGCCAGGAAGATATGGTTCTTAATAGCCCGCGCCATCTCCAGTTCCGCCATGAAATCTCCCGCTCCGGCCAGCAGAATCAAATCGAGATGATAGCGTTGCGACAGGGTCAACAGCTCTTCGAAGTTCTTGAAATAATGAAAGGAAATTTTGTCTTTCTTGAAAGTACTGAGCAGATGAGAGATAACTTCCACCTCTTTTTGTCGGCAAGCCAGATGGAACATATTTAACGTCTCTCTCTTTCGCGGGGATGGTATTCCCGATGCACTGACAGGAGATAATCTCTGTCGACCTGGGTATAAATCTGGGTCGTGGTTATACTGGAATGTCCCAGCAATTCCTGAACCGTTCGCAGGTCGGCGCCTCCTTCGATCATATGAGTGGCGAAACTGTGGCGGAAAGTATGCGGAGTGGCTTCCTTGGCAATTCCCGCCTTGCGGACATACTTCTTCACGATTTTCCACAAACCGACCCGGGTGAATTTCCCGTTGCGGTTGGATAACAAGAGGTAATCGCTTTCGGTGACGGCCCTTTTGCTTTCACGAACTTCGCTCAGATAATTTTCCACGGCGGCTTTGGCATGGCGCCCAAAAGGCACCAGCCGTTCCTTGTTTCCTTTTCCGATGATCTTTATAAATCCTATTTCGTCGTAAACCGCCGATATCTTTAAATTTATCAGCTCCGAAATGCGCAATCCCGCCCCGTACAGCAGTTCCAAAATCGCTCGATCACGAAGGTGATGTTTGTCCTTTTTCGGGTCAGGACTGGTTAAAATCCGCTCCATCTCGTCAACCGATAGATAATCGGGATGATAGCGCATGATTTTGGGAACCCTGGCAAACATGAACGGATTCTCTTTGACCACTCCCTGCTCTAGAAGATATTTATAGAAATTCCGTAACGAGGAGACCTTTCGAGCGATAGAGCTTGGCCGGCGATTTTTCGCCAGCAGATCCGCCACGAATTTATTGACTTCTTTGATTTTTATTTCGTAATCGGAAGGATTCTTCAGGTTTTCCCGGAATTCAAGGATATCCCGTTCGTAAGCCGCAATGCTGTTTTGCGACAACCCGCACTCCAGTTCGAGGTATTGCAGATAGTCGGTAACGACCGGGTTTTCAGCGACCGCTTTCATCTTCATAACCCTGCAGCCGCGGCTACTACTGCCAGAACCGGTTTCCCGCCTGCCTTGATTATTTCTTTCCTGACTTCGCGCAAAGTCGCCCCGGTAGTCATTACGTCATCGACCAGGATAATTCTTTTATCTTTCAATTCATTGTCGATAACCCGAAACGAACCTTTCAGATTTCCCCGGCGACGGTCGCCGCTTAAACGCACCTGATCGCGGGTCCGGCGGATTTTTTCCAATGAATTGTCGTTGACTTCGAGCTTCAAATCGGCGGCCAGGACTTCGGCCAGAACCGCCGCCTGATTGAACCCCCGCACTTTCTGCCTGATGCTATGAAGGGGCACCGGCACAATCACTTCAGCCCTTAAATTCAGGATTTTTTCGCGGTGGCGTTCCAGGATTTCACGGCCCAGGAAAGAAGCCGCCGACCTGATATTCTGGAATTTAAATTGATGGATGATTTCTTTCAGAGGGTCGAAATACTGCCCCAGGGCGATTACGGGAGTCGGGTTTGATGCCGAACAGACCTGACATTTTACCGGATCCGACAGCGGGCTTTGGCATTCGATGCAAATCAGGAAATCGACGAAGTCGATTTTTTTCAGGCACTCAGCGCAAATGATTCGGCGGTGGTTTTCGAGATAACAACCACACCCGAGACAACTTCCGGGATAAATAAAATCCCAGAGGCCGGCCAATCCTTCCCTTATTATATTTTTAATCCCCATAGGGAAAAGTTAACAATAATGGCAGTTTAAATCAAAGGAATAAATCGCCTAACTGGAACTTCCGTTTTCCAGCATCTTGATAAAATTCCGGACCGTGTCCCGCATCGGCGAATTCGGATCAAGCTCCAGGTATCGTTTCCAGGATTCAATCGCCTTTTTGGTGCTGTCAAATCCGAGGTAGGCTATCCCGATATTAAAAAACGCCACAGCGTGCTGCGGGTCTTTTTCAATTGCTTTGCTGAACAAGGCCATCGCTCCGTGTAAATCGCCGATCGCATGCATGCAGGCTCCGAGGTCCACCATGACATTCACATCGCTGGAATCCTGCGCCAGGGCCCGCGAATAAGCCTCTATGGCAACGGGATAAACGCGATTATCCATGAAGTGATTCCCCTGCTGCACCAGTTCGTCATAACCGGTCGGCAGACTCGCTTTCAACTGCTCGATATCCGGCATCACTCCCTGGCCCTGGCCGACATCGGGATGGTTAAAATGCTCCTGCGCCACGGTGGGGCGGTCGGAGAAGATAAAATAGGCCAGTGCCGCTCCCAGCAGCACCACCACGACGATCAACGCATCGCGAAATGAGTTGGATTTATTTTCTTCCATGTTTTTCTTTTCCATCGGCATAAGCTCTTTTTACGGATATTACGCCTTTAACCTTCTTTATTTTTGATAAAACTCGTTCCAGCTGATTCAGGCTGGATACCTCTACTATTATAAAACCTCGAGTGCTGGTGGTGGTCAAATCGATATCGGCTCCCCGCATATTGGTATTGCTGTCCGCGATCGATTCGGTAATATCGGCCAGAATATTTTTCCGGGGCTCCACCGTAACCTCGAGCCGCACTACGAAAGTCTGGTCCTTGGCGGCATCCCAGGTAACCGGCACAGTCCGCTCCGGATGCTTAATCAATTCCTGCGCCGCCGGGCAGTCCGCCCTGTGAATGGTCACCCCTCGTCCGCGGGTAATATAGCCGATAATTTCTTCTCCAGGAATGGGCTGGCAGCATCCCGCAATACGGAACATCATGCTGTCCATCCCCTCCACCTTTATCCCCCGCTCGGAACGGAATTTCTCCAGAACCTCTTCGACAGTTTCTTCTTTTTCCTCTTTCTCCTCGACCGGCCCGATGCGGAAGATGATCTGACGGGTCGAAATGGTTCCGTTCCCGATGGCGCAAAGCAGCCCTTCGACCGAATGATGCGAAAGACTCTGGGCGATCTCGAGCATTTCGTCGTCGGTCGGCATTTTAAGGCGATGCCTCTTCAGCGATCGGTCGAGCAGCTCCTTGCCCAGCTCCACCGCCTGATCATAACCCGCCTGCTTCAGCCAGCGCCTGATTCGAGCGCGGGCATTAGAGGTAGTCGCGGTTTTCAGCCAGTCCTGCGACGGATGCCGGTGCGGGCTGGTGAGGATTTCGACTTTATCTCCTGATTCGAGCCGGGTTCCCAGGGGGACAATCTTGCCGTTAATTTTGGCGCCGCTGCAATGCAGGCCGACTTCGGTATGCACCGAAAAGGCGAAATCAAGCGGTGTAGCTCCGGCCGGAAGATGCTTGATTTCTCCCGCCGGCGTGAATACGAAGATATCCTCTGCAAACAGGTCGATCTTCAGGAGTTCGAGGAATTCCGAGGGATTGGTCATGTCCTTTTGCCAGTCGAGGACGTCCCGCAGCCACATCATCTGCTTATCGGTCTTGTCCAGTTCCTGGCGGCCCTCTTTGTACAGCCAATGAGCCGCAATCCCGTTTTCCGCGACATAGTGCATTTCGCGAGTACGAATCTGGATCTCGATAATTTTCCCTCCCGGCCCGAAGATCGCCGTGTGCAGCGATTGATAGTTATTCGGTTTGGGATTGGCGATATAGTCGGCGAATTTCGCGGCAACCGGTTTCCAGGCTTCATGCACCAGCCCGAGGATATGATAGCATTCCGCCTTATTCCGGGAGATGATTCTTATAGCGAATAAATCGGCGATCTGTTCGAACGGGACTTTACGATACTTAATTTTGCGGTAAATGGAATCGATATGCTTGGCCCGGCCATGAACTTCGGCTTTTATTCCGGCGTCGGTCAAAATCCTTTTTATCGGTTCGATAATGCCGGCGATGTATGTATCGCGCTCATCTTTGCGCAATTCCAGCTTGCTGACAATATCGGCGTAGGTATTCGGATGGAGGTATTTAAGAGTCAAATCCTCCAGTTCGATCTTGATACGGGCGATCCCGAAGCGGTGCGCCAATGGACAATATACCTGACGGGTTTCTCGGGCAATGCGTTTCCGCCGGTCGGTGTTCAGATGATGCAAAGTCCGCATGTTGTGCAGTCGGTCAGCCAGCTTGATGAGGATTACCCGGATATCGCGAGCCATCGACAAAAGCATCTTCCGGAAATACTCCACCTGCTGTTCTTCGCGGGATTTGAATTCCACCGTTCCCAGCTTGGTGACCCCGTCGACCAGCGACGCCAGTTCCTCGCCGAATTCATCCCTGATACGGTCCAGAGTGTATTCGGTATCTTCGACTACGTCGTGTATCAACCCGGCCGCGATCGTAGTGGAATCGAGATGCAGTTCGGCCAGTATCATGGCGACATTGAGGCAATGGACGATAAACGGTTCGCCGGATTCCCGGACCTGCCCCTGGTGTGCCTTGCCGGAAAATTCATAAGCCCGCCGAATCAACGGAATATTGATGTTGGCGTTGAACGATTCGACCCTGATGATAAATTCGGCCAGATTCAGCACCGGAATATTCATTTGGCACCCTCTCCGGAAAGCTTCATCATTGCCTGTTCATACACCTGCTCGACTGCAATCGAATTCATTTCTTTTCCCGGTGCGGGATAAAATACGGCGTGCCCCTCCCCCAACGGTTCCCACCGTTTCGGCCCCATAATTTTATCATTGGGATAAAAACCGATTACTCTGGTGCCGACTGCCGCGGCCAGGTGAAGCGGTCCCGTGGAATTGGCAATCGACAGGTCGGCCAGAGACATTACCGCTCCGAGTAGTCTTAAATCGGTTTGGCCGGCGAGATTTATTGTATTTTCATTGGCCATAAAGCCCGAACATTCAATCATTTCTTTTTCAGCAACGGAACCGGTAAGAATTACCGATATCCCATTTTCGGAAATCTTCCTGGTCAGTTCCGCGAAATTTCCCAGGGGCCAGTCCCGAGCCGATCCGCCCGATCCGGGATGTATTACCACCACGCGCCCGTTTACGTTATTCTCCGATAACAGCCTGCGGGCCTCGGCCTTTTCCTTATCGGTAATATACACCCTCGGAACCGTAATATAAGGCCTTCCCGGAAAAAATTTCAAAAAATCGAGGTTGTATTCGGACTCATGTTTCAATCCCCGCTTGCGGCTGTGAAACAAAAAGCGGTTGAATGAAAAGGAATGCAGGCGGCGGACGGTCCCAATCCGATACGGCATCCCTGCACCACGAATTAATCGGCAGACAATTCTTTCGGGAAACACCAGTAAAGCCGCCTGATATGCTTTTGTTTTCAGATTTTTGCGGACTCGTTCGAAGTATTCGGAATCTCCTGCCAATCGAGTCGGATCGATACCGATGATTTCATTGATGTTCGGGTTATACTCCAGTACCGGAGCGGCATATTCCGAGGCAAGAACGTCAATTTCGTTTTCCGGGCATCTCGCTTTCAGCGACTCAATCAATGGTATAGTCAGGATCAAATCTCCGATACGGTCGGTCCTGCATACCAAAATCCGATCCTGCGGAAATAATTTTATCCTACGCGGCATAATCGTCTCCTCCGCTCAATCCCTGCCTTTCATACTGGCGCAGTTTATTGTACTTATGCAAAACCGCCTGAGCCGAATAGAAGGATAAAATCAGCCCTTCGTAGCCATCGAAGATACCGAGCTTGAAAATATAATGCCGCAAAAACGAAAATACCGGGCGAGCAGTAAAATCGAACCATCTTGCCCTTTTGCCCTTAATAAAAGCTTCTCTCGCGCCAATCGTCGTGTATCGATTGGACTTCTGCAGGTACTGCTCGACCGTTTCATAGCAGAAATGCAGGATATCACCGTTCAACTTTGCGGTTGGGCCGTTCACGATAACCTTCTCATGGATAAAAGAGTCATTGAAATTCCCGGAATCTTTCCGAAACAGCCGCAAAACATAGTCGGGATACCAGCCGCAGTGCTTTATCCATCTGCCGAGAAACAGCGTTTTCCTTTTCATGTAATAACCGGCCGTATCGTCATTCCGGGCAATGGCCGCTTGAATTAGTCCGGCCAGTTCCGGCGAAAGGGCCTCATCGGCGTCAAGTGATAAAATCCACTTCCCCGTAGCCCGTCTCACGGCTTCCTGCTTGGCCGCTCCGAAACCTTTCCACTCATGCTCGAAAAACTGCGCGCCGTGCTTTTCAGCGACAAGACGGGTCCCATCGGTCGAACCGCTGTCAACTACGATAAATTCATCGGCGAACGGGACCGATTCAATACAACGCCCGAGGTTTTTCTCCTCGTTCCGCGTTATGATGGTTACCGAGAGCTGCGGCATTTATCTTCCTGCTTACTGATATCAATAACTTTGCGATAAGTTTGAAGAACCCTTTCAGGCGTAATGTCATAAATATTATCGGGATTGTCGGAAACGATTTGCCCCACATCCTGCCCGTACGGTCCCCAGATTTTATAATTATCCATAAACCGCGTATATAAGCCAACGACCGGCACCCCGAATGATCGCGCAATATGCACCAATGAAGTATCCGGAGTAATCAGACAATCGAGGCAGCGGATTATGGCGGAAACACCCCGAAGCGACAGATTTTCCGGGATGACAAAGACACCCTTTCCTGTCTCTTCCGATAATTTCAAGGCCAGGTCCCGCTTATCCGGTGTCGAGATATACAAAATGCCGTTTCGGGAGTTCTCTTTTCTCAACATGTCCGCCAATTTAATGACATTTTTTTCCGGCCAGGTTCTTCCTGCGGCTCCGGCTGTTAAATTTATTCCGATTAATTTCCCATCATGGGGGAATGTCTTCATGAATCCCCGGGCCATGATTTGATCTTCTTCCGAAATATACGGCGGAGCAAAGCCATCGGCTTCAATACACTCGATACCAAAAGCCTCGGCAGCCTTCAGAGTATTCGCAATCACATGTCCGGTATTGCCGCAGCGGAGGTCATAATTGAAATCGTAATATTTCCGATTTTTTTCTTTTCCCATCCCGATAAATACTGCGCCTTTCGCTATCATCCGTCCCAGGATCAAATATATCAGGGAATCCCGTCCGACCAGGTCGATTATGACATCGAATTTTTCATCCCGCATGGCGTATAAATTTTCCAGGTCCTCCCGCGATTTCTTCTGATAGAGAAATACGCGCTCGAAACGGGGATCTCCTTCAATTATCGGTAGACCGTCCCGCGAGGCCAGAATCGATACTTTCAAATGAGGTGCAGACTTCTTGATACAATCGATCAGCGGAAACGAAATAAAGACATCGCCGATTTTTTCCGGGCGAATTATTAATATTTTCAGGATGCGATCTAGATCAATTTTTTCATTACCGCCATTTCTTTTTTTCAGAACTGGTCGGATAGCCCCAAGCAATGCCGATTTGAATAAAAGCTCCAATCTTTTCAGCATAAGGCACCTCAGGATCTCCCTGTGGCGAACGCTTTGCCGGAAACCATTTCACGGAACTTAGCGAAAACTTCTTCGACCGTGATATTGAAGATGTTATCATCTCCATATGACAGCACCAGCCCTTCAGGCTGCCGATACGGAAGCCACTGGCGATACACCTTTTTGTACTCGGGGTACAGCCCGATTACGGGAATATCGAACGAACGGGCGATATGCACCAGCGAAGTATCCGGAGAAATCAATGAATCCATTTTACTCAATAGTGCCGATACCTCAGACAGATTGGCGTTCGCGAATATGTGATAAACATTGCTGTCGAATCCCTTCAGGACCCGTTCCCCTTTTTCTCTTTCGCCTGGTACGGTGATGAGGACTATCGCGGTGTTAGGGTATTCATTAACCAGTCTTCGTACCAGCTCTTGCGACTTTTCCTCGCCCCAGTCGCGGTTGGCCCCTCGTGAAGACAGATTAAAACCGATAATGGAATTGTATTCTTTATCCTTCTTAATCTCTTCCAGAAAATCCCCAGCCTTTTTGTCGCTTTTCTCGGGAACGTACGGCGGGGCAAAGGGATCGGCCTCGGAAGGTTTCAACTCGAATGCCTCCAGCAGGTGCAGATTTATATCGATGGTATGCTCTTCGCAATTTTCCGGTTGAACATAGCTGAAATCGTAATATCGCCCGAATTTCCTTTTATTGACTCCGATTCGCGGAGCTTTCGAGACACAAAACTGGGACAGAAACAATGTCGTGACCGAATCGTCACCCATCATATCGACCAGCAAGTCGTATTTTTCTCTTCTAATGGCGAATACCTGCATGACGTCCTTAATGATATTCCGCCGATAAATATAAATATTCTCGAAACGGGGATCGTTATTTATCAATCCAATATTTTTGGGAGAAGCGTAGATCGACATTTTCCAGTAAGGATAAGTTTTCTTGAGGTGATCCATCAGCGGAAATGAACAAACGGTATCGCCGATACGATCCGGCCTAAGAAACAGGATTTTGAGCATCCTGGTACCGTCGAGCGGTATTCTACGGCTATCCCCTTTCTTGAGGATTCCCCGAAACAGCGCGAAAAAGGCAGCTTTGATTTTAAATTCGACTTTTTTCCGGAAAGTCATGGTTGCCGCCCGTTCGCAACCGCCTTGAGGTACTTTTCCCAGCGGTCGATCATAATTTCGAGATTGAATTCTTTTTTCCAGCGGGCCTGCCCGGCCAATCCCATTTTCAGCGTATATTCTTTATCATCCATGAGGCGCTCGACTGCCGACACGATTTCCCCCGGAATTCTCGCGTTTATCAGGATTCCGGTTTCTCCATCGCGCACCACTTCCGGAATTCCTCCGACATTGGTCGCGATCACCGGAAGTCCCGCCCGCATCCCTTCGATTATCGAAAAACCGAACGGCTCATCGATGGAAGGATGTATCATCAGATCGGACCCGGCCAGTTCCAGGTCCGTGTTGTCGAGCATCCCCGCAAAAACGAAACATCGTTCGACGCTGAGAATTTTGATCTTCTTTTTCAGCGATTTTTCCAGCGGCCCGCTGCCCAGCCATAAGAATCGTATGGATGGTTCCGCCGCAATTATCTCCGGAGCCGCGTCGACCAAATAGACATGCCCCTTTTGCGTCACGAATCGCCCCGAAGTCACCGCAACGATGGCATCCTGGTCCAGTTTGTACTTATCACGCAGGGTCCCTGCCGCCTCCGAATTGGGCCTTTTGAATTCCTTGTATGGAATGCCGTGCGGGATGACTTTCACTTCATCCGGTTTGATATACCCGAACCTCGTAACCTGTTTTTTCAATCCCTCCGATGGAACCGCTACGGCATTCACCAGTCGCGGAGTCAGGTTGCGATGAATGAAATTATTCTTGGTTATATCCAGCCCGAGGTTCCACAGAACTTTCGGCTTTCTTTTGCTGAATCTGGAGGCAAGTCCCCCGAGGCGGACGTCCTTGTTGAAATCGCAAATCACGATATCGATATTTTTATCATCGATCAGCCTGCTGATTTTCCGGATAGTAAAAGGATTGAAATCTCCGGAAATACTAATCGGCGACCTATTTATTCTGGCGTCTCCTTCGCCGACCCGCCTCAGGTATTCCGAACCGGGTCTCCCGGCAATAAACACTCCATGCCCCTTCTCGACCAGGCCTTTAGCCACCAGGCGGATCCAGTTTTGGTATCCTCCGTAAGTTTTTTTTTCTATGGAATCGAGAAAGAGGACGTTCACTCCGCCTCCCGGAACTGCATCATATAAAGCTTATGGTACAACCCGGCCTGTCCGATCAATTCACCATGCGTTCCGCATTCCACGATGGTCCCCTTGTCGACCACCAGGATACGATCGGCATTCTTGATGGTCGATAAGCGGTGCGCGATGACCAGGGTGGTCCGGCTCGACATCAGGCGGTCAATCGCTTCCTGGACAAGCTGTTCCGATTCGGTGTCGAGCGATGAAGTGGCTTCGTCGAAAATCAATATCTGAGGATTCTTCAGCAACGCCCGCGCAATGGTTATCCTCTGACGCTGCCCCCCGGACAAACGTACTCCGCGTGCTCCGACCACGGTATCGTACTTTTCATCGAATTCACGGATGAAACGATCGGCGTTGGCCGCTTTCGTTGCTTCGATTATCTTCTCTTCGGAAATATTTTTCAGGCCGTACGCGATATTATTCCTGATAGTATCATTAAACAGGTATGTCTCCTGCGTCACGATCCCCATCATCCCCCGCAGGGCATCGAGATCGATTTGGCGGATGTCGATGCCGTCTATCGTGATTTTGCCGTCAGTGGGATCATAAAAGCGGGGCAGCAGGTCGACCAGGGTCGATTTGCCGGCTCCCGATGGCCCCACCAGTGCCACGACCTCTCCTTTTTTCAATTCGAAGGAAACATCCTTAAGCACCGGCTCGGATGGAATATAGGAGAACGACACTTTATCGTACTTTATAACATTCTCGAACTGAGTTTTCAAAACCGGTTTCTCGGGAGGCTTTACCGTTATCGGAGTATCCAGCACCCCGAAAATCCGTTCCGCTGCGGCCATGCCTTCCTGCAATTTTATATGAATCGACAGCAGGCTCTTGGTCGGTTTGACCAGGGCAAACATGGCTATTATGAAAGTTATAAAGTCGCCCGCATCCAGTTCGCCCCCTCCCTCGATAATCCTCGTCCCGGCAATATACAATATGACAATCCCCGCTCCGACAATCAGAATGTCACTAATGGGACTGGCCAGGTGACGAATCCGCGTCATGCGCACCAGCGATTTGAAATATTCTCCGGTTGCCGCGAAAAATTTCCCAATTTCGAATTTTTCCATGGCATAGGCTTTGACAATCCGGATATTCGAAACCGATTCTTCCAGTACCGAATTAACATCGGCCATCCGTTCCTGGGTCCGGCGGGAATATTTACGGAGTTTTTTGCCCATCCAGTAGATGAATCCAAACACCAGGGGCAGAACCAGCGCCGCCAATAAAGTCAATTTCCACGATAGCAGCAGGAGGAATCCGGCCAGGATAATTACGGTAAGGGTATCGGTAACCAGACGGTTGAACCCGAGGTCCACCGTCTCGTTCAAGACCAGGACATCATTGGTTACTCGCGAAATTATCTGTCCGGTTTTTTCCTTATGGAAATATGACAAAGACAATTGCTGATATTTGTCGAATAACCGATTTCTGAAATCCCGGATAACCGACTGCTGGACATAGGCCATGAAAAATCCCTGAAGATACAGAAACAGATTCGATGAAACGGCGATAACCAGAATCAAAATACAGAAATTAATCAGGGTTTCCGTCCGGGTATCGCCGGTGACCATTTCGTCTATTTTGTCTTTCAGATAATTTTTCGACCTGACAAAGAAATCGTATTGTTCGTCGAATTGCCCCGCCACCTGGTTTTCGATTTGATTCGTAGTTTCCGGAACGGCGTTAAGGTCCGGCGATGAAGCTTCGAATAGGGTCATTAAAAGCGGCCCGGCCATCCAGACCAGCAAGGCCGCCAATACAGCGTAAACCGCCGCCGAAATCGAAGCCACCAAAAGCCGTTTCCAGTATGGCTTTAAACAGGCAAAGGTCCTGGTCATCAAATGCATAATCGTGGACTTTCCTTTTATATCCCGGTCACCGAAATTATATAAACTTACAAGTTAAGATATTGACATGAAAAGTCAATCGGGAGAATCGGTTTAGGGCCGAATCCGGACCGCACTCGGAGGAATCGGAACTTCGAATTTTTCGGCCGGAATATCGGCGTTCAGCTTCCGGCGGGTCCGTTCGGCAATCAATTTAAACGATCCGTCGTTGGCGGAATATTCGATGTTTTCGGGGATAAAGCGGTTTTCCTCGACGTCGTATTTTATATACAACTGCTCGTCGCAGGCCGATGAAATCAGTCGAAACCGCTTATCGCTGCTTTTATTCTTATCGATTTTCAGATAATAGCCTGCGGGAGAATACCCCAGTTTGTCCGGCGTCTCGAAAAAAAGATCCAGAATCAGCCGTTCGAATTCCAGTCCGGCAAAACAGTCGCTGTTCACAAGATCGGCTATTTTGCCAAAATAAAATTCATTTTCGGTGGGGAAATAGGCCACGGCAGAGTCTCGGACTATCAGCCCCTTTAAAACCCCCTTGCCCAGATAGCCTTTCGCAAAGAAAGCCAGGCTGTCGCGGTTGTAATAAATATCGAAATTCGCCGAATTCTTCTTACCGTCGCGGAAAATCCTGACCTTAAAGGAATAAGCGTCACCTTTCCCCTGGGAGAGGCTTTCCCTGGTTTCCGGAGCGATCGATTTCCCACTATTGCGATTGGCCAGGGTGCAGCCGGACATAAGGATATTTGCAAACGCCAGAGAAAGGAGGAAAAAGGAAAATTTCTTTAAAGAGTACACTTACCTATAATCCCATAAATAGCGAACTGAAAAAGCGAACGAACGGTCCGATGATTATCCAGATGCCGCCGACCATCACCAGCAGAATCAGGACAAGCGGTGCAAACTGGTCGAATTGTGCCAGTTTATATTCAAATTCCGCAGGCAAAACGCTCTTTAATATGTGTGAACCGTCGAGCGGGAACAAGGGAATCAAATTGAAGAAAGCCAGGGCGACATTAATCTGGACACCTGCATATAGAATTTTAATTAGCATATCTTCCGGGCCCATACCGGACGACCAGCAAACCTGAAAAATCAGGCCGAAGACCAGCGCCAGACTCATATTTGAAAGGGGCCCCGCCGCCGACACCCAAAAATCCGCCTTGCGCGGGTTTTTAACATTGTAAAGATTGACCGGAACAGGTTTCGCCCAGCCAAATCGGAATCCCGATGCTATCATCACCAGCGTTCCGAACAAATCCAAATGAGCCAGAGGATTGAAAGTCAGCCGTCCCATATCTTTGGCCGTGTTATCACCGAAGCGGTACGCTATATATCCATGAGAAAACTCATGAATGGTAAGTGAAAATAGTATAATCGGCAGACCGATTATGGCCCGCTCCAAAAAATCCGGTCCGAACATGTTCCCCTTTACTATGCGTAGATTCCGCGGAGCTGGACCACTTCCACCACCCGCTGAATGGCAACCATAAACGCCGCCAGTCTCAGGTGGACTTTGTTTTCCAGCGCCACTTTTAATACATCCCAGAAAGCCTCAGTCATTATACGTTCAAGCCGCGCATTGACTTCATCTTCGGTCCAGAAATATCCCATCCGGTCCTGGACCCATTCGAAATAGGATACGGTAACTCCTCCAGCATTGCAGATAATATCGGGAATTACAAAAACCTCGTTTTTGGCCAGAATCGGATCCGCTTCGGGCGTCACCGGCCCGTTGGCTCCTTCGGCCAGAATCCTTGCTTTGACTTTCGCGGCATTCTTGCCGTCAATCTGGTTTTCCAAGGCGGCCGGGATCAGGATATCCACGTCAGCGAACAGAATCTTCTTACTGTCGAACGGCTTGGCACCGGGGAATCCGATCACCTTTTTGGTTTGAGCCACGAATTTAATCAATTCGTCGATATCGATTCCCCTGGGATTATATATCGCTCCGAAAACATCGCAAACGTGCGTTATCTTCACCCCGAGTTTATGAAGCAACTGCGCCGAAACCGAACCGACGTTTCCGAATCCCTGCACCGCCGCGGTTGCCTGAGTCGGGTCGATATTCATATGCTTCATGGCTTCGCGGACCGTAATCACCACTCCCCGGCCGGTCGCTTCGCGGCGTCCGCGCGATCCCCCCAGGACAATCGGCTTGCCGGTAACCACTGATGTCACGGTATGGCGGGCGTTCATAGAATAGGTATCCATAATCCAGGCCATGGTCTTTTCGTTGGTATTGACATCGGGGGCCGGGATATCCGATTCGGGGCCGAAAACATCGAAGAAACTGGCGGTGTACCGCCGGGTCAGTCGTTCCAGCTCGCCTTCGGACATTTTGGAGGGGTCACAAATAACTCCTCCTTTACCCCCGCCGAACGGAATATTCACCACGGCGCATTTCCAGGTCATCCATGCCGCCAGAGCCTGGACTTCATCGAGCGAAACATTGGGATGATACCGAATTCCCCCCTTTGCGGGTCCGCGAACGTTGGAATGCTGAACCCGGAAACCGGTGAACATCTGCCAGGTGCCGTCATCCATTTGCACCGGTAATTTCACGATAGTACTCCGCCGAGGATGCTTTATGAATTCCAGCAAGCCCTTGTCGACATGCAGGCGCGACGCCGCCTGGTCGAATTGTTTCATGGCGTGTTCGTAGGTCGAAACCGGAATCGTAATCGATTTAAGATGCTTCTCTCTTGGCATCGAAGTAACCTCCAAAAATATCGCTATCTAATTATTTTCGAAATATACGGCGAAGCAGGATCGAAAAATCGCCACTTTTTGTCAACGCCTTTTTTTATACCAATCCGAACGGAACACTCGATTTTCTCCACCCTTTTCCCGTCGTCGGCAAGATACAACTGCCCCCCGGTCAAATCAAGGCCGTTGTGTTCACGCGTTAAGCCGAACGCCTTGCATAATTTGCCGGGACCGTTCGTTAACAGGTTTTTCCCCGGGTTTTTATAATTTCGTTTCATGGACTCGATCCCACCCAGGGGCTCGGCCCCGCGAATCAAAACCGCCGCCGGAAAACCATCCCGTTCGGTAACGACGTTCAGGCAATTATACATTCCGTAAATGAAATAGACATAACTGAACCCCCCTGTCCCGAACATGACTTCATTCCGTTCCGTCTTCCCCACGAAAGCATGACAGGCCGGATCGTCCCGGCCGATATAAGCCTCGACTTCAACCAGCCGGGCGCTCATTATTTTCTTATTGTCATTGAAAATGAGGATTTTGCCGATGAGGTCCCTTGCCACTTGCAGCGTCGGGCGCAGATAGAATTCTCTGGGTAATTTAGTGAGACGGGCTTTCATGACCCTTATTCGTCACAATAGGGAGTCAATTCATAGATTGCGGCAGAAGCCGCTTCGAAGTCATAACCGACCTCTTCCGGACGATGTGCATCCGAACCGATGGATAAGATTCTCACTCCGGCATTCCGGGCCAGGTTGATTATTTCCATGGAGGGGTAGTACTCGGTGTGGCCCCGGCGCAAAGCCGAAGTATTTACCTCGATCCCGATATTATTCTTTTTGACGGCTTCGAACAGCCGATCGATTCTCCCCCGGTGGATCTCACGGACCTTTTCGCCGTAGTACTTATGGGCAAATTTTTTGTACATGTCGATATGACCGAGGACGTCGAACAGCCCGCATTCGGCGGACTTGACCAGCTCCTCGAAACAAATATCCGCGAACTTTTCGAGCGAAAATTTATCCGGGGCTTTCTGCATCGAGGCGTCGTTGCAGATATCGATGCCGTCGACAATATGCACCGAACCGATCTTATGGACGAAATCATAGGTCCGGAACAGGCGGCTGATTTCATCGAAGCAGCTATCGTAATAACCCACTTCTATCCCGCATTTCACCATCAAACCCATTTCGTAATAGCGTTCGTGCGCTTCGTGCACGGCGTCGACATAGGCTTTCATGTTCTCGATATTGACCGGAACGACTTCGCCGCCGATTTTCATGTTCCGGTGGCGTTCCGGGATAATCGGATCGGCATCGTAATGAGTCGTAAAACAAATCTCGGTCAGGCCGCGGTTCAAGGCCGCTCGGCAGAAATCGTCGACACTGCCGCTGGCATCGAACGAAAAATCGGGGTGAATATGGTAATCGCCCGGAAGGGGCTGTCCTCCGTACATATTAAACGAACCTTCTTCCGCTAATAAAGGGATTGTTGTGGCGCTCTTCGCCGATACTGGTGGAGGGACCGTGCCCCGGAAAACAAATAATGTCGTCCGGCAAAGTCAGGAGTTTTCTATCGATGGAATCGATCAGGGTTTCATAATTCCCCCCCGGAAGATCGGTTCGTCCCACCGAATTTTGAAAAAGGGTATCTCCGCAAAATAAAAACCGGTCGACAAAATAGCATACCCCACCCCGGGTATGACCGGGCGTGAAAATAACGGTAAATTTCAGGTCACCGAATCCAATGACATCGCCGTCCGCAACCAGGTGTTCCGCCGGCGGGCAGACGACTTTATATCCGAATACCGCCGAGACGTTTTCCGAGGGAGAAGAAAGCATCGAAGCATCCTCTTTCCCGATATAAAGCGGGATATTAAAATGCTCTTTAACAGGCTTAACCGCCCCGATATGATCTCCATGACCATGGGTTAAAAGAACGGCTTTGGGCTGGAAGCCCGCTTTTTCGACCCGTTCGATAATCAATTCGTCTTCGTCGCCGGGATCGATAATGACGCCGCTATTGTCGCCCGGATTCCATACCAGGTAACAATTTACTTCGAACGGACTTACCACCAGTGTTTCCAGTTTCAGCATAATCACATAATACGGTGTTAAATTGCCAATTCTGAGGAAGATATTACTCGAACTGCGGATGTCAAGGGCAAAGCTCCGGTCGTAGTCGTTGCCGGAAGAACATTAGTCGACGAATCAAACCTAAGAAATTTCTGTTAAATTGATGCCAACATATATAAAATTGGATAATTTCGCGAATAAGATTTGACTTTTCATTCGTATCGATTATTATTAATCCTCTTACGGAGAACGATATGGCGACAATTACAAAAGACCGGATAAACGATTTAAAGACACGGCTTTCCAAGCTCGGGAGGTTCCTTTGACCTGGAACCCCGTCGTGAAAAAATTAACAAGCTCCAGCAACTGACCACCGCCTCCGATTTCTGGGAAGACAATCAAAAGGCTCAAAGCATCCTGAAAGAAATCTCCGAACACAAGCGCTGGATCGATCAGATCGATAAAATCCAGGCGGAATTGAACGACCTCGACGAATTAATCGAATTGACCGACGATGATAATACATCCGACCTGAAAGAGCTGGCCGAAACCAGCGAAAAAATCGAGAAGACCCTCGACCGCCTCGAATTCACCACCCGCCTATCCGGACCCAACGACAGCCGCAATGGCATCTTGACCATTCATCCCGGCGCCGGTGGGACCGAATCGCAGGACTGGGCCGACATGCTCTTTCGGATGTACAACCGCTGGTGCGAAATGAAAGGATTCGAAGTCAACCTGATTGACTATCAGCCGGGTGAAGAGGCGGGGCTGAAATCGGCTACCATGGAAATCAAGGGGGAATTCGCCTACGGTTACCTGAAGGCCGAATCGGGAGTGCATCGCCTGGTCCGCATCTCTCCATTCGACGCCAACAGCCGGAGGCACACTTCGTTCGTTTCCGTCTATGTCTATCCCGAATTCTCGGAGGAAATCA
>Ga0105105_10000048_pt1 | contig 49025 bp, 51 predicted proteins | sample PPLLaktember2015_4_FD_79108 | JGI IMG/M metagenome (GOLD analysis project Ga0105105, IMG submission 79108) | Freshwater sediment microbial communities from Prairie Pothole Lake near Jamestown, North Dakota, USA - PPLs Lake P8 Core (1) Depth... | ecosystem: Environmental > Aquatic > Freshwater >...
CGTCGCCGCCGCCCCCCGCCCGCTGCTCGCGCTGCTCTCCGACGCGATGCTGGACCTGCTCGAGCCGCTGCAACGCACGGCGCCCGGAGCCCCGCCCGTCCGGGTGGTGTTCGGCGCCTATGCCGCGTTCGAGGCCCCGACCTACCAGCGCCGCGGCATCCGGATCGCCGGGCTCGACGAGGCGGGCGCCGACACCGCAGCGGCCTGACCGCTCACGGTCGGCGTATCCCGGGCGCAACGACGGACGCCGGCGCCGCACCCGGCGACCCGATCGGCGCGGCCCCCGCGCCCGCAGACGCGCCCGCCGGTCCGCCGACGGCGGACATGGCGGGACCGGCGGGACCGGCCGGCATCGCGGCGACGCTCGCCTCGGTCCACGTCGCGATCTCGTCGAGGAGTTCGGTGACCGCCACGCTCGCGGCCCGTGCGGCACCCTTGGCGTCGCGCGACCCGACGGTGGCGACGCGTGTGAACGTGCGACGCGCGGCCATCGTCCGGGTGCGCCAATCGAGCAGTTCCGCGATGACCGTCAGGCGCAGCACGCCCGGCGACATCGAATCGTCGTGCACCAGTTCCTCCAGCCGCAGGCTCAGCACCTGCTCGCCGCGCACGCCCGCCACCGTCTGCGCGACCGCCCGGAAGCCGCCGCCCTGCGCCAGCCGCGCTTCGGCGAGCGACACGATCCGGCGCGCCGGCCGCTCGCTCCAGTTCGAGTACTGGTAGTACGCGCGGCCGATGCCGTCGCGGGTGAAGACGATCCGATCGCTGTCGAACAGCGCCTGCGCCGCACCGGTGGTCAGCAGCAGCGTGCGGTCGACGCGGGGCGGGGCCGTCGGTGCCGGCGCCGACGCTGCGGGTCGCAGGTCCTCGATGACGTAGAAGTCGAAGCGCGGCGCATCGCTGGTCAGCGTGCCGCAGGCGCCGAGCGCGGCGAGCGCGAACGCCGCCGCAGCTGCGACGCCGGCGCGGCGTGCCCGGCCGGACGGTGCGGTGTTCGGGGTCATCGCCGATCCTCCTCGCCCGGACCCATCTGGCGGGAGCTCGGGCCGAGCAGCAGCGCCTTCGGATCCTGCAGCCGGTCCAGGGTGCGCGTGATCAGCTCGACGCTCGAGCGCAGCTCCTCGGAGGTCGCGCGAAGCTCGTGCACGCCGATGTCGAGCGCATCGTCGGTCCGCCGCGCGAGCCCGCCCGCATCGCGCTCGAGCCGCTGCACGGCGCCGAGCAGCTCGCGCTCGAGCGACTGGCTGCTGCGGGTGAACTCGCGCAGCGTGGTCTGCGCCTCGCGCAGGGCGTCGCCCGCGTTGCGGCCGACCGGCTCCACGGTGGTCGCCACCCGGTCGACGGCCTGCGCGATCTCGCGGCCCGAGCGCGCGAACGCATCCGCGGTGCGGCGGATGCTCGTGGCGGTGTCGTCGAGCGAATCGAGCCGCTTGCTCAGTCCGGTGGCCAGATCCCGCACGGCGGTCAGCGCCTCCGCCACCGCCTGCTGGTTCTGCGGTCCGAGCACGCGGTTGAGGTTGTCCAGCGCCGAGTCCGCCTGCACCGCGAGGCGGCTGACCGAATCGGCGATCTGGTCGAGGTTCGAGGTGCCCTCGGGGATCACGGGATAGCGCTCGCCCGTGGCGACGGCCACCAGCTCAGGGCCCGGCGTACCGGGCGTCTCGAGATTGATCCGCGCGATGCCGGTGAGGAAGTTGCGGGCGACGACCGCGGTGGTGTTCTCGCTGACGGGGGTCTCCCGGGCGACGCGGATCTTGACCGCCACGCGGTTGATGTTGGCCCGCGCGATGGTGTAGTCCTCGACCCGCCCGACCTTGACCCCGCGCATGTTGACGTCGCCGCCGATCTGCAGGCCCTCGAGCGACTGGCGCTCGAAGTAGACGGTGTAGAACCGGTAGTCGGCCGCACGGCCCGAGCTGGTGAGCCAGACGAACACCGCGATCGCGGCGACGATCAGCGCCAGCAGCACGGCGCCGATCGTGGTGTATCGGGCTTCAGGCTCCATCGCGCTTCTCGGGTGCTGCCGGGTCGGAGGGGGAGGGCGCGGCCTTGACGGCGCGCGACGAGAAGTACGATTGTATCCACGGGTCGTCGACGCGCACGACCTCGTCGAGCGGGCCGTCGGCGATGACGCGGCCGCGGCCGAGCACCACCACGCGCCTCGCGATGCCGAACAGGGTGTCGAGGTCGTGCGTGACCACCAGCACCGTGATGCCGAGGTCACGGTTCAGGAATGCGAGCAGCGCGTCGAAGGCGCGTGCGGTGATCGGGTCGAGCCCCGAGGTCGGCTCGTCGAGGAACAGCACCTCGGGTTCGAGAGCGAGCGCGCGCGCGATCGCCGCGCGCTTGCGCATGCCGCCCGACAGCTGGCTGGGCAGCTTGGCGCCCGCCTCCGGCGGCAGTCCGGCGAGCGCCAGCCTCAGTCTCACCAGTCGCTCGACGATCGCTTCCGGCAGGTCGAGGTGCTCGCGCAGCGGCGTCGCGACGTTGGTCGCGACGTCCAGCGAGGAGAACAGCGCACCTTCCTGGAACATCATGCCGAAGCGTCGCCGCATCGCCGCGAGCTCGGCCTGCGGCGCGCGCCAGACGTCGGTGCCGAGCAGGCGGACCTCGCCCGTGTCGGGCCGGTGCAGCCCGATGATCTCGCGAAGCAGGACCGACTTGCCGCTGCCGCTGCCCCCGATCAGCGCGACGAGATCGCCCCGCCGCACGTCGAGATCCAGCCCGTCGTGAACCACCTGGCTGCCGAACCGCGTTCCGACCCCGCGCAGCGAGATCACCGTCTCGGCGGCGGGCCCCTCGGGCGCGGGCCGGGTGACCGTGTCCGCCCCGGCGCTCACCAGCCCATCCTCTGCAGCAGCACCGCGAACACCGCGTCGAGCACGATCACCGCGACGATGCCCTGCACGACGGTGGAGGTGGTGTTGATGCCGATCGAGCGGGTGTCGCGGTCGACGTCCATCCCCATCCGGCAGCCGATCACCGCGATCGCGAGCGCGAAGAACGGGGCCTTGCCGAGACCGATCAGGTAGTGCGACGGATCGAGCGCCACGTGCAGGCGCTCGAGGAACGTGTGGGGCGTGACGTCGAGCATCACGCTGGCGATGCCCATCGCGCCGACCAGGCCGGCGACGTCGCCGACGAACACGAGCAGCGGCAGCGCCACCATCAGCGCCAGGACCCGGGGCAGGACCAGGACCCGCTCGGCCGACAGGCCCAGCGTGCGGATCGCGTCGATCTCCTCGGTCAGCTTCATCGTGCCGAGCTGGGCGGTGAACGCCGCACCCGAGCGGCCGGCGACGATCGTCGCGACGATCAGCGGCGAGAATTCGCGGGTCATGCCGAGCGCCACGCCATCGACGACGAAGATGTTCGCGCCGTACTGCTCGGCCTGCAGGCCGAGGAGGTAGGCGAACACGACGCCGATCAGGCAGGCGACCAGCGCCACCACCGGCAGGGCGGTCACGCCCGCCTGCGACAGCTGGGCCGCGAGCTCGTGGCGGCGCAGCGTCGACGGATGGCGGACGGTGCCCGCCAGCTCCACCACCACGCGCCCGAAGAATCCGACATGCCCGACGAGCATCCGGCCCAGCCCGTCGGCCGCCGCCCCCAGCCGCGCGAGTCCGGTGAGCGGCGCCGTGCGCAGCGGGGCGTCGGCCTCCGGCAGGCGGGCCCGGACCACCTCGACGATGCGGGCGTGACGGGGATCGAAGCCGGTGAGCGCGATCCCGGCCGCGTCGGCGCCGCAGGCCTGGAGCCGCGCCAGCACGATCAGCGCGCCGGCCGTGTCGATCGATTCCAGCGGCGTGCCGTCGATCGTCCCCACCCGGCCCAGCTCGGCGCCGAGCGAGGCGAGGCAGGCGTCGAGCGTCCCCGCGTCGTGAAGGCGCCACGCGCCCGACAGGACCAGCGCGTCGGCCCCGTCGCGACGCTCGATGCGGCAGGCATCCCCGGGCGTGACCATGAGCGCCGAGGCTATCACAGCGTCCGGTGCGTCCGCCTGCAGCTTCGGGGCCCGGCGAGTCCGCGCGCCCGGTGTGGGGAGGTCGACACCGGGCGCGCGGCGGGTGAAGATGAGGCGCGCGTTCGCACCGACGAGGAGGCTGCATGAAACTTCGAAGCAGACACGTCCAGCTCCGCCAGGGGGCCGCCGCCGTCGGCGACCTCCCGTTCGAATCGGGCTCGGCCCGCATCGGCCGCCGGCGGCTGATGACCGCCGCGGCGATCGCCGGGCTCGGCGTCGCGCCGGCCCGCGCGCATCACGGCTGGAGCGGCTTCGATGCCGACCGGCCGCTCTATGTCGAAGGCCGCGTGTCCCGGGTGCGCTGGCAGAACCCGCATGCCGAGCTCGAGCTCGAGCTGCCCGCCGGGCTGAAGCTGCCGGCGGACCTGTCGAAGCGTCCGGTTCCGACGCAAGGCGCCCAGGTCGATGGGCGCAAGCTGCTCTCGAGCGCCCAGGTGCCGCGCCGTGCGGACCGGCGCTGGACGATCGAGCTGGCGCCGCTCACGCGGATGGACGCCTGGAAGGTGCCCGAGCTCAAGGTCGGCGACACGGTCTCGGTCGTCGGCTTCGCCTATCGCGACGAGGTGGGCGAACCGGTGATCCGCGCGGAGTACCTGTTCGTCGCGGACAAGGCGTACGGGCTGCGCTCGTCGCCGACCTGAAGCGCCCTCAGCGGTACTTCACCGAGCAGCCGTAGGGCGGTGCGGTGGCGGTGGCCACCGGCCGGCCCGCCTGCATGTCCTCGAGCGCCGCGGCCACGTGGTTGCGCGCGAGCTTGACGTCTTCGGGGTTCGCGCTGCGGCGGTCGTCGATGCCACCGGCGAAGCGCACGACGCCCTTCGCGTCGATCACCCACATCTGCGGCGTCGTGCGGGCGCCGTACGCGCGGCCGGCCGTGCCTTCGGGGTCCATCAGGATCGCGGTCGGCACGGCCTTCCAGTCCTTCATGGCCCGGTCGAGCTCGGCCGGGGCGAGGTAGTCGACGTGCTCGGGGTTGGTGGAGTTGACCGCGAGCCAGACCACGTCGGTGCGCGCCGCCTTCGACTGGAGACCGGGCAGGTTGCCGGTCACGTAGTGCTTGCGCACGAACGGGCAGCCGGGGTTCGTCCACTCCAGCACGACGGTGCGGCCCTTGAAGTCGGACAGCGACACGGTGCGCCCGGCGGTGTCGCGCAGGCTCAGCGCCGGGGCGGGCGCGCCGGGCACGGCGTCGGCGAGCGCGGCGCCTGCCGCGGCGAGGAGCAGGGCGCCGAGCGCGGCACGGACGGCGAGGACGGTCATGGTCGGGCTCCTTCGATGCCGGGCTCAGCCGAGCAGCTTCTCGATGTCGGCGGCGAGCGCCTCGGGTTCGGTGGTCGGTGCGTAGCGGTCGACGACCTTGCCGTCGCGGCCGACCAGGAACTTCGAGAAGTTCCACTTGATCGCCTCGATGCCGAGGGCGCCCGGCTTCTCGGCCTTGAGCCACTTGAAGAGCGGGTGGGCGGCGTCGCCGTTGACGTCGACCTTGCCGAACATCGGGAAGGTCACGCCGAAGTTCATCTCGCAGAACTGCGCGATCTCGTCGTTGGTGCCCGGCTCCTGCTGGCCGAACTGGTTGCTCGGGAAGCCGAGCACGACGAAGCCGCGATCCTTGAATCGGTCGTGCAGTGCCTGCAGACCGCGGTACTGCGGCGTGAGTCCGCACTGGCTCGCGGTGTTGACGATCAGCGCGACCTTGCCGCGGAACGCCGACAGCGGCGCGGGCTTGCCGGTCAGCGTCTGCGCGTCGAAATCCCAGGCGGCGGCGGCGGGGGTGCTCATCGGGGCGGCTCCTTCTGCGGCAGACCAGTATGCCGCAAGGCCGCGCGGGTCCGCGATGCCCGGGCGCCGTCCGGGGAGATCGGTCGGCGGCTCGGAACGCGCGCTCCGTGCCGCAGCGGGGTGCGTGCTACCGTTGCCGCCCCGGGTGGGCCCGGTCCGCCGGGCCACCCACCGCACGAGCCCGCGCGCAGCCCCTGCGCCGTCGACGAGGAGTCCCCCGAATGCGCCTGCTGGCCGCGATGTTCAAGCACGAGACCAACACCTTCTCGCCGGTCCCCACGCCGGTCGAGCGCTTCTTCGGCTACCGCCCCGGCATGCTGGTCGGGCAGGCCGCGATCGACGCGCACCGCGGCACCGGCAGCGGCGTCGGCGGATTCCTCGACGTGGCCGACGAGGCCGGCGCGACGGTCGAGATCGCGGTCGCGGCCGAGGCCAGTCCGAGCGGCGTGATCGAGGACGCGACCTTCGAGGCGATCGCCGCACCGATCCTCGCGGCGGTGCGGGCGGGCGGCTGGGACGGCATCCTGCTCGACCTGCACGGCGCGATGGTCGTGCGCAGCCACGAGGACGGCGAGGGCGAGCTGCTGCGGCGCATCCGCGCGATCGACCCGAAGACGCCGATCGGCGTCGTGCTCGACATGCACGCCAACCTCTACGACGACATCGTGCGCTGCGCGACGGTGGTCACCGGCTACCACACCTATCCGCACGTCGACGTGCGCGAGGCGGGCGCGCTCGCCGCGCGCGTGATCGTGCGCACCCTCCGCGGCGAGGTGAAGCCGGTGATGCGCTGGGCCAACCGGCCGATGCTGCCGCACGTGATGCGACAGGGCACGCACGCCGAACCCAACCGCTCGCTGCAGGCGGCCTGCATCGGGCACGAGCAGGCGGCGCGCGCGCTCGCCTGCTCGGTGTTCGTCGGGTTCCCCCATGCCGACATCCGCGAGGCCGGTCTGTCTGCGGTGGTCTGCACCGACGGCGACGCGGCCGGCGCCGAGTCGATCCGCGATGCGCTGCTCGATCAGGCCTGGGCCGCGCGCGAGGCCTTCGTCTACCGCGCCGAGCCGCTCGCCGAGTCGGTGGCGCGCGCCAAGGCGCTCGGCGACGCGCCGCTGGCCGCCGGCGCGCAGGGTGGCCCGGTCGTGATGCTCGACCACTGCGACAACGTCGCCTCCGGCGGCACGATGGACACCACCGCGGTGCTCGCCGAGGTGCTGCGCCAGGACCTGCGCGACGTGGTGTTCTACGCGATCCACGATCCGGAGTCGGTGCGCGCGGCGATCGCCGCGGGCGTCGGCGCCGAGGTCACGCTCGACGTCGGCGGGAAGTCGGCGATGCCCTCGATCGGCGCGCCGGCCACGCCGCTGCGCGTGACCGGCACCGTCAAGCGGATCACCGACGGCGTCTACACGCTGCGCGGTCCGATGGGCGCCGGCTCGAAGACCAACAACGGCCCGACGGTGGTGCTGCGGGTCGGCGGTGTCGACCTCGTCCTGATCTCGCTCTACCAAGAGCCGTTCGACCTCGAGTGCTTCATCACCGCGGGGATCGACCCGACGCGCAGGCGCTTCGTCGTCATCAAGAGCCGCGTGCACTGGCGCGCCGGCCTGGGCGGGCTCGCGCGCGAGGTCGTCGAGTGCTCGGGCGTCGGCGTCACCACCTCCGACTACTCGCTGCTGAAGTTCGAGCGCGTGCGCCGGCCGGTGTTCCCGCTCGACGCGATCTGACCGCGCCCCCACAGGAGACCGCCATGCAGGCAGGCAGCCACGAATTCCTCGCCCAGGACCGGGTGATCTGGGGCCGTCCCGCGGCGCAGGCCGCGGTCGAGGAGGCCGACCGGCGCGGGGCGAAGCGCGTCTTCGTCGTGACCTCGAAGACGCTCAACCGCAAGACCGACGCGGTCGCCGCGATCGTCGCCGCGCTCGGGGCGCGTCACGTCGGCACCTTCGACGAGTGCGTCGAGCACACGCCGCGCCCGAGCGTGATCGCCGCCGCCGAGGCCGCGCGCGCCGCGGCGCCGGACCTGGTGCTGACCGTCGGCGGCGGCACCGCGATCGACACCGTCAAGGTGATGCTGATCGCGCTCGCGCACGACGTGCGCACGCCCGAGGGGCTGTCCGACTGGCACCTGAAGGTCAACCCGGATGGCAGCCGTCACGTCCCCGCGGTGCAGCCGCCGCCGTTCCGGCAGGTGGTGGTGAGCACGACGCTGGGCGCGGCCGAGTTCTCCGACTTCGGCGGCTGCACCGACCCGGTCCGCAAGATCAAGGACGGCTATGCGGGCAAGTACGTCGGCGCGGCCGCGGTGATCCTGGACCCGGCGGTCACCGTCCACACCCCGTCGTGGCTGTGGCTGTCGACCGCGGTGCGCGGCATCGACCATGCCGTCGAGGGCCTGTGCTCGATCGCGCCCTCGCCGCTGATCGACGCGACCTCGCTCCAGGCGCTGCACCTGTTCGCCGGCGCGCTGCCGGCCACGCACGCGGACCCGGCCGATCTCGATGCGCGGCTGCGCTGCCTGCAGGCGGCATGGATGGCGGGCTTCGGCATCCTGCGCGTGCCGTACGGCGCGAGCCACGGCATCGGCCACAGCCTGGGCGCCGTCACCGGCATCAGCCACGGCTACACCTCCTGCATCATGCTGCCGCACGTGATGCGCTGGAACCTCGAGCGCACCGGCGTCCAGCAGGCGCGGATCGCGCACGCGCTGGGTGCTGCCGACGGCGACGCGGCGGGCGCGGTCGCCCGCCTCGTCGGCGGACTCGGCGTGCCGACCCGGCTGCGCGACCTCGGCGTGGACCGTGCGCAGTTCGACGCGATCGCCGCGGGCGCGCTGCAGAACATGTGGGTGAAGACGAACCCCAGGCCGCTGGCGACCGCGGACGACGTGCGGGGTCTGCTCGAGGCGGCGTGGTGAGTCGGGAGCGACGTCGCTGACGTCGCTTAAGTCGCTGAAGTCGCTGACGGAGGCGTCAGCCCGCCACCGCCTCCGGTGCGGTCCGCAGGGCCGGCTGCGCCGCCAGCGAGCGGGCGAGCGCGTGCGCCGCCATCGTCTCGAAGCGCACCGCGTCCTCGTTCGCGCCGAGCGCCCGCGCGATCAGCCCGCCGCGCTCCCAGGGCAGATGGAAGTCCGGATGCCGGTCGAGCACGTCGAGGTAGCCGGCCAGCGCCGCGTCGAGCCGGCCCTGGCCGTGGTGGACCGTGGCGTCGGCGAGCGCCGCCTCGTCGGCATCGACCCGCGTGCGCAGCGACGAGGCGACCGGCGCCGCGTCCAGCCCGGCGCGCTCGAGCAGCCAGCGGTAGAGCGCGAAGCGTCCCGACGCTGCGGCCGCGTGGGTCCGCTCGCGCAGCAGCGTCGCATGCGCGGCCGCGCGCATCGCCAGGCGTGCCGGCGCGTCGTCGATCGCCTGCGACAGCGCCCGCACGAAGCCGTCGTTCCCGGCGTACAGCAGCCCGGTCTCGCCGGCGCGCATGCCGTGCAGGTACTCGCCGCGCGCGCTCGCGATGCACAGCACGCCGCGCGAGGCGTATTCGAGGAACTTGCCGTCGGAGCGGCCCTCGGCGAAGGCCGAGTCGCCCAGCGGCGCGAAGCCGATGTCCATCCCGTCGAGGAAGGCCAGGTACTCGTCGAACGCGGCGGGCGCGTGCCAGTCGACGGGCAGCCCGACGCGCTCGAACACGCCGCGGATCGAGGTCGGAGCCATCAGCCTGAGCACCGGCGCCTCGTGCGGCGCGAGCCCGCGCGTCGTGCACCAGGCGAGCAGCGCGCCGGCCAGGCCGCGTGCGTCGTCGAAGTGACCGGCCGAGGCAGCCCAGCCGAGCACGGGGGCGCGCAACCGGGCCTCCGTGACGGGGGGCAGCGGCGGCACGTCGCAGAGCTGGTTCGGGAGCACCGCGCAGCGCGGATTCAGCGCGCCGTAGCGGGCGCGCAGGCCGTGGCTCGAGCACTGCAGCAGGTCGGCCGCTCGCGCCAGCCGCTCGATCCGGGCCTGATGCTCCGGTACCCGGTAGAACGCGTGGCCCGGCAGGCTCTTCGGGAACGCGCGGTAGTCGTCGGAGAGCTCGTAGACCGTCGGCAGGCCGCGCCGCGTGCGCTCGGCCATCACCGGCTCGAGCGTCGCGTCGGCCACCATGCAGACGACCAGCAGGTCGGTCGCCACGCAGTGCGCGACCCAGTCCGGATGCGTCGTCTGCAGCTCGACGACCTCCATGGAGCCGGCGAGCGCACGGCCCGGCAGCGTGATCCGATGGCGGTAGTCGCCGGAGTCGCGCGGCTGGGGGTGGGCGAGGAAGGTGCACTGGGCCATGGGGGTCACGTCGGTCCGGGGTCGGCCCGCAGATCGGCCGCTCATGCGCGACAGCGTGCCGCGCCGTCCCCCCGGGGCATGCCCCGATCAGCGGGCCCCGACCCGGGCTTCTCAGTTCACCGCCCGTGCCGACCCGCCCCAGTACCGTGCCCGCAGCACCTTCTTGTCCGGCTTGCCCAGGCCGGTCACCGGCAGGTCGTCGGCGAAGTCGACCGATTTCGGCGCATGCACCACGCCCTTGGCGTCGCGCACCAGCGCGATCAGGGCCTCGGCGCTGACCTCGGCGCCCGCGCGACGCACGACGACGGCCTTCACCGCCTCGCCCCACTTCGCGTCCGGCACGCCGATCACCGCGGCGGCGGCGACCGCCGGATGCCGCGTCAGCACGTCCTCGACCTCGCGCGGGAACACGTTGAAGCCGCCGCTGATGATCATGTCCTTGCTGCGATCGACGATGTAGAGGAAGCCGTCGGCGTCGCGTCGCGCGAGGTCCCCGGTGTAGAGCCAGCCGTGGCGGAACGCCCGCTCGGTCTCCTCGGGCTTGTTCCAGTAGCCGGCCATCACCAGCGGGCCGCGGCAGCAGATCTCGCCGACCTCGCCCTGCGGCACCTCGTGGCCGTCCTCGTCGAGCAGCTTGACCTGCAGGCCCGCGACCGGTGCGCCGCAGGAGGCGAGCCGCTCCGGATGCGCGACCGGGTCGTGGTCGTCCCGGCGCAGCACCGTGATGCAGTTGGGCACCTCGGACTGCCCGTAGAGCTGCATGAACACCGGGCCGAAGTGCCGGATGCCTTCGACCAGGCGCGCCGGCGCCATCGGCGAGGCACCGTAGATGATCGTGCGCAGGCTCGAGAGGTCGGCCTGGGGCAGGCCGGGGTGGTCGAGCAGCACGTAGATCATCGTCGGCACGAGGAAGGTGCAGGTGATCCGGTGCCGCTCGACGGTGTCGAAGAAGCGCTGCGGATCGAAGCCGCGGTCCATCACGAAGGTGCCCGAGCGCAGCATCACCGCGAGGATCATCGCCCCGGTGGCATGCGAGATCGGCGTCATCGCGAGGAAGCGGACCTCCTCGGGCCAGTCCCATTCGGCCAGCTCGGTCATCGCCATCGTGACGTGCACGCGGTGCGTGTGCATCACGCCCTTGGAGCGTCCGGTGGTGCCGCCGGTGTAGATCAGCGTGCAGACGTCGTCGACATGGGCCCGGGACACCAGCGGCTTCGGATCGAACGCCGCGCCGGCCGCCAGGATGTCCTCGCCGTCGCTGCCTGGACCCAGGCCGTAGAGCCGGCGCAGGCCGGGCAGCCGGGCCTTGAGCGCGGTCGCGCGCGCGGCGAACGGGCCGGGATCGACGAACAGCGTCTCGACCGCCGAGTCCTCGAGCAGGTAGGCGTGGTCGTCCTCGGAGGCGAGCGGATGCATCCAGGTGACCCGCATGCCCATCAGGTAGGCGGCCGCGGTGACCATGAACGCCTCGGGCCGGTTCGACGACAGCGTCGCGATCGCGTCGCCGCGGCGAAGCCCGCGGGCCTCGAGCGTCTGGACCAGCCGGCTCAGCGACTCGCCGAAGCGGCGGTAGGTGATCGACCGATCGTCCAGCACGAACGCCACCTGGTCGCCGCCGCGCTGGATCGCGCGGATGACCAGGTCGGCACAGGTGCAGCCCTCGTACGGAGTCCCCGCCACGCCGTCTCTCCCCGTTCTGTCGCGGTCGATGTGCCGCGATGTCTTCAAATCGTAACAGTGTCGGCGGCGGTCGGTGCGAGCTTGGCCGTGACGATCGGTATCCGCTGCACGGCACCGGCCCCGCACCGCGGCCGTCCGGACGTCGTGGTGCCATCGGATCGAACATCGTTAAATCGACATCGAAGCGTGTCCGCCTTTGCGACAATGTGCGCCCCGACGCAACGGCTTCCCATCGCCCCGCATGAGCGCGTCCGCAGTTCCCGAGCGCATGTCTCCCGAGCGCTTCGAGCGCACCATCGCCCACCGCCTCGCCGACGACCCCGACCTGGTGAGGCTGCTCGCGCGGCTCGGCGCGCGTCTCGACTTCGAGGACCCCGAGGCGCACGACGGCGAGGGTCACCATGCGCCGCTCGCGCTCGTCGCGCGGCCGGTCAAGCTGCACGTCAGGCTCGAACCGACGGGTGCGCCGGGCTATCTGCAGGCCGCGCGCTTCGCGCTCGCCGCGCCCGACGGGCCGTCGGCCGCGAGCGCCTGGCTGCCGATCCTCGACGTCCCGCCCGAGCAGTCGAACCGCTGGGTCACGTCGCGGCCCTTCGGTGCGTGGAGCCGCGACGAAGGTCGCCTGCTCGCCTACCAGGGCTGGTGGCAGCACAGTCCGGGCGTCGGCAAGGCCGACATCTCGACACGCGTGATCGCGCATGCCCGGCACCGGCACGGCCGCCTCCTGTGGCTCGGCTCGCGCACCAACGTCGAGACGCCGGGCGACCTGCACAAGCACGTCATGGTCGCGCTGGTCGACGACGATCGCTGAGCGGCCGCCCCCGGGTCCGGATGCTGCCTCGCCGACGGGATCGAAAACGATCTCCCGGAGGACCGTCATGGGCCAGGCCATTCCCCCGCAGTCGCAGCAGCAGGGGCGCGCTGCACCGCCGGGCGCGGCGCGTCCGCCCGACCGCCCCGTGCCGCCGTTTCCCGAGCAGCACCAGGACGGCACGGGCCTCGAGTCCCGGCTCGATCCGCATCCACGCTTCGAGGCGGCGGCCTACCGGGCCGCCGGCAAGCTCGAGGGACGCGCCGCGCTGATCACCGGCGGCGATTCGGGGATCGGCCGTGCGGTCGCGGCGCTCTACGCGCGCGAGGGCGCCGACGTGGCGATCGCCTACCTGCCCGAGGAGCAGTCCGACGCCGAGGAGACCCGCCGCCATGTCGAGGCCGCGGGTCGCCGATGCCTCCTCCTGCCGGGCAACCTTCGCGATGCCGGGTACTGCGACGCGATCGTCGCGCGCTGCGTGGCCGAGTTCGGACGGCTCGACGTGCTGGTCTCGAACGCCGCGCACCAGAATCGGAAGGACTCGCTCGAGCAGGTCACCGACGACGAGTTCGCAGCGACCTTCGAGACCAACGTCCACGCCTACTTCAGGCTGTCGCGCGCGGCGCTGCGGCACATGGGGCGCGGATCGGCCATCATCGCGACGAGCTCCGAGACCGGCCTCTTCGGCTCGAAGATGCTGCCCGACTATTCGGCCAGCAAGGGCGCGATCAACGCGTTCACCAAGGCGCTCGGCCAGGCGCTCATCGAGCGGGGGATCCGCGTGAACGCGGTGGCGCCCGGACCGGTCTGGACGCCGCTGAACCCCTCCGACGCGGGGCTCGATCCGGGGCAGGTCGCCCGCTTCGGGCAGGGCAGCCCGATGGGGCGGCCCGCTCAGCCGGAGGAACTCGCTCCGGCCTACGTGTTCCTCGCCTCGGAGGCCGATTCGTCGTTCGTGACCGGCACGGTGCTGCAGGTGACCGGGGGCAAGACGGCGGGCGATTGAGGCCGCGGCCCGCATCGGTCGGCCCCGAGACGGTGCTACGCTCGGCCGGGACCGATTCGCAACGGGAGACACACATGGAACGCTCACGTTCGTTGGCGATGCCGATGGCGGTGGTGGCGGCGCTGATCGTCGTCGTGCTGGGGGCCTGGTACGCCCTCACGCAGCGCACGGACCCGCAGCCGAGTCCGGTCGCGACCGCGCCCCAGGCGGCGCCCGCACCGGCACCGGCCGCGCCCACCGAGCCGGCCGTCGCGCACCCGCTGCCCGGGCTGGTTCCGGAGGCGGCGATGGCGGCGCCGGTCGAGCCGTCGCCCGATGCGCTGGCCGCGTTCCAGCGCGACCTCGCCGCCCTCGGCGACGCCGGCGTGCTGGCCCGGTTCATCGATCCGGCCTCGATCGTGCGTCGGGTGGTCTCCACGGTCGACAACCTCGCCTCCGACGAGCTCCCGATGCGAGCCCGCGCGGTGAACGCGACCCCGGGGGCGTTCGGCGTGCAGCGACAGGGCGAGACCCTCGTCGTCGACCCGGCCAATGCGCGTCGCTACGAGCCGTTCGTGGCCTGGGTCGAGTCGATCGACACGAAGCGCGCGGTCGATCTCTACGTCAGGCACTACGCGCTCTTCCAGGGCGAATACCGCGGCCAGGGCAGCCCGAACCGCTACTTCAACGATCGGCTCGTCGCGGCCATCGACCATCTGCTCGCCACGCCCGAGCCCGCCGGAGCGATCGGGCTCGTGCAACCCAAGGTGCAGTACCGCCACGCGGATCCGGCGCTCGAGTCGCTGTCGGCCGGACAGAAGGCGCTGCTGCGTACCGGGCCGCAGAACGTCGCACGGCTCAAGGCCCGGCTGCGGGCGCTGCGGGCCGAGGTCGCGAAGCAGGGCGGGGCGGTCGCGGGGGCGTCGCGCTGAGTGCGTCGCGGCGGTGGGTCGCGTGGCGAGCCAGCGGCGCGCCACGCTGGGCCGGATGCACCCCGTCGCACTCCCGAAGATGATCTACCGACCGGGCGCCGTTTCGGCGGCGCACGCGGGATGCCGCACCTGCGAGCATTTCCGCGGCGAATGGATCGCGCGAGGGGCGCACGCGCTGTGCCGTGTCGGCGGACGGACCTCGGTGCAGGCCCGGCCCGACCAGGGATGCGCCTTCCACCTGCGGGCACCGGGCTCCGACGGCTGATCCGACCTGCCGATGCGGCCGTCTCCGACGCATCCCCTCGGCGCGGTCGAATCCGTCCGGTCGGTTATGCTGGACCCTGCCGACGACGCACCGCGGCTGCGGGTCCCCGAGCGACCGCGGCCGACTCCTCACCTCCCACCGCGAGCGGCCCCGACATGATGATGCCCGTGCCCCGACGCCCGAGCGTCCCCGTCCCGTTCTCCGCCCCGGACCGTCGGGGCCGATTCGATGCGATCGACGCGATCGTCCGGGAGGCCGCGCGATGACCGAAGCGCTGCTGTTCACCACCACGCAGATCTCCACCTTCGACGGCACCCGCCTGCTGACCCGGGCGAGCGGCTTCTTCTTCGAGCGCGACCAGCGCCTGTACCTGATCACCAGCGGCCACGTGGTGTTCGACGAGGCGAGCGGACATCATCCCGACCGCATCGAGTTCGGCGTGCACCGCGATCGCGTCGATCTCACTGCGACCGTCGGCATCTCCGTGCCCCTGTATCGCGACGGGAAGGCCGCGTGGCATGCCGCCTCCGACACCGGCGGGCCGATCGACGTCGCCGCGATCCCGCTCGAGCGCGCCGTCCTCGCGGGCACCGACGCCTGGGCGTCCTTCCGACCCGAGCACCTCGAACCGGCCCTCGACGCGATCGAGGTCGGCACGCCGCTCCTGGTGGTGGGCTTTCCGCTCGGGTTCCACGACACCGTGCATCACCTGCCCGTGGTGCGCCAGGCGGGCATCGCCTCGTCGTTCGGCGTGCGGTTCCAGGGTCAGGGCTACTTCCTCACCGATGCGCGCACGCACCGCGGCACCAGCGGCGCGCCGGTCGTGATGCGGGCCGCGCCGCGTCCCGGCGTCGAGGACCCGCTGCCGTGGCGCCTGCTCGGCGTGCATGCCGCGCGGATGGACGTCGGGTCCCGCGACCGCGAGCACGACGAGTCCCTCGGCCTGAACTGCGCCTGGTATGCCGACGTGCTGATGGTGCTGACGCGCGAGTGAACCGCCCCGGTGCGGGGCGCCGCGTCAGTGCGCGCTGCCCTGCGGACCCGCCCAGCGCCTGACCGTCTCGAGAAGCTCGACGAGCCGGATCGGCTTGCCCAGCACCGCCTTGACGTCCTGGGTCACGAGTCCCCGTCCCGGTTCGTGGGAGGCCGACACGACGATGACCGGCACGTCCGCGAGCGCCGCGACCGTCGCCTTCAGGGTGAGGAAGTCCCGACCGTTCATCCGCGGCATCATCAGGTCGAGCACGATCAGGCAGAGTGCCTGGGGCCGCAGCCGCAGTTCGTCCAGTGCCGCCTCCGCGCTGCCGGCCACGATGATCCGGTAGCCCTCCATCTCGAGGATCAGCTGGCAGGCGTCGCGTGCGTCGTCGTCGTCGTCGATGAGCAGCACGGCCGGCCGCGCCGCCGCGCGGCCCACGTCTGCGCGCATCGCTTCGGTAGGCATCGCTTCTGAGCGCATCGTTTCCCTGCCAGTGACCCGGTGCGCGGGACAGACCAAGAACCGATCCCCGAGCCAGGCCGCGTCATCGCCCCCCGGGATCGGTCGAATGCGATGCGCGTTGCGCTGGCCGATCGGTCGATACCGCCGCCAGGAGACCCTCGGAGGCGCCGGCCGCCGCGGGAGGGGGGCTCAGGCCTCGGGGAACATCGTCGGCAGCAGCCGGATCGGCTCGCCTCGCACGCCCGCGTTGAACGCGCGGGTCGCGACGCCCAGGATCTGCTCGCGACGCCCCTCGAAGAGATCCGCCACCGCCGTGTTGCGCGGATGGCCGCTGATCGTGCGCAGCGTCTCGGCGTCGATGGCGAAGCGGATCGGCACGCCGGTCTCGCTGACCGCGTCGATCTCGACCCCGTCCGGGCGGACCCGGATGTCGGTGAACCGGATGTCGGCCAGGTGCCGCCAGCCCTGGGTGGATCCGCGTTGCGTACTCATGTCCGTCGACTGTACGCCGACGCGGGGTGAATGCCAGCGTCGTTACACCTGAGCTGAGCCCGAAGAGGGGGGGCCGTCCGGCCGGTCCGCCATCCAGAGTGCGATCGGGCCGCTCCCTCCCTGCGCGCCGTGCGTCGGCTCCGTTGCGACGAGAAGCGGTCGTCGAGCTGTCTCGGGGACCTATATCTGATCGGTGCTCAATTAAAGCTTGACGCTGTCAGGTCGCTTATCTAAGCTGTGCTCACATCATTTCAGAGGACGATGTCATGACGCTCGACAGACCGCACTTCCCCCTCCATGCCCTGCTTGCCGTCGCGCTGCTGAGCGCGTTGCCTGTCCGGTTCCCCGCAGCCGCGCCGAACGACTCGGACGTTCGCCTGGAGGTGTCCGGGCTGCGCGATGCCAAGGGGCGGGTCGGCTGCCTGCTGTTCGCCACCGGCGACGGTTTCCCGGGCGATCACGCCAAGGCCCATGCCGAGAAGCAGGCCGTCATCGAGGCGGGGCGTGCGACCTGCGTGTTCGCCGACGTTCCGACCGGAACGTATGCGGCCATCGTCTGGCACGACGAGAACGTCAACGGAAAGATGGACAAGAACTTCATGGGCATCCCGCAGGAGGGCTACAGCGCGTCGAACGACGTACGCCCGGCCTTCTCGGCACCGGGCTTCAAGGAGTCGTCGTTCGCGGTCAAGGCCGGGACGGTGACCCGCATGTCCATCCGCATGGGCTACTGAGAGGCGATGGCCATGATCGGATCGACTGCACTCGTCACCGGTGCCTCCGGCGGCATCGGCGCCGCCATCGCGCACCGACTCGCCAGCGAAGGCGTCAGGCTCGTCCTGGTGGCGCGCTCGAAGGACGCGCTCGACGCCCTGGCATCGACGATCCACGCGCGCCACGGTGTGCGTCCGACCGTGATCGTCCTGGATCTGGAGCGGCGCGCGTGCGGGGCCTTGCTGCTGCAGCAGGTGCAGGCCGCGGGTATCGAGGTGGACCTGCTGGTGAACAACGCCGGCTTCGGCACCTACGGCGCGTTCGAGACCCTCGCGCCGGAACTCGAGCAGGCGCAGATCGCGGTGAACATCGGTGCCGTGGTCGACCTCACCCACGCCTTCCTGCCGGGCATGCTCGCGCGCGGCCGGGTTGCCATCCTGAACATCGCCTCCACCGCCGCGTTCCAGCCGTGTCCGTTCATGGCGGTCTATGCGGCCACCAAGGCCTTCGTGCTCAGCTTCAGCGAGGCACTGTGGGCCGAGTACCGGGGGCGCGGTGTCCATGTCGCGGCGCTGTGCCCGGGCGCGGTGGACACCGGGTTCATCGGCAAGCTCGGCGATCCCGGGGTCCGCGAGACCGCCGTGTTCTCCAGCACGCTCAGCCCGCAGGTGGTCGCGGAGCAGGCGATCCGAGCGCTGCGTGGCGGCGGACCCACGCACATCGTCGGCCTGAAGAATGCGCTGCTCGCTAACTCGGCCCGTGTGACGCCGCGGCGTCTGATGGCGCTCATCAGCGGCGCGATGCTGCGCCCGCGCACGCACGCGCAGCGGGCGTGACCCTGCGGCGCGACCGCCCGGCTCCGGTCGCGCGGGGGCCCGCGACGCGTTGCTTCGCGCGCTGACTTGTCGGACACTCGCCCGGCGATGCGCGTCAAGAAGAAGGCCGGCTATCACCATGGCGATCTGAGGCAGACCCTGATCGACGTCAGTGTCGACGTCATCGATCGGGAGGGCCTGGAGGCGCTGAGCCTGCGTGCGCTCGCCACCCGTGCAGGCGTGTCGTCGGGAGCGCCGTACCACCACTTCGCCGACCGCGCGGCGTTGCTCTCGGCCATCGCGCTGGAGGGGTTCGAGCGCCTGGAGCAGGCCATGATCGACCGGCGCGATGCCGCGCCGGCCGATCCGGTCTCCCGACTCGATGCCATCGGCCAGGCCTACGTGGGATTCGCGGTGACCAACACCGGACACTTTCGCGTCATGTTCCGCGACAACAGCCCGGCCGCCCGCAGCCCGGCCCTGAGCGCAGCGAGCCAGAAGGCCTATCGGCTGCTGTACGGAGTCGTCGAGGAGTGCCAGGCCGTGGCCGCCGCACCCGCGGGCGACCCGGGCCCGCTGGTGTATGCGGCGTGGTCCCTCGTGCACGGCCTCGCCACGCTGTGGGTGGACGGGGCGCTGCCGACAGCGCGGGTCGATCCGGCCGCGCTCGCACCCCGGATCACGGGTCTGCTGGGCAGGATGCTCGTCGCGCTGGCGCGGGAAGAAGGGGCCGCTCAGGCCTGAGCGGCGCTGCCGACCGATCGGGCCCGATGCGTTCCGGCGAGCCGGAATGAAAACGAGCCAGGAGGCTCGCGCCTGCTGACTCGCTTGAATTTGGTAGGCCGTGCGGGATTCGAACCTGCGACCAACGGATTAAAAGTCCGCTGCTCTACCAGCTGAGCTAACGACCCGTGAATCTGGCTGTTCTTCTTCTTCGTTCTTGTTGTTCTAGTACAGCCCACGATTATACGACGGGCTCCTGCCACGGTCAAACGGGTCCGGCCGTCAGATCATCCGCTCGATCCGCCAGATCTGGTATCGCAGACCTGCCCAGCCGCCGGCCACGATCGACGCCAGCGCGACGGCGGATCCGAGCGCGAGGGTGGACATGCCGCTCAGGCCCTGGCCGATGGTGCAGCCCAGGGCGGTGACGCCGCCGACGCCCATCAGCGCGCCGCCGACGAGGTGGTTGGCGGTGTCCTCGGGGCCCTGGAAGCCCTCCCAGCGGAAGCTGCGGGTGGCGAGCGCGTAGGCGGCGGAGCCGCCCACCAGGCCGAGCACCGAGGCGATCCCCAGGCTCACCGACTTGCTGGCATCGCTCCAGAACATCAGCAGCTCGAGCGCGTACGCGGTCGGCGCGACGTAGCTCAGCGATTCCATGCGACCGCTGTTGGTGCCGACGAAGGTCTCCTCGAGCGTGCGCGGATCCTCGGCGAGGTGGCCGACGTGGCCGGACACGTACCAGACGGCGACGATGCCCGCGCCGACCGCGAGCGCGCCCAGCAGGTTGCCGCGATCGTGACGGAACTCGCGCGAGACCAGCGCGAAGGCGAGCAGGCCGCCGCCGATCAGCACGCCGAGCACCAGGCGCATCGTCCCGAGGAGGGCGGCATCGCCGCCCGCGAGCAGTCGGGGCAGGTCCTGGCCGCCGGCCAGCTCGACGGCGACCCGGTCGACGGTGCCGGCACGCAGCACGGCGAACAGGCCCCTGAGCGTCATGTAGGCGAACAGCCCCATCACGACGAACACCACCAGCGACTTGAGGTTGCCCGCGCCCGCGCGAAGCAGCGTCTTGGTGCCGCAGCCGGAGGCCAGCACCATCCCGAAGCCGAAGAGCGCGCCGCCGACCAGGTTCGACAGCCAGAGCAGCCGTGGCCCGGCGTAGATGGACTTGCCCGGGTCGATCAGGCCGGCCCACGCGAGACCCTGGGTGCCGAGCACCGCGAGCCCGATCGCGGCGAGCCACATCCGCATCCGAGTCCAGTCGCCCATGTTCACGATGTCGGCCACGGCGCCCATCGTGCAGAAGTTGCTGCGGCTCATCGCGATGCCGAGCACGAACGCGATCGCGAAGGTCGCCCAGGCGACGGTGTGCTGCAGCGAGACGACGTCGGCGTCGGTCATCGTGGCCCCGGGACCGGGGTCAGCGCTTGGGCGCGGGGCCGCTCAGCGTGACCAGGCGCTCGCGGGCGGTCTGTGCCGCGCCGCTGCCGTCGAACTTCTCGGTGACGATGCGGAAGGTCTCGGCCGCGGCCTTGCGGTCGCCCAGGTCGACCTGCGCGTTGCCGACGGTCAGCAGCGCGTCGGCGGCGCGGGGGTGATCGGGATGGCGCTGGACGAAGGCCTGGAGCGTGGCGATCGCCCCCTTGTTGTCCTTCTGGGCGTACTGGCTGTTGCCGGTCCAGTAGAGCGCGTTCGGGCCATAGGGGCTCTGGGGATAGGCGGTCTGGAACTGCTGGAACGCGACCTGTGCCCCCTTGAAGTCGCCGCCGCGGAAGGTCGCGAGTGCGGCCTCGTATGCGCGCCGCTCGTTCTGGTCGACGTTGACCTGCTTGCCGTCGAGCGAGACAGCGACCGGCTCGAAGCGCTTGATCCGCGCGTCGAGCTCGGTGGCGAGATCGCGCTGGCCGCGCTGCGTCTTGGCGAGCTCGTTGGTCTGCACCTCGAGCGCGCCCCGCAGCGTCGCGATCTCCTGGCGCATCGCCTGGATCTGGTTCTGCAGTTCGAACTGCCCGCGCGTCGTCTGCTCGAGGCGCTCGACGCGCGTCGACAGGTCCTCGATGCGCTTGACCATCTCGCGCTGCAGCTGCTCGACGCGGCTGCGCACGTCGAGGATCGCACGGCGGGCCTCGTCGTCCGAGAAGAGCTGGGCGTGCGCCGGGAGCGCCACGACGACGAGCGCGGCGGCTGCAGCGGCGCGCGCAGCGCGCCGCGTGGCCAGCAGCGCCCGGCCGAGGGCGCCTCGCCGGGGGATCATCGTCAGGGTGTGGCGCATCGGGCGGTGCTTACTGGTAGGCGAGGTCGGCGCGGCGGTTCTCCGCGAAGGCGGACTCGTCGGAGCCGGTCGACTTGGGCTTCTCCTCGCCGAAGCTGACCGCCTCGATCTGCGCGTCGGCCACGCCGAGCGAGGCGAGCGCGCGGCGCACGGCTTCCGAGCGCTTCTGTCCGAGCGCGAGGTTGTACTCGCGGCTGCCGCGCTCGTCGGTGTTGCCCTGGATCACGACCTTGCGGGTCTTGTTGGCCACCAGGTACTTCGCGTGCGCCTCGACGACTCCGCGGAACTCGTCCTTGATGGTGAAGCTGTCGAAGTCGAAGTAGATGCTGCGCTTGGACAGCGGGCTGTTCGGGTCGTTGAGCGGATCCTTGGACGGATCGACGGTGACCTGTGCGATCGGGCGCTCGCTGCCGATCGGGGCTCCGCTGGCTCCGCCGGCCGCGCCGCCGGCGCTGCCCGCGGCACCCGCACCGCGGTTCTCGACCGGCGCGGGGTCGTCGAGCTTGACGGCCGAGCTGCAGGCGGCGAGGGCCAGTGCAGTGGCCAGTGCTGCGAGGGTGGCGAAGGGGCGTCGGGTCATGTTCTGGGGCTCCGGATTCGAATGCGGGATCTGTCGGTGTCTGGGTCAGGGGTGGCCGTTGCGCTCAGCGCAGGAACGGCCCCCAGGAAGGTTCGCGGATGTCGCCGAGCGACGAGCTCAGCCGCTGCTTGACGCGCCCGTCGACGGACGTGGCCATCAGCGAGTCGCGGCCGCCCTGCTGGGTGGCGTACATGATCCAGCGGCCGTTCGGCGCGAAGCTCGGGGACTCCTCCTGCCCGCTGTCGGTCAGCACCGTCTCGTTGCCGCCCGGCCCGAGGTCCTTGAGGCCGACGAAGTAGCGGCCGTCCCGGCGCGTCAGGAAGGCGAGGTTGCGGCCGTCCGGGCTCACGCGCGGGCTGACGTTGTAGCTCGAGCCGAACGTCACGCGCGTCGCATCGCCGCCCGAGGCCGGCATCCGGTAGATCTGGGGCGAGCCGCCGCGGTCGGAGGTGAAGTACAGCGTGCGGCCGTCGGGCGAGAACACCGGCTCGGTGTCGATCGCGTTGGAGGTGGTCAGCCGGCGCGCATTGGCGCCGTCGGCGGCGTTGATCAGGTAGATCTGCGACAGGCCGTTGAGCGTGAGCGCCACGGCGAGCGTGCGGCCGTCCGGGGACCAGGCCGGCGCGCTGTTGCTGCCCTTGAAGTTGGCGACCGCGACGCGCTGGCCGGTGGCCAGCGTGTGCACGTAGACGACCGGCTTCTTCTGCTCGAAGGACACGTAGGCGAGGCGCCCGCCGTCGGGGGACCATGACGGCGAGATGATCGGCTCGGGCGAGACCAGCGGCGACTGGACGTTCTCGCCGTCCCAGTCGGCGACGTTGAGCCGGAAGCGGTTGCCCTGCTTGCTGACGAACGCGATGCGGGTCGAGAAGACGCCCTTCTCGCCGGTCAGCTTCTCGATGATCGCATCGGCGATGCGATGGCCGGCCAGCCGCAGGTCGGCCTCCGGCGCGACCAGCGATTCGCCTGCGATCGGCGCCTGCTTCACCGCATCGTAGAGGCGATAGCGGATGTCGTAGCGGCCGTCGGCGAGCTTCGCGACCGAGCCCGCGACGAAGGTGTCCGCACCGCGCGTGCGCAGCGCGGCGAAGTCCACGGGCGCCGTGTCCGACAGCGTCTGCTGCGGGTCGATCACACGGAACGCACCGCTGCGGGCGAGGTCGCTGCGCACGACGGCGGCGATGTCCTGCGGGGCACGCGCGTCGTTCACGAAGCCGGCGATCGCGATCGGCAGCTGGGTGGCGCCCACGCCGGATACGTCGATGCGCATCTGGGCGAGGGCCGGACCTCCGAGCAGGGACAGCGTGCCGGCAAGGAGGGGAAGGAGGCGAAGGAGGCGGAGGAGGCGCTTCATCGTGGCCGGATTATAAGTCGGGGTGAAACGGCGCGACCGCTTGACCGGGCCGGGCATCGGTCGGACGGCACCCGGTCGGGTGGCGCGGCGGGACGCCGTCGGGGGAAAGGGGGCTCATCGCTCGTCCCGCGGGCCGCTCGCGATCTCGACCTCGCCCTGGCAGCGGCCATCGGCCGGCTTCGGGAACGGATCGGTCGCCTGGATCCCGCGCTCGGCCGCCTGGTCCCAGGCCGGCACGCCGCTGGTGCGCCGAAGCCGGATCCCGGCCACGCTGCAGTCGGGCCGCAGCTGCACCAGGAACACCGCCTTCGGATTGCCGTCGAGATCGGGCGGGATCCGGAAGGTGGTGTTCGCGCGGATCGCGGCCGCGACCCGGGCACCGTAGCCTGCGTCGATGCGGCCTGCGGCAGCGCCTCGGACCACCTGGTCGCTCGGAATGCCCGAGGTGCCGGCCTGGGTCTGCAGACGGCGGATGTCCTCCGCGCGCCGCTGATCGGCCGCCTCGGCCTCCTTGCGTGCCTGCTCGGCGCGGCGCTTGTCGTCGGCGGCCTTCCGGTCGGCGTCCTTGCGGGCCTGCTCCTCTTTCTGGCGCTTCTCGTCGGCCGCCTTCTGCTCGGCGAGCTTCTGCTCGGCCGCACGGCGCTTGTCCTCGGCCCGCTTCTCCTCGGCCTTGCGCTCGGCGTCCTTGCGATCGGCCTCCTTCTTCTCAGCCGCCTTCTGCTCGGCGAGCACACGCTCGGCCTCCTTGCGCTCGGCCTCGCGCCGGGCCTGCTCGACCTTGATGTCGGGCTCGGCCTTCGGCGGCGGCGGCGGGGGCTCCGGTTTCGGCGGCGGCGGCGGCGGTTCGGGTTTCGGCGGCGGAGGCGGCTCGGGCTTCGGCACGGGTGGCGCCGGCGTCGCCCGGGGCGGCGGCGGCACCCACAGTTCCGCCTGGACCGGCTCGGGCTCGCGGTGCGTCCACTGCAGGCCGAACACGAGCAGCCCGATCAGGAGCGCGTGGATCGCGAGCGCCAGGCCGATCGCACGCAGCTTGCCGCCCGCCCGCGGCGGGCGCTTCGGCCGACCGGAGCGGGGCGGCGGCGCGGAGGCGTCCGAGGGCGCGGGGCCGAACGACGGCGCCGGGTCGGCGCGTGGATCCGCGCTCGGGCCGGGGCGCAATTCCGGGCGCGATGCCGGACGCGATTCCGGGCGCGATTCCGGGCGCGGAACGGAACGCGGTTCGGCACCGGGCGGCCGGGCGCCGGGGTGCTGAGGCGGCCACGACGGTGGCGGGGGCGGCGAGGGCGGGGCGCCCGCTGCCCGTGAGCCGCCCGCCCGCGGGTCGACGCCCGTGCCGGATCCTCCGGACGGACGCTGCCCGGGCGGCGGCGAGCCGCCCGCCGGAGGGCGCGGCGTGCTCACGAGTCCTTGCCCCGCACCATCAGTCCGACCCGACCGGCGCCTGCGGCACGCACCCGGTCCATCAGCTTCACCACATCGCCGTAGGGCACCTTCTGGTCGGCCGCGATCAGCACCGCCAGCGTGCCGGGCTCGCCGAAGCTGCGCAGCGTCGGCGCGATGTCGCGCTCGCCGACCGTACGGTCGAACTGCTGGGGCATGTTGCGCGTGACCATGCGCAGCTCGCCGCCGGCGCCCAGGCGGATCTCGACCAGCGCGTCGGGCGGCGTCGTGCTCTGTCCGGCGCCGGGCACGTCGATCTGACCCGGCGGCTGCAGCGGTGCGGTGACCATGAAGATCACCAGCAGCACCAGCATCACGTCGATGTACGGCACGACGTTGATCTCGGACACGAACCGGCGCCGGCCGCCGCGGCGGGACGAGGAGACGCTGGGCATCGCGGGGCTCCGGTGCTCAGCGCGCCTGGCGCTGCAGGATGTTGGAGAACTCCTCGACGAAGGTGTCGAAGCGGTTCGACAGCCGCTCGACGTCGTACGCGAAGCGGTTGTAGGCGACGAAGGCGGGGATCGCGGCGAACAGGCCGATGGCGGTCGCCACCAGCGCCTCCGCGATGCCGGGCGCCACCGCGGCCAGCGTCGCCTGCTTGACGTTGGCCAGCCCGCGGAACGAATTCATGATGCCCCACACCGTGCCGAACAGGCCGATGTACGGGCTCACCGAACCCGCCGACGCCAGGAACGCGAGGCTCGACTCGAGCGCGTCCATCTCGCGCTGGTAGGCCGCGCGCATCGCGCGGCGCGCCGCCTCGAGCATCGCGTTCGCGTCGCCCGGCTTCTGCTGGCGGGTCTTGAGGAACTCGCGCATGCCGGACTCGAAGATCCGCGCGAGCGGTCCGTGGTCCCCGGGCTGTTCGGCGGTGCGCGTGTAGAGCGCATGCAGGTCGCCGGGGCGCCAGAACTCGGACTCGAAGCGCTCGGTGGCGGCCCGGGCGGCTCGGATCTGGAAGCCCTTGCGGAAGATCACCGTCCAGGAGGCGATCGAGATCGCGAGCAGTCCGGCCATCACGAACTGCACGAGGACACTGGCGTTGAGCACCAGCGAGAGGATCGACATGTCGTTGTTGTTCATGGGGCTCCAAGCATATCGAGCAGCCGCTTCGGCATCGGCGCGGGTCGGCCGGTGTGCCGATCCATCACCGCGACGCGCACCGTCGCATCGGCGAGCAGGGATCCGTCGTCGGCGCCGCGCGTGCGCTGCGTGAGCCGCAGCGACGCGCGCCGGACCTCGAGCACCTCGAGGTCCACGTCGAGCAGGTCGTCGAGCCGTGCCGGACGCCGGTATCGGATGTCGACCTCGCTGACGACGAACTGCAGCCCCTGACCGGCCATCGCGTCGTGGCGCTCGCCGAGCGCGCGCAGCCAGTCGCTGCGGGCGCGCTCCATCCAGCGCAGGTACGTCGCGTGGTAGACGATCCCGCCCGCGTCGGTGTCCTCGTAGTACACGCGCACGCGGATCGAGAAGCTGCGGGCCTCGCTCATCGGGGCCGATTCTACCAAGGCCCGTGCCACCGTCCGTCAGGTCGCGCGGGGCACGAGCATCGCCCACACCCCGCCGAGCAGCAGCACCGCGATCGCGATCGCGGCCACGCCCCGCACCAGGCCCTGGCGCCGGAACTCGTCGGCATCGAACTTCTCGGCCATCACGAGGCCCATCAGATAGCCGCCCGCCAGGCCGCCGATGTGCGCGGCGTTGTCGATGAAGCCCGCCGTGAAGCCCAGGACCAGCGACAGGGCGACGAAGGTGAGCATCGACGATCGCATCGATTTCGCAAGCTCGGCCGGCAGCTTGCCGGCCTTGGTGGACAGCGCCGCGAGCAGGCAGCCCACCACGCCGAAGATCGCCCCGGAGGCGCCGACCGACACCCCCGTCCGGGCCGCGAAGAACAGGCTCGCCATCGAGCCGGCGAGGCCCGCGACCAGGTAGATGACCGCGAGCTGGGTGTTGCCGTAGAAGCGCTCGGCGAGCCGTCCGGTGTTCCACAGCGCCCACATGTTGAAGCCGAGGTGCACGATGCCGCCGTGCAGGAACATCGCCGACAGCAGGCGCCACGGCTGCTCGAGGGTCATCGGCAGGAAGTTGCCCCCCCACATGGCGAGCTCGCGGGCGCCCGGCGACATCGGCGACAGGCCGCTCACGATGTTCAGCAGCCAGACCGCGAGGTTGAGCGCGATGAGCGTCGGCGTGACCCAGGTCCGGGGCGTGGCCTCGTGGAGCCGCCAGACGAATTCGTTGTGATCGACCGGTGCGCTCATGCGGCACCGCCGTCGTCGCCGCCGAACAGGTCCGAGGCGGCCTGGCGGTCGGGCGCGGCGAGGCCGAAGTGCCGCCACGCGGCGGCCGAGGCGACGCGGCCGCGTGGCGTGCGCTGCAGGAAGCCCTGCTGGATCAGGTAGGGCTCGAGCACGTCCTCGATGGTGTCGCGCTCCTCGCCGATCGCAGCAGCGACGTTGTCCAGGCCCACCGGGCCGCCCGAGAACTTCTCGATGACCGCGAGCAGCAGCCGGCGGTCCATCGTGTCGAGACCGATGCGGTCGACGTCGAGCATGGTGAGCGCACGGTCGGCGACCTCGGCGGTGACCACGCCCTGCGCCTTGACCTCGGCGTAGTCGCGCACGCGCCGCAGCAGCCGGTTGGCGATCCGTGGGGTGCCGCGGGCGCGCCGCGCGATCTCGCGGGCGCCGCCCTCGTCGGTCGGCGCCTTGAGCAGGGCCGCCGAGCGCGTGACGATCCGCGTGAGGTCGTCGACGTCGTAGAACTCGAGCCGGGCCACGATGCCGAACCGGTCCCGCAGCGGATTGGTCAGCATGCCGGCCCGGGTGGTCGCACCGACCAGCGTGAACGGCTGCAGGTCGAGCTTGATCGAGCGCGCGGCCGGCCCCTCGCCGATCATGATGTCGATCTGGAAGTCCTCGAGGGCGGGGTACAGGATCTCCTCGACGACCGGGCTCAGCCGGTGGATCTCGTCGATGAAGAGCACATCGTTCTTCTCGAGGTTGGTCAGCAGGGCCGCGAGGTCGCCGGGCCGCTCCAGGACCGGCCCCGAGGTCTGGCGCAGGTTCACGCCCATCTCGGCGGCGACGATGTGCGCGAGCGTGGTCTTTCCGAGTCCGGGGGGGCCGAACAGCAGCAGGTGATCGAGCGCCTCGCCGCGATTGCGGGCCGCGCTCACGAAGATCTCGAGCTGTTCCCGGATGCGCGGCTGTCCGACGTAGTCGGCGAGCGCCTTCGGGCGCAGCGCGCGCTCGACCGCCTCTTCTGCCGGCGAGGCCGGGCCCGGCGCGATCAGGCGGTCGTGTTCGATCATCGCCGCATTCTATCGGACCGGCGGGCCCGACCCGCGCCGCTTCAGCGCTGCCCGGGCGACGCCTGCAGCGCGCCATCCGGGCCGATGGCGAGCCAGGGCAGCCCGGTGCGATCGAGGAGCGCCGGCGCGTCGGCCTCCAGCAGCATCGCGATCGTCGTGTAGCCGCCGGCCGCGACCGCGACCGGCGCGACCACCGTCACCGACCGCCAGTGGCGCACGGAGCGGCCGCTGCGCGGATCGAGCACATGGCAGTGGCGCACGCCGTCGCGCTCGAAGAAGCGCTCGTAGTCGCCGCTGGTGCAGACCGCTCCGTCGGACAGCTCGAAGGCGGCGACCGTGCCGGCGGCGTCGCGCGGGTCCTGGATCGCGATCGACCAGGGCGCGCCGTCGGGCTGGGGGCCGATCGCGCGGATGTCGCCGCCCAGGTCGACGAAGCCATGGCGGGCACCGGCCGTGCGCAGCGCCTCGGCGGCCCGGTCGGCGGCGTACTCCTTGCCGAAGCCGCCGAAATCGAGCTCCATGCCGGGCCGGGGCAGCCGCAGGGACGCGCCGTCGCGCATGACGTCCTGCCAGCCGATCAGCGGGCGCAGCGCATCGAGCGCGGCCTCGTCCGGCACGATGCCGAGGCGAAAGTCCCAGGCCCGGCGCAGCACGCCGGAGGTGGCGTCGAAGCGCCCGCCGCTCTCGCGCCACAGTGCATCGGCATAGCCGAGGAGCGCCTGCGTCTCCGCATCGACCGTCACCGGGGCGGCACCCGCGGCGCGGTTGATCGCGGCGACCACGCTGTCCTCGCGGTAGCGCGAGTACTTGGCCTCGATGCGGCGCACCTCGTCGATCGCGGCCTGCGCCCAGGCCCGGGCCCGCGCCTCGTCGGGCGCGGCCAGTCGGACCTCGCAGCGGCTCGCCATCGCGTCGAACCCGAAACCGAACGGTCGCAGCATCACCGATGCTCGCCGGATCAGAACAGGTGGGTCAATCCCACCTGCAGGATCGTGGCCCTGAGCGGGGCGAGACCGGCGGTTCCGGGGCCGCCGAGCCGCCATTCGCCACGCTGCTCGTAGTACTCGGCCTTGAAGTCGACCAGGTTCGAACGGTCGATGGCCTTGGCCACGCGGAACCCGATGGCCGCCGCGCCGAAGGCCGCCAGCCGCGCATCGGGCGAGCGCGGCGCGCCGAGGTCGGTCAGGTAGCCCTCCGGGAACGGCGCGCCGAGGGTCGGATCGTAGACCGGCGCATAGAAGAAGCTGGCCGCGCTCTGCGTGTAGTAGCGCAGGGACGGCGTGAGCGTCCAGCCGCCGGCCACCGGCTGCACCCATTCGCCGGTCAGCGTGTTCGAGCGCACGTCCCAGCTGTCCGCATAGGTGCGCCAGCCCAGGCGCATCGTCGCGCCCGGACCCTGGAAGTGATGGTTCCAGCGCAGCAGCACGGCGGTCTGCACCCGCTCCCGCGGTCGCGAGTCGATCGTCTTGTAGGGATCGGAGTAGTAGCCGCTGCCGCGGGCGTGGGTCACGTTGAGCTGCACGATGTCGACCGGGGTCAGCACCTGCGTCACGCCGAGCAGCACGTCCGTGGTCTTTCGGCGTTCGTCGACGACGATGCGATTGACCGGATCGATGCGGTCGTCCGCGCGCCCGAGACCGAAGCTCCAGGTGCGGTTGTTGTCCGCGCTGGAGACGCTGCCGCGCAAGGACAGTGCCCGCGACACGTAGTCGTTCTCGCTCGAGTAGGCGCCGCCGACCGACAGGGTCGCGCGGTCCCAGTGACGGGTGACGCGCAGGTCGCCGGCAGTGCGCTCGTCGCTCATCCGCGATGCGCTCGAGACCGAAGAATGCCAGCGCGGCGACGCGCCCGACACCGAGTCGTAGCTGGTGACGCCCTCGAAGGTCCAGCGACCCGCCACCGGCACGCGCAGACCGATCGAGGGCGTGTCCACGCGGATGCGCTTGAGACCGGGCTGCGAGTCCTGGTAGTGCAGCCAGCGCACGTCGAGCTGCGCGCGCTCGGGCGGCGCCTGCGCCGCGACCGGCGCGGACACGCCGGGCAGCGCCAGCGCGGCCGCCAGCAGCGCCGGCGCGAGGGGCGCGCCGCCGCGCGGGGCGGGCAGCGTCGCGCAGGCGGCGTCCGTGCCCGCTGCGTTCGATGCGTTCGATGCGTCAGAAGTGGTCACGGTCGTCGGCCTCAGTTGCAGCCGCAGCCGCCGCCGCCCACGCCGGTGCCGCCCGACGAGCCTTCCTTGCTCGGGTAGACCTGCTCGCTCATCCGGCTCTCGAGCGAGCCGGTGTCGAAGCGCATCTCGGGGCGTGCGAGCTCGCCCTTCTCCCAGGCCTCGACGACGACCGGACCGCTGCATCCCGCGCCGGCCAGGCATGCCGCGAGCAGCAGCAGCGCGTGTGCCCTCACGAAGCTTTCGCCATGCTGGCCCGCGCTGCGAGCGCGTCGCGCAGCGCGGCTTCGAGGGTCGGGCGATCGGCGTCGCGAAAGCCGGCGTGGACCGTGCGCACCCGGCCGTCGGCGCCGATCAGCACCGAGGTCGGCATCGCCCGGACCGCGTACCGACGGGCGCTGTCGCCGCTCGGATCGAAAGCGACGGTGAACGTCGCCCGGTGTTCGGCCAGGAACCGGCGGGCGGACTCCGCCTTCGCGTCGAGGTTGAGCGCGACCACCTGCAGGCCCTGCGACCCGTAGCGCTGCTGCATCGCCTCCATCCAGGGGAACGACTGCCGGCACGGACCGCACCACGATGCCCAGAAATCCAGCCACACGACCCGTCCGCGAAGCTCGGAGAGCGTGCCGGTGCCGCTGTCGGTGCGCAGGGCGAGGTCGGGCGCCTGCTCGCCCGTGGGCAGGGCGTCGGCCAGGATCGGGCGCAGCGCGATGCCGGCGACCGCGATCGCGCCCAGGCGCATCAGCGTGCGGCGGCCGCGCGCCCGTGCGGAGGGCGGCAGGGCGTGTTCGGGCAGCACGGGAGGCGGCAGTCGGCGGGACATGGCGGGCACCGTCGGAGGATCGGCCGATCATCGGCCGCACTCCCACGCGAGGCGCGCGACCCGCCGACGGGCGGTCGACGGCGGGGGATCGGCGCGCCGGCCGCCGCCGGAGCGCCCGTCCCGCGCGACCGCTCAGCTGCGGGCGAGGAGCTTGAGGGCCTGCCGGATGCCGTCGGAGACGCCGGTGTCGGGCGGCACCTGCTTGGCCGCCACCGTCGCCTCGCGCTCGGAGTAACCGAGCGACAGCAGCGCGCGCAGGATGTCGGCGGCGTGGTCCGGCACCGGCGGCTGGCCCGCGACCGCGGGCAGCTCGGGCCCCAGCTTGCCCTTGAGCTCGAGCAGCAGTCTCTCCGCGGTCTTCTTGCCGATGCCGGGCACCTTCACCAGCCGCCCGGCCTCCTGCAGCGTGACCGCCTGCGCGAGGTCCGCCACCGACATGCCCGAGAGGACCGCGAGCGCCGTGCGCGGGCCGACGCTCGAGATCTTGATGAGCGCGCGGAACGCCGTGCGTTCGCCCTCGGTGAGGAAGCCGTAGAGGAGCTGCGCGTCCTCCCGGACCACGAAGTGCGTGAGCAGCACGACGCGCTCGCCCGCCGGCGGCAGGTCGTACAGCGTGCTCATGGGCACGTCGACCTCGTAGCCGGTGCCCTGCACGTCGATCAGCACCTGGGGCGGCGACTTGGACAGCAGCACCCCGGAGAGGCGCCCGATCACGAGTGCACCAGCCTGCCGCGCCGCACGCGGGCGCCACGGCGCGCGAGCACGGACGGCGCCGCGTGGCTCGCCGCGCCGGCCACCAGTGTCTCGACAAGCGTCATGGATTGCGCCTGGCAGGCCGCGCAGGCCAGCGCGTCGGCGGCATCCTTCGACGGCGTGCCCGGCAGCCCGAGCAGCCGCACGACCATCGCCTGTACCTGCTGCTTGGTCGCGCGGCCGTAGCCGACGACCGCCTGCTTGATCTGCATCGGGGTGAATTCGGCGACCGCGAGGCCGGCGGTCGCGGCCGCGCAGATCGCGGCGCCCCGCGCCTGGCCGAGCAGCAGCGTGGTCTGCGGGTTCACGTTGACGAACACCCGCTCGATCGCGGCCGAGGCCGGCTGGTACTCGTCGATGACCTCGCGCAGCTGCGAGAAGATCGTGGCCAGCCGTGCGGGCAGCTCGCCGTCGGGCACGCGGATCACCCCGCTCGCCACGTAGACGAGGCGGCCGGCGGCGTGCCGTTCGACGATGCCGAAGCCGGTCAGCCGCAGGCCGGGGTCGATACCGAGGATCCGTTCCATCGGTCCGGATGATACGCGTCTGACCCGAGGGGCCGCGCCGCCCCCGGGAATCAGTGCCGGAAGTGGCGCACGCCCGAGAACACCATCGCGACGCCGCGCTCGTCGGCCGCCGCGATCACCTCCTCGTCGCGCACCGAGCCGCCGGGCTGGATCACCGCGACCGCGCCGGCATCGACCACCACGTCGAGGCCGTCGCGGAACGGGAAGAACGCGTCGGAGGCGACCACCGAGCCGGCGAGCGTGAGGTTCGCGTGCTCGGCCTTGATCGAGGCGATGCGCGCGGAATCGATGCGGCTCATCTGGCCGGCGCCGACGCCGAGCGTGCGGCCGTCGCCGCAGAACACGATCGCGTTGGACTTCACGAACTTCGCCACCCGCCAGGCGAACAGCAGGTCGCTCAGCTGCGCCGGGCTCGGCGCGCGCTTCGTGACGATCTTCAGATCCTCGGGCGCGAGGTTCCATTCGTCCGGCGTCTGCACCAGCAGGCCGCCGCCGACGCGCTTGAGGTCGACGTGGTTCGTCGAGCGGGCGATCGGGATCTCGAGGAGGCGCACGTTCTGCTTGGCCGCGAACACGCGGCGCGCCGCATCGTCGAATCCGGGCGCGATCAGGACCTCGACGAACTGCTTGGAGACCTGCTCGGCCGCGATGCCGTCGAGCGGCCGGTTGAACGCGATGATGCCGCCGAACGCCGAGGTGGGGTCCGTTGCGAACGCCTTCGCATAGGCGTCGCCGCAGTCGCGGCCGATCGCGACGCCGCAGGGGTTCGCGTGCTTGACGATCACGCAGGCGGCTTCCTCGAACGTCTTGACGCACTCCCAGGCCGCGTCGGAGTCGGCGATGTTGTTGTACGACAGCTCCTTGCCCTGGAGTTGCCGGTAGTGAGCGAGCGTGCCGGTCGCCGGCGCGACGTCCCGATAGAACGCCGCGCCCTGGTGCGGGTTCTCGCCGTAGCGCATCGGCTGCACGCGCTCGAACTGCATCGTCAGCGACTGCGGGAACGCGTCGCGCGTGCCGTCGGTGCGCACGCCCCCCAGCCAGTTGGCGATCGCCCCGTCGTACTGCGCGGTGTGCGCGAACACCTTGCGGGCGAGCTCGAAGCGGGTCGCGTCGGCGACCACGCCGTGCTCGCGGATCTCGCCGAGCACGCGCCGGTAGTCCTTCGGGTCGACAACGACGGCCACGCCGGAATGATTCTTCGCCGCGGCCCGCAGCATCGCCGGCCCGCCGATGTCGATGTTCTCGATCGCGTCCTCGAGCGTGCAGTCGAGCCGCGCGACGGTCTGCTGGAACGGATAGAGATTGACGACCAGCAGGTCGATGCGGCCGATGCCGTGCGCCTCGATCGCCGCCATGTGCTCGGGCGAATCCCGGCGGGCGAGCAGACCGCCGTGCACCTTCGGATGCAGCGTCTTGACGCGCCCGTCGAGCATCTCCGGAAAGCCGGTGTAGTCCGAGACCTCGGTGACCGCGAGCCCCGCCTGCTGCAGCAGCTTCGCGGTGCCGCCGGTCGACAGCAGCTTCACGCCGAGCGCGGCGAGCTGCGAGGCGAGCTCGACGACGCCGTCCTTGTCCGAGACGCTGATCAGGGCGCGTTCGACGCGATGCATGGTGAGGCTCTCCGGGTGGGGCCGCTCAGAGCAGGCCGTAGTGCTGCAGCTTCTTGCGAAGCGTGTTGCGGTTGATGCCGAGCATCTCGCTCGCCCGCAGCTGGTTGCCGTGCGCCTGCTTCATCACGACCTCGAGCATCGGCCGCTCGACCGAGGCGAGCACCATGTCGTAGATCGCGCTCGGCCGTGCGCCCTCGAGGTCCCGGAAGTACTTCTCGAGACTGCGGGTCACCGCCTGGTCAATGGACTGCGATTCGGTCATCTGCATGGTCGAGATAGTCGTCGAGCAGGGCGAGCTGCACGTCGGGCCGCTCGGCGCGATTGATCGCGTCGCGCAGCCGGACCGCGTCGCCGCGGTCGTCGGTGCCTGCCTGCGTGGGGTCCGTGGCGTGGGCGCGGGCGGCGGCGAAGCGCCGGTCCTCGCACCAGCCGTCGATGTACCAGCCGATGTGCTTGCGCGCGATCCGCGGGCCCTGGAGCTCGCCGTAGAACGCGTAGTGGTCGATCAGGTGACCGCGCAGCACGCTGCGGATCTCGGCGAGGTCGGGCGGCGCGAGCAGCTCGCCCGTCCTCAGGAAATGGTCGATCTCGCGGAAGATCCAGGGCCGCCCCTGCGCGGCCCGTCCGATCATCACCGCGTCGGCGCCGGTGCGCGCGAGGACGAACGCCGCCTTCGCCGGCGAGTCGATGTCGCCGTTGGCCACCACCGGCACGTCCACCGCCTGCTTGACCTCGGCGATGGTGTCGTACTCCGCGTGTCCGCCGAACGCGCAGGCCCGGGTACGGCCGTGGACGGTGATCATCGCGGCTCCGGCCGATGTCAGCGCGCGGGCGAGCGCCACCGCATTGCGCCGGGCCGGCGAGGGGCCGGTGCGCAGCTTCACCGTGACCGGCACGTCGACCGCCGCCGCCACCGCCGCCACGATCGCGATGGCCAGCGGCTCGTCGGCCATCAGCGCCGAGCCGGCCGCCACGTCGCACACCTTCTTGGCCGGACAGCCCATGTTGATGTCGATCACCTGGGCGCCGCGGTCGACGTTGAAGCGGGCGGCCTCGGCCATCATCGCCGGGTCGGCGCCGGCGATCTGCACGGCCTTCGGGGTCGGCTCGCCCTGGTGGTCCAGACGCCGCGCCGTCTTCACCGATGCCCACAGCCGCGGGTTGGAGGCGGCCATCTCCGACACCGCGTAGCCGGCGCCGAGCGCGCGGCAGAGCTGTCGGAACGGCCGGTCCGTGACGCCGGCCATCGGCGCGACGAACACGTTGTTGGGCAACCGGTACGGGCCGAGGTGCATGGCGTGGACGGGGCGGGGAGCTGCGGGCCACGCGGGGCGAGCGTGTGGCAGGGCGGTGGCGGGCCAGGGGGGGAGCGGATTCTAGCGAAAATCCGCCTGCACAAGAAGCAGGCAGCGCGACCCCGTTCCGAAGCCGGTGAGGGTGAGCGGACGCTATCGTGCGGTGCCGCCGCAGGGCGCGCGTCCCGCCGCCCCCGCGCAGACGCTCCCGGCGCCGGCTCAGCGGTGGCCGAACATCAGGTGAAGCGCGAGCGGGCGACGCAGCGGCGCGATCGCGTCGAGCGCCGCGAGCACCGGTGACTGCAGCGGGCGGGCCAGCGGCCAGGTGAAGCTCGCCGCCATCAGGTCGGTCAGCGCGATCGTGACCGTCCGGTCCAGCCGCCGGCCCCGGGCCCAGCGCTCGAGCGCCTGCGGCAGGGGCACGCCACGCAGGTGCACCGGCGCGAGCGCATCGGCGAGCTCGAACGCATCGCGCAGGCCGAGGTTCAGCCCCTGTCCGGCGACCGGATGCAGCGATTGGGCGGCGTTGCCGATCCAGGCCTCGCCGGTCGCGGAGAGGGCGCGGCGGGCCCGGCGCGCGAGCGGCGCGACCGCGAGCGGCCCGTCGACCTGGAGCGGGCCCAGCGCGTCCCCGAAGCGCTGCTGCAGCGCCGCCGACAGCGCAGGGAGGTCCGTGTTCCGGCGTGCCTCGCAGCGTTCGGGCCGGTCGCACCACACCAGTGTCCAGCGGCCGGGTTCCGGCAGCGGCAGCAGTGCGAGCGGGCCGTCGGGGGTGAACCGCTCGAACGCGGTGCCGTGCAGCGTCGAGGGCGCCCGCGGCGCGCCGACCTCGCCGAGCAGCGCGCACTGGTCGAACTCGCGGGTATCGGCATCGTCGCCGGCGTCGCCCTCGGCATGCACGACCAGGGCGACCGGAGTGCCCGCGGCGGGCGGCGACGCCCAGCGATGGGCGCGTGCCGCGAGGCGCAGCGCGCGCGTGAGGGGGCCGTAGCGCATCACGTACCCGAGCGCCGGCATCCCCAGGTCGGTCGCGACGATGCGGGTGCGGCCGGCGTGCCCGCGCAGCGACACCTCGACCCGCTCGATGCGGCCGGCCGCAGGCATCGCGGCGATGCGCTCGAGCAGCTGGGTCGTGCCCTGGGAGATCGCCAGCGTGCGGGCCGCGAGCGCGGGCGGCACCGGTGCGTCCGCGTCGGGGGGCGGGTCGAGCGCGATCGTCGAGGCCGGCACGCCGCGCCGCACGAGGAAGAGCGCGAAGGCGAGCGCGACCGGTCCGGCGCCGACGACGTGCCAGCGCGGGTCGGGCGCATCGGTCGCATCGGTCGCAGCAGGCGAGCCGGCGTCCCGGTGGTCCGGGCCGTGCGCGTCGTGGGGAGCGTCCTCGACGGACGCGGTGCCGCCCGCGCTCATCGCGCCCGCATCAGCGCCTCGATGTCGGCGGCGGCCTTGGGCACGTCGCCGGTGATGATCTCGCAGCCGGTGGCCGTGACGACCGCGTCGTCCTCGATGCGGATGCCGATGTCGCGATAGGCCTCGGGCACGTCGTCGGCGGCGCGCACGTAGAGGCCGGGCTCGACGGTCAGCACCATGCCGGGCCGCAGCACGCGCCACGGCTTCTCGGCGCCGGCCGAACCGGTCTCGCCCGGCTCGCGGTACTCGCCGCAGTCGTGCACGTCCATCCCCAGCCAGTGGCCGGTGCGGTGCATGTAGAAGCGGCGGTAGTCGCCGCTCTCGATCACGCCGTCGAGCGTGCCCTTGAGGAGCCCCGCGTCGATCATGCCCTGCGCCAGCACCCGCACCGCCGCATCGTGCGGATCGGTGAAGCGCGCGCCCGGGCGGGTGGCGTCGATGGCCGCTGCCTGCGCGGCGAGCACGACGTCGTAGAGCTCGCGCTGCGGGCCGCTGAAGCGGCCGCTGACCGGCCAGGTGCGGGTGATGTCCGACGCATAGCCGTCGAGCTCGCAGCCGGCGTCGATCAGCAGCAGATCGCCGTCGCGCAGCACCGCGTCGTTCTCGCGGTAGTGCAGCACGCACGCATTGCGTCCGCCCGCCACGATCGACCCGTAGGCCGGGAACTGCGAGCCGTTGCGCCGGAACTCGTGCAGCAGTTCGGCCTCGATCTCGTACTCCCGCAGGCCCGGCGCGGTGGCGCGCATCGCGCGGACGTGGGCGTGGGCGGAGATGCGTGCGGCCCGGCGCATCGTGTCGAGCTCGCTGTCGTCCTTGACGAGACGCATCTCGTCGAGCAGCGCACGGACGTTCCAGGCCGCGGCCGGTGCGCCGACACCGGCCCGCGCCTGGGCGCGCACCGCCGACAGCCAGCGCTGGAGCTGGGCGTCCGCGCCGCTCGTCTCGGCCAGCGCGCAGAACACCGCCGGGGCGTCGGCGAGCAGGTCGGGCATCGCCTCGTCCAGGCTCGCGAAGGAGCGCGCCTCGTCGAAGCCGAAGCGCTCCGCGGCCGCGGCCGGACCGTGGCGGAAACCGTCCCAGATCTCGCGTTCCTCGTTCTTGTCGCGGCAGAAGAGGATCGAGCGCGGCGTCTCCCCCCGGGCATCGACGACCACCACCGCCTCGGGCTCGGGAAAGCCGCTGAGGTAGTAGAAGTAGCTGTCGGGGCGGTACGGGTAGTCGGTGTCGCGGTTGCGCGGCACCTCGGGTGCCGTCGCGATCACCGCGACGCCGCCGCCGCGGGCGCGCATCGATTCGGCCAGCCGCTGCCGGCGGGTCTTGAAGGGCGTGATGTCGGTCATCGGGATGCGTCCAGTGAGGCGTCGAGGTCGGCGAGGCGCTGCGGCGTGCCCACGTCGACCCATCGGCCGAGGTGGCGTTCGGCACCGGCACGGCGGGCCGCGGCCGCGCCGCGCAGCAGCGGGGCGAGCTTCGCAGGCGCACCGCGCACGATGCCCGCGAAGAGGGTGGGGCGGTAGAGACCGATGCCCGAGAAGGTGAATCGCTGCCCGCCCGGCACGGCGGGGGCCTCCAGCAGCCGACCGTCTGCGAGGGCGAAGTCGCCCCCGGGATGGTGGTCGGGATTGTCGACCAGCACGCACCAGGCGTCCCAGTCGCAGGCTTCGAGCTGGGCGGCGATCGCTGTCGCGCGCCGGGGATCCCAGTCGCACCAGACGTCGCCGTTGACGACGAGGAAGGGGGCGTCGCCGAGCAGCGGCAGGGCGTTCGCGATGCCGCCCGCGGTCTCGAGCGCCGTCGTCTCGGGCGAGTAGCGGATCGACAGGCCCCAGCGCGAGCCGTCGCCCAGGACCCGCTCGATCTCCTGGCCCAGCCAGGCGTGGTTGATCACCACGTCGTATACGCCGGCCGCGGCCAGGCGCTCGAGGTGCCAGGCGATCAGCGGGCGTCCGCCCACGGGCAGCAGGGGCTTGGGGCAGGTGTCGGTCAGGGGCCGCATCCGCTCGCCACGGCCCGCGGCCAGGATCATCGCGCGCATCGGACGGCCGATCTCAGAAGGTGTAGCCGACGCCCGGGGTGTCGCCCTCGATGCGATCGATCAGCCGGGCGAGCGGCCCGAGGCCGTTGTAGCGGGCGACGACGTCTCGGACGTAGCGCAGCACCAGCGGCAGGTCGGCGAGGTAGCGGTCCTTGCCGTCGCGGTGGCACAGGCGCGCGAAGATGCCGAGCACCTTCAGGTGCCGCTGCAGGCCCATCCATTCGAAATCGCGGTAGAAGTCGCCGAACTGCGCGGGCATCGGCAGTCCGGCCGCGCGGGCGCGCTCCCAGTAGCGGATCGCCCAGTCGAGGACCTGCTCCTCCTCCCAGCGCACGTAGGCATCGCGCAGCAGCGAGACCAGGTCGTAGGTGATCGGTCCGACGACGGCATCCTGGAAGTCGAGGATGCCGGGGTTGCGGGTGCCGGGCAGCAGCATGAGGTTGCGCGAATGGAAGTCGCGGTGCACGTGGACCCGCGGCTGCGCCAGCGTGACGGCGAGGATCGTCTCGAAGGCGTCGTCGAGCACGGCGCGATCGGCGGCGGTCAGGCTGATGCCCTTGTGCCGTTCGACGTACCACTCGGGGAAGAGCCGCAGCTCGCGCAGCAGCAGCTCCCGGTCGTACGGCGGGAAGTCCTCGGCGCTTCCCGCCGACTGCAGGGCGACCAGCGCACCGATCGCATCGGCGTACAGCGCCGGCGCGGTGGCGTCGTCGAGCACCGAGAGGTAGGTGGTCGAGCCGAAGTCCTCGAGCAGGAGGAAGCCCCGGTCGAGGTCGGCCTCGACCACGCGCGGCACGCTGACGCCGCTGCGGCCGAGCACCTCGGCCGCGTGCACGAACGGCCGGCAGTCCTCCATCGGCGGCGGGGCGTCCATCGCGACCAGGCTGCCGCCGAAGGCGGCGCCCGCGTCGACGCGGAAGTACCGGCGAAAGCTCGCGTCGTTGGAGGCCGGCCGCAGCGTGCCGGGTGCGAGGCCGTGCGAGGCCGGCAGCGCCTCGAGCCAGGCGCGGAGCAGTTCGAGTCGTGTGTCCATGCGTATCCGGGTGGCTCCCTATAATACGGGATCGAACCGCAGCGCCCCGGAGCGCCCCCGAAGCCGCCTCGAATGCGCCGCCCCCTTCGACCCCCGTCCGCCGCCGGTCCGCTCCTCCTCGCCGCGCTGCTCGCCGTGCCGGTGGGGGGTGCTCGTGCGCAGGGCGCGTCCGGTCCGCTCGAACCGGGGGGGGCCCGGCTGCGCCTCGAGACCGAGCTGCGCGAGTCGAACCTCGATGCCGACGCGCCCCGTCCGACCTTCGCGCGCGGCGATTCGGTCGACGGCCGCACGAACCGCGAGACGACGCTCGAGGGCAATGCCGAGGTGCGGCGCGGCGGCACGGTCATCCGCGGCGACCGGCTGACGATCTACGAGGCCGACGACGAGGTGGTCGCCGTGGGCAACGTCCGCATCGCCCGCGAAGGCACGGTCTTCACCGGCCCCGAGCTGATCCTCAGGCTCGACGCGAACGAAGGCTCCTTCGCCTCGCCCCGCTACTACGTGCCGGCCACCGGTGCCCGGGGCGAGGCCGAGCGGGCCGACTTCCTCGGCCGCGGCGAGGTCGAGATGACCAACGCCACGTACACCACCTGCAAGCCCGACGATCCGGACTGGTACCTGCGGGCGGAGTCGTTCACCCTCGACCGCAGTGCCGACGAGGGTTCGGCGCGCTGGGCCACGCTCTACTTCAAGGACGTGCCGATCTTCAAGGCGCCTGCGGTCGCGTTCCCGCTCGGCGACGAGCGGCGCAGCGGCTTCCTGCCGCCCACGCTGTCGATCTCCAGCACCTACGGTACGGAGGTCCGCGTGCCGTACTACTGGAACATCGCGCCCAATCGCGACTTCACGCTCTACACGAACGCGACCGCCCGCCGCGGCCTGCAGGTCGGCGGCCTGGCGCGCTACCTCGAGCCGCAGTCGAACGGCGCCACCCGGTTCGAGTACAACCCGAACGACATCGAGGCCGCGGCGTCGCGGTGGATGATCGACAGCACGCACACCGTCACCAACTGGAACGGCTTCTCCGGCGGCTGGGTGGTGCGTGGCGTCTCGGACGACAGCTACTACGTCGACTACTCGCGCACGATCGCGCAGAGCGCCGAGCGCAGCCTGCCGCGCAGCGTGTTCGTGACCCGCGCGTTCGGCGACACGGTGGTCACCGCCCGGGCGCTGGCCTACCAGAACATCCTCGAGGCGCGCAGCGCGCCGGCCTACGACCGGATGCCGCAGATCACCGCGCTCCATTCCAAGCGGGACCTCGCCGGCTTCGACTTCCTCGTCGCCGCCGATGCCAGCGATTTCCGCCGCGACCTGGCCAACAGCGCCCAGGGCGCGCGGATGATCGTCAATCCCTCGATCGCCTATCCGTTCGGCGGCCCGGCCTGGTTCCTCACGCCCAAGGCCTCGGTGCACGCGACCTCGTACCGGCTCGAGGTCAACCCGGTCGGGCCGGAGTCGATCGACCGCGTGGTGCCGACGTTCTCGCTGGATTCGGGGCTGGTGTTCGAGCGCACCACCACGCTCGGCAGCCGCGACATGATCCAGACGCTCGAGCCGCGCCTGCTGTACGTCTACACGCCGTATCGCGACCAGAGCCAGATCCCGGTGTTCGACTCGGCCGTGGCCAACCTGAGCTTCGCGACGCTGTTCAACGAGCAGCTCTTCGTCGGGGGCGACCGGATCGCCGACGCCAACCAGATCACCGCCGGCGCGGTCTCGCGCTTCATCGAGCCGTCGACCGGCATCGAGTCGCTGCGGCTGGGCGCGGCCCAGCGCGTCTACTTCAACGAGCAGCGGGTCACGCTGCCGGGCGTGCCGACGCGGACCTATTCGCGTTCCGACGTGCTGCTGGTCGCCTCGGGCAACCTCGGCGGCGGCCACAACATCGACGCCGGGGTGCAGGTGTCGGTGGCCGAGGGGGCCGTTCCGCGATTCGGCGTGTCGTGGCGCTTCTGGCCGGCCCACGACCGGCTGTTCAACGTGGCGCTGCGCTACCAGGAGCGCGACTACGCGCAGATCGACACCTCGTGGCGATGGCCGATCTCGCGCCGCTGGAACACGCTCGGTCGCGTGAACTATTCGGTCCTGCGCGAAGGGGTCGACCCGGCCACCGGGGTGCTCGGCCCCACGCGGCCGCAGCTGCTCGAAGGGGTGTTCGGACTCGAGTACGCGGCCGACTGCTGGATCACCCGCTTCGTCGCCCAGCGCTACGTGACCACCACCGCGCAGCGGACCAGCGCGTTCTTCGTGCAGCTCGAGCTCAACGGGCTCGCGAGGATCGGGCTGGACCCCTTCGATATACTGACGCGCAACATCCCCGGCTATCGGCCCCCCTCGACGCGGCCGGCCACGCCGTCCAGATTCTTCGGATACGAATGAACACTCGCCGTTCGCCCTCGTGGACGCTCGTGCTGCTGCTGCTGCTCGCAGCGCTGCCGTGCGCGCACGCGCAGCTGCGCCTGCCCGGCGCCGGCCCGTCGCCCCTGGCCGTCCCCGCGCCGCCGCCGCCCGCGGCCGCGCCCGCCGGCGGTGCGCGGGCCGGCGAGCCGCTGCTCGTCGACCGCGTGGTCGCCGTCGTCAACAACGAGGCGATCACGGCGCGCGAGCTCGAATCGCGCACCCGCTCGATCGAGCAGCGCCTGCGCAGCCAGAACGTGCAGCTGCCGCCGATGCAGGAGCTGCAGCGCCAGGTGCTCGAGCGGATGATCGTCGACCGTGCCGCCACCCAGGCGGCGCGCGAAGCGGGCATCCGGATCGACGACGCGGCGATCGACCGCGCGATCGCCCGGATCGCGCAGGAGTCCAAGCTGAGCGTCGCCCAGCTCCGCCAGCGCGTCGAGGCCGATGGCCAGCCCTTCGCCGCCTTCCGCCAGGAGGTGGCCTCCGAGATGACGATCGGCCGGATGCGCGAACGCGACATCGAGGGGCGGGTGCAGGTCTCCGAAGCCGAGGTGGACGCGCTGCTCGCCGAACAGGCCAGCGGCGGCGGCGCCGCGGCGGCCGAGTTCAACATCGCGCAGCTGCTCGTCCGCGTTCCCGAGAGCGCGTCGCCCGAGGTGGTCGAACGGGCCCGCCTGCGCGCCGAGGCGGCCGCCCGCGAGGCCCGCGGTGGCGTCGATTTCAGCCGACTGGTCGCGAACCTGTCCGACGGCACCGATGCGATCAGCGGCGGCGTGCTCGGCATGCGCACCGTCGACCGTCTGCCGCCGATGTTCGTGCAGGCGGTCGAGCCGCTGTCGCCCGGCGAGGTCGCGCCGGTGCTGCGCAGTCCCGCGGGCTTCCACGTCATCAAGCTGATCGACCGCCGCAACGGCGGGCTCGCCAAGCTCGCCGGCGCGCCGGTGCGCCAGACGCGCGCCCGGCACATCCTCGTGCGCGTCGACGAGCTGAACCCCGAGTCCGAGGTGATCCGCCGACTGACCGAGATCCGGCAACGGATCGAAGGCGGCTCGGTGAGCTTCGCCGACATGGCGCGTCAGTATTCGAAGGACGGCACCGCGTCCTCCGGCGGCGATCTCGGCTGGGTGTACCCGGGCGACACGGTGCCCGAATTCGAGCGCGCGATGGACGAACTCGCCCCGGGCAAGATCGCCGGGCCCGTCCAGTCCCCCTTCGGCTACCACCTGATCGAGGTGCTCGAGCGGCGCACCGACGGTGCCTCGCCCGATCGCGTGCGGGCCGCGGCCCGCAACGCCATCCGCGAGCGCAAGGCGGCCGAGGCCTACCGCGAGTGGCTGTCGCAGGTCCGTGACCGGGCGTACGTCGTCATGCGCCTCGAAGAGCGGTGAAGCACGCGCCGCGCAAGCGGTTCGGCCAGCACTTCCTGACCGATGGCTCGGTGCTGCAGCGGATCGCCGATGCGGTGTCGCCGCGTCCGGGCGAGCGCCTGGTCGAGATCGGGCCGGGGCTCGGCGCGCTCACCGCGGTGCTGCTGCAGCGGACCGACCGGCTCGAGGCGGTCGAGATCGACCGCGACCTGGTCGCCCGACTGCGCCAGCGCTGGCCGGAGCCGGCGCTCGTCGTGCACGAGGCCGATGCGCTCGCCTTCGATTTCTCGGCGCTCGCCGCGGAGGATCGCATCCGGCTGGTGGGCAACCTGCCCTACAACATCTCGAGCCCGCTGCTGATCGGGCTGCTCGAGCACCGCGAGCGGATCGTCGACGCCCACTTCATGCTGCAGAAGGAGGTGGTCGACCGGATCGTCGCGCCTCACGGCGTCGCCGACTACGGCCGCCTGGGCGTGATGCTGCAGGCCTTCCACCACGTCGAGCGGCTGTTCGGCGTCCCGCCCGAGGCCTTCGACCCGCCGCCGCGCGTCGATTCCTCCGTGGTGCGCATGCGCCCGAGGACCGAGCCCCTCGTGCGGGACCGTGCGACGCTCGAGCTGCTGCTGGCGGTCGCCTTCGGTCAGCGTCGGAAGATGCTGCGCGGCACCTTGCTGCCGTGGCTGCGCAGCCAGGGCGTCGACCCCGACCTGCCCGCCTTCGGGCTGACGCCCACGGCGCGTCCGGAGGAAGTGCCGGTGGTGCAGTGGGCCCGGATCGCCGATGCCCTCGTCGATGCCCGTGGCGCGGCACCGGCCGCGCCGGACTGACCGGCCGGCCGGCCGGTCTCAGCGCTGGATCAGCTCGATCTTGTAGCCGTCCGGGTCCTGGACGAACGCGATGACCGTCGTGCCGCCCTTGACCGGGCCGGCTTCGCGGGTGATGGTGCCGCCGGCCGCCCGGATCTTCTCGCACGAGGCGACGGCGTCCTCGACCTGCAGCGCGATGTGCCCGTACGCGGTGCCGATCTCGTACTGCGTGACGCCGTAGTTGTAGGTCAGCTCGATCTCCGCCTGTGCGGGATTCGACTCGTACCCGACGAAGGCCAGCGAGTACTTCTGGTCGGGCCGGTCGGTCTGGCGCAGCAGGCTCATGCCGAGCACGCGCGTGTAGAAGTCGATCGAACGCTGCAGGTCGCCGACCCTCAGCATGGTGTGCAGCAGTCTCATCGTCAGGCCTCGTTCAGCTCAGCGTCAGATCGTCGGGAAAGTCCTTGAGGCGGCTGCGCGCCGCCTCGAACTCCGGCAGCAGCATCTGGACCGTGGCCCAGAACCGCGGACCGTGGTTCATCTCCTTGAGGTGCGCCAGCTCGTGGGCGATCACGTAGTCGACGATCTCGATCGGGAAGTGCACCAGCCGCCAGTTCAGGCGGACCGAGCCGTCGGGTGCGCAGCTGCCCCAGCGCGTGCGCGCCGAGGACAGGCGCCAACGGCTCGGGGCGCGGCCCAGCCGCTCGGTGTAGATCGGCAGCCGCTGCGCGAACACGTCGCGCGCGCGCGCCTGCAGCCACGCCTGCACGGCGTCGCGGAGCTGGGCCTCGCCGGCGCCCGCGGGCAGCGCGACACGCAGCACGTCGCCCTCGAGCGCGACGGTCGGGGTGCCCGCATGCAGGCGCATCGTCAGGTCCCGGCCGAGGTAGGTGACCGTGCCGCCGTCCTCCCAACGGACCGCGAGCCGTTCGCGGCGCTGCGCGTGGTCGCGCCACTCGACCAGCTTGCGCAGGATCCAGCGTTCCTTGTCGGCCAGCGCGGCGTCGATCTCGGTGAGCGTGACCCAGCGCGGCGCGGTGACGCGCAGGCCGGTGTCGTCGACGTAGAAGCCGATCGTGCGGCGTCGCGAGCGACGCAGCTCGTACTCGACCGCGTGCTCGCCGAGCCGCGCGACCCGACGGCCCCGTGCCGGCGGCGCGGCCCGGGGCTCGGACGGTGGCGGCACGGTCCGCGCGACGGGGCCGCGCGGCGACACGTCGGGGCGCGGCGGGCGTGCGGGCGCACGCGGCGGCGCCGACGGCGGCGCGTCGAACAGCGGGAGCGTCAGTTGCAGCGCGGCATCGCCCGCTGCACGGACGAGTTCACGAAGTCGCTTCATGCAGGGCGGGCGGAGAAGAGGGGCTGCGGTAGGCGTGCGGGCTGATGCGGCGCATCTCGGCTTCGATCCAGCGCTCGGCTTCGTCGTTGACCTCGTCGGGCTCGCGCCCCGCGGTCGGGATCGGCGGACCCACCGAGACGACGACCCGTCCCGGGCGCTTGATGATCGGCTTCTTCGGCCAGCACTCGCCGGCGTTGACCGCGATCGGCACAACCGGCGCGCCGGTGCGCACCGCGAGGCGCGCGCCGCCGCTCTTGTACTTGCCCTGCGAGCCGACCCGGGTGCGCGTGCCCTCGGGGAACATGACGATCCAGCGCCCCTCGTCGAGCTTGCGCTGACCCTGACGCACGACGGATTCGAAGGCGTCGCGGCCCTGCCGCCGATCGATGTGGATCATCTTCAGCAGGCCGATGCCCCAGCCGAAGAACGGGATCCAGAGCAGTTCGCGCTTGAACACGAAGCACACCTCGCGCGGCAGCCAGGACACGTAGAAGAACGTCTCCCAGGTCGACTGGTGCTTCGAGAGGATGATCGCCGGGCCGTCGGGGAAGTTCTCGCGACCGCGCACCTCCCAGCCGATGCCGCAGATCACGCGGGCGGCCCAGAGCACCATCTTCGTCCAGCCGATGGTGAACTGGTAGCGCAGGTGCAGCGGCAGGGGGGCGATCAGCAGGCAGCACAGCCCCCATGGCACGACCGTGACGGCCTGGAACAGCAGGAAGAGGGCGGTGCGGACGGCGAGCATCTGCGGGCGACTCAGGGGGCGAGTTCGGCGGCGAGCGCCGAGAGGTCGGGGCGCACCACGGTGCCCGGCGGGAGTCCGTCTGCATCGAACGCCGCGCAGCCGTGTCCGCTCAGGACCAGCACCGGCCGGCAGCCCGCGGCGTGGCCGGCCTCGAGGTCGGCGCAGGTGTCGGCCACCAGCACGGTGTCGGCCGGGGTCGCCCCCATCCGTGCCAGCGCATCGCCGAGCGACGCGGCTGCGTGTTCGAGGCGCGCGGGCGCGTCGGCCGGCGGGACGAAGACCACCGCGTCGACATGACCGCCCGCGGCCTCGATCTCGTCGAGCAGGCGACCGTGCATCGCGTTGAGCCCGGCCATGTCGGTCGCCCCGCGCACGAGCGGGCCGCTGTCGGCCATCATCGCGACCCGCCAGCCGCCGTGCACGAGCCGCGCGATCGCGGCCGCGCTGCCCGGCTGCGACTGCCAGCCGTCGGTGCGCGCGGTGCGACCGTCGGGGTCGCGCGCGACCACGCCGTCACGATCGACGATGAGGAGTTTCACGTCGCGCAGTGTAGCCGTCACGAGGCGAGTTTCGACAGGTCCGCGACGCGATTCATGAGTCGATGCAGCCCTTCGAGCAGCGCGAGGCGGTTGCCCTTCAGTCGCGCGTCGTCGGCGTTGACCATCACGCCGTCGAAGAAGGCGTCCACGGGCGCGCGAAGTGCGGCCAGCGTGGTGAGCGCACCGGCGTAGTCGAGCGCCGCGAGCCGCTGCTCGGCACGCGGCGCGATCTCGGCGAGGGCAGCGTCCAGCGCCCGTTCCGCGGGCTCGACCAGCAGCGACCGGTCGATCGCCACCCCTGTCGCCGCGCCGTCGGCCTTGCGCAGGATGTTGCCGATGCGCTTGTTCGCCGCGGCGAGGCTCTGCGCCTCGGGCAGCGCGCGGAACGCCGCGATCGCTTCGAGACGCGGCAGCACGCGATCGAGGCGGTCGGCGTCGACCGCGAGCACCGCGTCGATGTCCGCCACCGGATGTCCGCGCTCGCGCAGCCAGCCGCGCAGCCGGTCGACGACGAAGGCGTGCAGCGCATCGGTGGCCGCCGTCACCGCGGGGACCGCCGAGAACTGCGCGAAGGCGAGCTCGAGCAGCCCGCGAAGCGTCGGTGCCTCGGCGCCGGCCGCACTCGGGCGCTCGATCAGCATGCGGACCACGCCGAGCGCATGCCGCCGCAGCGCGAAGGGATCACGGTCGCCGGTCGGGATGGAGCCGATGCCCCAGATCCCCGCGAGGGTCTCGAGCTTGTCCGCCAGCGCCACCGCCGTGCCGGTCACGGTCGCGGGCAGCGCGTCGCCGGCGAAGCGCGGCTGATAGTGTTCGGCGATCGCCTGCGCGATCTCGGCGGACTCGCCGTCGTGGAGCGCGTAGTGCCGCCCCATCGAGCCCTGCAGCTCGGGGAACTCGCCGACCATGCCGGTGAGCAGGTCGGCCTTGGCGAGCAGTGCGGCACGGTCCGCGGTCTCGGCGTCGCCGCCGAGCGCGGCGGCGAGGTGGCGGGCGAGGGCGCGCACGCGATCGGTCCGCTGCGCCTGCGTGCCGAGCTTGGCGTGGTAGACCACCGAGCCGAGCTGCGGCGTGCGGTCGACGAGACGGATCTTCTTGTCCTGCTCGAAGAAGAAGCGGGCGTCCGCGAGCCGCGGCCGCACGACGCGCTGGTTGCCGTCGACGATCAGCGACGGATCGGCGACCTCCATGTTCGAGACGATCAGGAACCGATGGTCGAGCCGGCCCTGCGCGTCGAACAGCGGGAAGTACTTCTGGTTGGTGCGCATCGTCAGGATGAGGCACTCCTGCGGCACCGCGAGGAACTCGCGCTCGAACGCCCCGACGTAGACGGCGGGCCATTCCACCAGCGCACAGACCTCGTCGAGCAGCGGCGCGACCTGCGACTCGTCGCCGAGCGAGACGCCGAGCGCGGCGGCCCGCTCGCGCAGTGCCGCGTCGATGCGTGCGCGCCGTTCGGTGAACGAGGCGACCACGTGGCCGCGGCCGGCCAGCAGCGACTCGTAGTCGTCGGCGTGCGGCAGCTCGATGTCCGCCTCGCCCTGGAAGCGGTGGCCGTGGGTCAGCCCGCCCGACTGCAGACCGAGCACCGAGGCCGGCACCACCTGCGAGCCGTGCAGCACCACCAGCCCGTGGGCGGGGCGCACGAAGCTGACGTTGGTCCGGCCGTCGGCGAGCTGGTACTGCATCACCTTGGGGATCGGCAGCTTCGCGAGCGCCTGCTCGATCAGCGGCTGGACCGCCTGCGCGAGGCTCGAACCCGACGCGGTGCTGCGGTGGAAGAAGCACTCCTGCTTGCCGTCGGAGGCACGCACCAGGTCCTCGACCCGCGCGCCCTGCTTGTCGGCCCACTTGCGCAGCGCGAGCGTGGGCGCTCCCGCCGCGTCGAGCGCGACCGCGACCGACGGGCCCTTGACCTCGACCGCCCGATCCTCGGCGCGGCCCCGCACGTCCGCGATGCGCACCGCGAGGCGGCGCGGCGTCGCGAACACGTCGAACGTGCCGCCGGCGGGTGCGAGGCCCTGCGCGCGCAGTCCGTCGACGAGGGTGGTGGCGAAGGAGTCGCCCAGGCGCGCGAGGGCCTTGGGCGGCAGCTCTTCGGTGAACAGTTCGATCAGCAGCGGCTGGTTCATCGCGGCGGCCTCAGACGACGCCGGCCGCACGGGCCCGCATCGGGAAACCGAGCCGCTCGCGCGAGGTGTAGTAGGCCTGCGCGACCGCACGCGCCAGTGCCCGCACCCGGC
>Ga0105105_10000049_pt1 | contig 48979 bp, 39 predicted proteins | sample PPLLaktember2015_4_FD_79108 | JGI IMG/M metagenome (GOLD analysis project Ga0105105, IMG submission 79108) | Freshwater sediment microbial communities from Prairie Pothole Lake near Jamestown, North Dakota, USA - PPLs Lake P8 Core (1) Depth... | ecosystem: Environmental > Aquatic > Freshwater >...
AGACGCTCTGCGGCCGCTCCAGCGGATTCTGCTTCAGGCACCAGTGCACGATGTCCACCAGCTGCTGCGAGTACAGCTTGAGCGCCTGCGCGAGCGCGGCGTCGACCTTGTCGTGCAGGCCGCGCTGGTCGGCCGGCTGCGGGGGCGCACCGATCATGCAGGCGTACATGGTCGCCCCCAGCCCGTAGATGTCGGTCCAGGGCCCGAGCTGCTGGTTGCGACGATAGAGCTCCGGGGCCGCGAACCCCGGCGTGTACATCGGGAACAGCTTCGGCGCGTCGATCGTCAGCGTCTGGCGGGCCGCGCCGAAGTCCAGCAGCATCGGCGAGCCGTCCTGCCGCAGGTACACGTTGGCGGGCTTGAGGTCGAGGTGCAGCAGCCGGTTGGCGTGTACCTCGCGCAGCCCGTTCATCACCTGCGAGAAGATCCGCCGGATGTGCCGCTCGGGCATGACCTCGCGACCGGGCTTGCCGCGGTAGCGCATGATCAGCTCCTGCAGGCTGCGGCCCCGTTCGTAGGCCATCACCATGTAGACGGTGTCGTTGGCGCGGAAGAAGTTCAGCACCCGCACGACGTTCGGATGCAGCACGCGCGCCAGTGCCCGCCCCTCCTCGAAGAAGCACTTCAGGCCGTTGCGGTAGGTGTTCTGGTTCTCGTTGGCGACCGACGGCACCAGCTCGCCCGGGCCGCGTCGCACCAGCGAGCTCGGGAGGTACTCCTTCAGCGCCACCGGCTGGCCGTCGGGGTCGTCGGCGAGATAGACGATGGAAAAACCGCCGCTCGCGATCTTCCTTACAATCCGGTAGCCGCCGACTTCGAGGCCTTCTGGAAGCGGGGCGTTGGTCTGATTGGCCATGAACCGAGGATTGTAATGAACTCGAAGGTCGCGGGTGTCCACAGCATGACCGGCTTCGGCACCGTCACGCGGGACCACGAGCTCGGGCGGCTGGGCATCGAGCTACGTTCGGTCAATTCCCGGTTCCTCGATATCGCCTTCCGTCTGCCCGACGAACTGCGGGCGCTCGAGCCTCCGCTTCGCGAAGCGATCCAGGCCCGCGTGACGCGCGGCAAGATCGACGTCCGCGCCTCGGTCCAGCACCGGGCCGCCCAGCGGCCCGAGGTGGTGCTGCGGCCCGGTGCGCTCGAAGCGCTCGGACTCGCGCAGCAGGCGGTGCTGGCACGCATGCCGGGAGCGGCCCCGCTGAGCGTCGCCGACTGCCTGCGGTTTCCCGGGGTGGTGGACGACCCGCAGCCGGATCCCGCGCAGTGGGTCGGCGCGTTCCGCCCGCTCTTCGGTGCGGCGATCGACGAGCTGCTCGCCAGCCGTGCCCGCGAGGGTGCGCGGCTGGGCGACGTGATCCGCGATCGGGCGGCCGCGATGACCGCGATCGTGGTCGCACTCAAGCCGCGGGCGCCCGAGATGGTGGCCGAGTTCGGAGCGCGGCTCACCGAGCGGCTGCGCGAGGCGGCCACCGGCGCGCTGGCCGGCACCGCGGTGCCGCTCGACGAGGCCATGGCCCGGATCCGGCAGGAGGTGTCGGTCTACGGCATGCGGGTGGACGTCGCCGAGGAACTGGCCCGGCTCGAGATCCACATCGCCGAACTCGCCCGGATCGTCGACGGCGGCGGCCAGGTCGGCAAGCGGCTCGACTTCCTGATGCAGGAGCTCAACCGCGAGGCGAACACGCTCGGCTCCAAGGCCGCGGGGCTCGAGGTCACGCAGGCGGCGGTCGAGCTCAAGCTGCTGATCGAGCAGGTGCGCGAGCAGGTGCAGAACCTCGAGTAGACGCGCGGCAGCGCACGACCGAGGGTGCGTCGCGCCGTGCCGGCCGCGGGCGCGGGCGCCGCGCGGCGGGTTCCGTGTTCGCCACCGTACGGAAGGCCATCGCGCCAGCGCCTAATGTCCGGAGGGTCCGCCGGATCCGACGGATCCGACGGGCCCGCGGGCGCCGGCGGCGCCACCACCCGAGGCACAGCGCGATGACCGATCCGAACCCCGATGCCGGGACCCAGGCGCCGATGCGCCGACGGGCGCTGACCTCTCGTCAGGAGCCTGCGATGGAACTCACCACCCGTCCCGCACGGATCGTCGACCCGATCTCGTATCGGGTCCGGCCCGGATGCCTGCAGACCATTCCCGTCGGCCCGTGCCTGCTCGAGCGCGTGGACGGACGTTCGATAGACATCGTCTGGGGCGAGGACGGACAGCGCTCCGCGATGCTGCCCGTCGAGGCGATCGAGGCGGCCCGCGCGGACGGCCATCTGGTCGTGCTCGACTAGACGGCCTGCAGTCCCTGGAGTCCGGTCTGCGCGGCCGCCCCGCCCCCGATGATCGCCCCCCGACGCGTGCTCGGGGACAGGCCCTTCCGCGTGGTCGTCGAGGATGCGGTCGGTGGCGGGCGGTATCGCCCGGGCTCAGCCCGTCGCCTTCCCGGTGGCCTTGCGCAGACGCGCGGTCGCGGTATCGAGGTCGGCCTCGAACTCGCGCCAGCGGACGGCGGTGGCCTGCTTCATCGCGGCGAGTCCCGCCTCGGCCGACTTCAGCTCCGACTGCAGCGAGGCGATGTCGAGGTCGATCGTCTGCCGGGCTTCGGCGGACGCGGCCCCCGCCTTCCGCTCGAGGCCCTCGAGCGCCGCCTTGCCCCGGGCGATGTCGTCGTCGGCAGCGGCCACGAAGGCGTCGCGCCGGCCGGTGTCCGTGGCATACACGAACTCGGGCAGCTGACGGATCGTGTCGCGCGTCGCGCCGGGCATCACCAGCTTGCCACCGGTGTCGCGCAGCTGCGCGACCGGGACGGCGACATCGTGCCGTCCGATGCCGACGAAGCCGCCGGCGCCGATGATCACGTAGGAGACGCTCCCGTCGGGTGCGACGATCAGGTCGTCGACCCGACCGACCTTGCGGCCGGCGTCGTCGTGGACGGTCTTGCCCATCAGCGTCCGCTTGACGCTCCAGCCCATCGCGATCCGCGTGGACGCGACGACGCGGGTGTCGACGGTGGTGCTGCCGCCGGCGACCTGCGCGCCGGCGGGGCCGGCCATGCAGAGCGCACCGGCAGCGGCCAGCGATGCGATCGCGACCGCACGGAGTCTGTTCATCTTCATCGATCGGTTCCTCGGGGTGGGTGCCGCCCGGCCGTGGACGGCGGACGTCGGACACGTGGGTTGTAGGGGCATCGCGCCGCACGGTCTGTACGACAGCGCACGCGACGCGGGCGACCGCGGTGTTCGCCGCATCGGCGGCGTCGGCCCGAGCGGACGGTCGGCGAAAAGTGCACCTGACCGATGCGGACGCCCGGCCATCGCCGCCCTTGCGCGCAAACCTGAGAGAATGACGCGCTGCTGCGACCCCCCCTCACCCCGACGATGCCAGCCACGGCCCTGCAGGGCAGCCTCCTGATCGTCGTCGCCCCATCGGGCGCCGGCAAGACCTCCCTCGTCCGACACCTGCTCGGTGCGCGGAACGGTCTGCGGCTCTCGGTGTCGTACACGACCCGCGCGCCCCGCCCCGGCGAGCGCGACGGCATCGACTACCGGTTCGTGTCGGCCGACGAGTTCGAGCAGCGGCGCGGCCGGGGCGAGTTCCTGGAGTGGGCGTTCGTGCACGGCAACCACTACGCCACCTCGCGCGACTGGATCGCCGAGCAGATGGCCGCCGGCGTCGACATCGTGCTGGAGATCGACTGGCAGGGCGCCGCCCAGGTCCGCCGGCTGTTCCCGGATGCGGTCTCGGTATTCATCGCGCCGCCGTCGCTCGAGGTGCTGCGCGAGCGGCTGACCTCGCGGGGCCAGGACGCGCCGGAGGTGATCGAGAAGCGCCTCCGGGCGGCTCGAAGCGAGCTCGAGCATGCGGGCGAGTGCCAATATGTTATTATCAATCAAGAGTTTGCGCTGGCATGCCAGGCGCTGGTCGGGATCGCCGACGCCGCCCGCTGCCGGTTCGGGCAGCAGCAGTGTCGCCACCCCGACCTGTTCGCCGAACTGGGCATGACGCGCGCGCCGGGCTGACCCCCGTCGCGCAGGCGCAACGACCGCTCACCTTCCAGGACACGCCATGGCCCGCATCACCGTCGAAGACTGCCTGAAGCAGATTCCCAACCGGTTCGAGCTCACCCTCGCCGCGACCTACCGGGCGCGCATGCTGGCCCAGGGGCACTCGCCGAAGGTCGACAGCAAGGACAAGCCGACGGTGACCGCGCTGCGCGAGATCGCCACTGGCAAGGTCGGCAAGGAAATGCTGCGACGCGTGCCCACCTGACACGCCCCGCCGCGCGCACGAACCGATGAAGCACGACGGTTCGATCGCCACCACCGGGCCGAGGGGTCGGTCCGCACGGTCCGCCCCCGCAGCCCCGTCAGACCCTGCATTACCGGCCGGTGAAGGCTTCGCGGCACCGGCCGACGAACGTCGGGTCGTCTCGCTCGCCCGTCTCACCGAACTCGCCTCGAGCTACCTCGGCGAGGACGACCTGCGTCGCGTCCGAGAGGCCTACCGGTTCTCGGACAGCTCGCACCTCGGACAGTTCCGCACCAGCGGCGAGCCGTACATCTCCCATCCGATCGCCGTCGCCGAGATCTGCGTCGGCTGGCGCCTCGACGCCGACGCGCTGATGGCGGCACTGCTGCACGACGTGATGGAGGACTCCGGCGTCACGAAGCAGCAGATGGTCGAGCGCTTCGGGACCCAGGTCGCGGAACTGGTCGACGGCCTGTCCAAGCTCGACAAGGTCGAGTTCGCCAGTCGCGAGCAGGCGCAGGCCGAGAGCTTCCGCAAGATGCTGCTCGCGATGGCCCGCGACGTGCGCGTCATCCTGATCAAGCTCGCCGACCGTCTGCACAACATGCGTACGCTGGGTGCGGTCGACCGCGGCAAGCAGCGGCGCATCGCCGCCGAGACGCTCGACATCTACGCCCCGATCGCCAACCGCCTCGGCCTCAACGAGCTCTACCGGGAGCTCCTCGACCTGTCGTTCCGCTTCACGCATCCGTTCCGCTACCGGACGCTGCAGAAGGCCGTCACCGCGGCTCGGGGCATGCGGCGCGAGGGCCTGGGCCGGATCATCGAATCGGTGCAGAAGGCGCTGCCGGCGATGGGTGTCCAGGCCGAGCTGCGCGCCCGCGAGAAGGCCCTGTGGGCCATCTACCGGAAGATGCACGACAAGCAGCTGTCGTTCTCGCAGGTGATGGACGTCTTCGGCATCCGGCTGGTGGTCGACAGCCTGCCGGCCTGCTACCTCGCGCTGGGCGCGCTCCACCAGACCTTCAAGCCGATCCCCGGCCGCTTCAAGGACTACATCGCGATCCCGAAGGTCAACGGCTACCAGTCGCTGCACACGACGGTGGTCGGCCCCTACGGCACACCGGTCGAGTTCCAGATCCGCACGAACGAGATGCATCGGCTCGCCGAGTCCGGCGTCGCCGCGCACTGGCTGTACAAGGCCGACCTGGAGTCGTTCACCGACCTCCAGAAGCGCACGCACCAGTGGCTGAAGTCGCTGCTCGACATCCAGCACCAGACCGGCGACTCGCTCGAGTTCATCGAGCACGTGAAGGTCGACCTGTTCCCCGACGCGGTCTACGTGTTCACGCCCAAGGGGCAGATCCGGGCGCTGCCGCGCGGCGCGACGACGATCGACTTCGCCTACAGCGTGCACACCGACGTCGGCAACCAGTGCGTTGCCGCCAAGGTCAACGGCTCGCCGGTGCCGCTGCGCACCGAACTGCAGAACGGCGACGTGATCGAGGTCGTGACCGATCCCGAGTCGCGCGCGAACCCGGCCTGGCTGGGCTTCGTCCGGACCGGCAAGGCCCGCTCCGAGATCCGCCACTTCCTGCGGACCATGAAGTTCGAGGAGTCGGTCGACCTCGGTCGACGGCTGCTCGAGCAGTCGCTCGCGGCGCTGCGGATCGACGCCGGCAGCCTCGAGCCCGCGCTGCTCGAGAAGCTGGCCCGGGACGCGGGCGCCAAGTCGCTCGACGAGCTCTATGCGGACGTCGGTCTCGGCCGCAGGCTCGCGCCGGTCGTCGCCCGTGCGATCGCCCTCGAGATGAGCGCGCGGCCGGCCGCGGCGGCCTTCGCGCCGCGCCCGCTGCCGATCGTGATCCACGGCACCGAGGGCATGGCCGTTCAGTGCTCGGCCTGCTGCCTGCCGCTGCCGGGCGACTCCGTGATCGGCCACATGCGAGGCGGGCACGGCCTGGTCGTGCACCGCAGCGAGTGCGAATCGGCGCGACGCGCGCGCCAGAAGGACGCCGAGCGGTGGCTCGACGTCGAGTGGGGCGAGGACATCCGGGGTCAGTTCCGCACGGTCGTGGAGGTGCAGATCCGCGACGACCGCGGGGCGCTCGGGCGCGTGGCGGCCGAGATCGCGGCCTCCGAGGCGAACATCGTCAACGTGACGATGGACGAGGAGCCCGACCGCGTCGCGACGATCCGCTTCACGCTGCAGGTCCGCGGCCGGCTGCACCTCGCGCAGGTGTTCCGCCAGGTCCGCAAGCAGGCCGACGTCACCAAGATCACGCGTCTGTAGCCGGGCGGCTCGTCTCGGGACGGCCCGTTCCGCGAGGCCGGGTGCCGGTCGCCGACGGCATGGCCGCGAGCCACGCCCTCGGCGCGCTGCGTAGACTGCACGCCTCGACCCTCCCTGCGCCTCGCGCCTCCCGCACCATGACCTCATCGATGAAGGCCGCCCTGCGCGGCGATTCCGGCCTCGTGTTCGCCGACGTGGCCCGCCCGGAGCCCGGGCCCGACGACGTGGTGGCGCGGGTCCGCGCCGTCGCGCTCAACCGGGCCGACCTCGGGGTGCTCGCCGGTCGCATGCACGGCAGCACCGGCGGCACGGGCACCGTGCTCGGGATGGAATGGGCAGGCGAGGTGGCGGCGGTGGGCAGCGCGGTCACCGGGCTGTCACCGGGCGACCGCGTGATGGGCTTCGGCGGCGGGGCGTTCGCCGAGTTCACGCGGGCCGACCGCGGGCGCGTGCTGCCGATCCCGGCCGGCATGGGCTTCGAGCAGGCCGCGGCGCTGCCGGTGGCGCTGATGACGATGCACGATGCGGTCGCGGTCAACGGGCGGCTGCGCGCCGGCGAATCCGTGCTGGTCCTCGGCGCATCGTCCGGGGTCGGCCTGATGGCGATGCGCATCGCGCGCCACCTGGGCGCAGCGCGGGTGATCGGGACCTCGACCGATCCGACGCGCCGTGCGGGGCTCGCGGCCTTCGGCGCGGACCTCGCGATCGACACCTCCGAGCCCGGATGGCCGGAACGCGTGCGCGAGGCGACCGGCGGGCGGGGCGTGGAGCTGATCATCGACCAGCTCGCGGGGCCGACGGTCGCCGGCAGCCTGACGGCTGCGGCAGTGCGGGGCCGCATCGTCAACGTCGGGCGGCTGGCCGGCCTGACCGGGGAGATCGACTTCGACCTGCATGCCCTCAAGCGCATCGAGTACATCGGCGTCACCTTCCGGACCCGCAGCGTCGACGAGGTGCGCGAGCTGGCCCGTCGGATGTGGGCCGACCTGGAACCCGCGGTCGCCGACGGCACGCTGTCGCTGCCGGTCTCCGAGGTGTTCCCCTTCGATCGGCTCGGCGACGCGTTCGCGACGATGGCCGCCAACCGGCACTTCGGGAAGCTGGTGGTGACGATCGGCTGACGGCCGCGGGCGGTTTCCCGGCTCAGCGCGACCGGCTCAGCGCGACCGGCTCAGCGCGGCCGAGGACTGGGCGCCTGTGCCGGCGCGGCCAGTACGTCGTACCAGAGCTGCGCCGCCCGCCGGCGACCGGCGTCGGTGAAATGGCAGGCGTCGCGGCGATCGTCGGGCGCGAGCAGCAGGTCGGTGTCGGGTCCAGGCAGGATCCGCGCTGCCGCCAGAGCCTCCTCGTATCGTGTCAGGGCACGACCGATCGCGCCTGTCCCCGCGCGCCTGCAGAAGGTCGAGCGGGCGACGTGCATCGGCGCCGTCACACCATGCCTGTCGAGGAGCCCGCGCAGCGCATGCAGCGCCCGCAGGTACTCGCGCGCACCGGTGCCGTCGCGCGCGTCGCTCTCGCCCTGCTGCCAGACGACGCGCTCGACCTTCAGCCCCGCCTCGCGCAGCCCGTGCAGATGTGCGACCAGCCGGTCGTGGACAGGATCGGGACCGATCCAGCGGGCGATCCCGGTCGCGCCGACGGCGAGCGGTGCCCAGACCAGTCGAGCCTGCGGGTCGGCTGCCGACGTCAGCTCCTGGACCGCGCTCCACAGGCTCGAGCCGCCCCCGGTGGTCCCCGGCAGCGGGTCGCTGGCGATCACGCAGCCGCCCTCGGCGAACACCCGCAGCGCCGGCCCGCCGACGGCCGGCGGCGGGATCGGAGCCGCATGGCTCGCTGCGTTCGACTGCCCGAGGACGAGGATGACCCGCGCAGGGACGCCGTCGTCGCACGGGACGCTCGTGTGGCGGGACGGATCGACGGCACGGATCGCCTCGTGCGGCTTCGGCGCGGCCGGCTTCAGCGCGGTGACGACGGTCATGCCGCCCGAGAGAGCGACCAGCACGGCGGCGCTGCCGACGGTCCAGCGGCGGCCGGTACCACCTGCCGGACGGACCGCAGCGCGCTGCCGCCAGAACGCCCGCAGGGCTGCCATCGCGGGCTCCTCGACGATGCGGTTCAGCGCGAAGGCTGCGACGAGCGCCAGTGCAAGGGCGACCGCGACCGATCCGAGCGACGACATCCCCGCCTTCTGCAGCGAAACGATCACCCACCAGCCCAGCGCCTGGTGAACCAGGTAAAGCGGATAGGACACGCGTCCGATCGCGACCAGCGGCCGGACGGCGAGCCACGGCAACCGTCCGCGTGCGGCGCCATGCACCAGCCCGCCGACGATGGCTGCGGTGGCCGCGCCGGACACGGGGCCGTTCGTGGTGATGGCGGCGATGGCGAGCGCCGCGAGCCCGAGCGTGGCACGCCCCGACAGGCCGCGCGCATGGTGCGCGTAGAGCGCCGTGCCGAGCGCGAACCAGGGCCCCCACTGCGTCATCGCCAGGGTCTCGAGCGCGGTCGGCCAGCGCAGTCCGGCGTGCTCCGACAGGTTGCTCGCGAGACTGATCGCACAGACGGCGGCGATGGCGAGTGCGGGCCGGCGCAGCGCACCGATCTGCCACAGCAGCAGCATCCACGCATAGAACATCAGCTCGACGCCGAGCGACCAGTACGCGCCGTCGATCGACGCCACGCCGAAGTGATCCTGCACCATCGTCAGGTTCACGACGATGTCGATCGCCGAGCGTTCGTACCCCGGCATCTGAACCGCGCGCAGCGTCAGCGCGGTCAGCAGGACCGCCACCCAGTAGGTGGGAAACAGGCGCGAGGCGCGTGCGAACACGAAGTCCGCCGGTGACCGGGCGCGATCGATCGTCATCAGGATCACGAAGCCGCTGATGACGAAGAACAGCTCGACGCCGAGATGCCCCCAGGGCAGCGCGAACGGCAGCGGCTGCGCATGCACCAACGCCTCGTCGTAGCGCGAGGTGACGTGGAAGCCGACGACGGACAGCGCGGCGATCGCGCGCAGGCCATCGAGCTGCGCGAGGCGCCCTGGATCGGTCATGGTGTGGAGCGTCTGGAACCCCCGAGGGGGCGGGCGGGCCGGGCGGTGTCCGAGGGCATCGCAGCCGGCCGGGCCCACCTGCGGGCACGGCGGCGCGGGACGCGCTCAACCGGCCGGATCGTATCGCACGTCGAGGATGTCGAGGCCGAGTCGCCCCGCCGGCGTCATCAGTGTGACGGTATCGCCCTCGCGGGCCTTGATCAGCGCCTTGGCGACCGGGGAGATCCAGCTGATGCGGCCGTGGAGCGGGTCGACCTCGTCGATGCCGACGATGGTCACCGTGCGCTCGACGCCGTCGGACTGCAGGTAGTGCACGGTCGCGCCGAAGAACACCTGGTCGTTGCCGGCCTGCTGCATCGGATCGACGACCTCGGCGCGGTCGAGGCGCCGGGTCAGGAAGCGGATGCGCCGGTCGATCTCGCGCAGGCGCTTCTTCCCGTACAGGTAGTCGCCGTTCTCGGAGCGGTCGCCGTTGGAGGCCGCCCAGGACACGATGCGAACGACCTCCGGCCGGTCGACGTCGAGCAGGTGCAGCAGCTCCGCCTTCATCCGCGCGTGCCCGCCGGGCGTGATGTAGTTCCGCGGCGGCGGGCCGGCGGGCTCGGGCGGCTCGAGCTCGTCGTCGTCGTCGGTGTCCTCCCGGACGAAGGCCTTGTTCATCGCGCGTGCAGCCGGTCGTGACGTGGTTCGCAGCGCGCGCGCATCAGCCGGCGGATGATCTTTTCATGAGCACCGAGACCGACGCCCGCCGCCGCTGCGAACGCCTCCTCGCCCTCCTTGCCGAGGCGATGGAGATGGAGCGCGCCGTGAACGAGCGCGCCACGCAGATCGATGCGAGCCCCCGCAGCCTCCTCCGACCCATCCTGGAGGAGGCGCTGGTCCGCCTCGAACCGCTGCTGCGCCCCGAACCCACGCTGCCCCTGAACCGCTGGATCAGCGAAATGACCGACCTGGAGCTGCAGCTCGACGCCGCGATCTCGCAGCGCGGCTGGCGCGTGCTGTCGCCGGACGGCGACGCCGCGTCCGCGCGGGCCGATCACGGCTGACCGGACGCAAGCGCTCGGGCCGAGCCCCCGCCCGACCGGACCGGCGGGCCGCCGTGCACGCGGCATCGCGCCTCAGCCCGCCACCGACATCTGCTCGATCAGCACCGAGCCGGTCCGGCGGGTGCCGCGAACGATCTCGTCGGCGCCGACCGCGACGATCGCGCGGAACATGTCCTTCAGATTCCCGGCGATGGTGATCTCCTCGACCGGGTACTGGATCTTCCCGCCCTCGACCCAGTAGCCGCTGGCGCCGCGCGAATAGTCGCCGGTGACGCCGTTGACGCCATGGCCCAGCAGCTCGGTCACGAACAGGCCCGTGCCGAGCTTTCGCAGCATCGCGCGCAGGTCGTCGCGGGGCCGGGTCTCGCGGCTGGACAGGCGCAGGAAGTGGGCGCCGCCGGCATTGCCGGTGGTCCGCATCCCGAGCTTGCGCGCCGAGTAGCTCGACAGGAACCAGCCACCGAGCACGCCGCCGTCGACGACGCGGCGCGGCGCCGTCGCGACCCCCTCGTCGTCGAACGCGGTGCTGCCGAACTCGCCCTTGCGGTGCGGATCCTCGTCGAGGTCGAGGTGGGGGGCGAACACCTGCGTGCCGAGCGCATCGACCAGGAAGCTGGCCTTGCGGTAGAGCGCGCCGCCGCTGGCGGCCTGCACGAAGTGGCCGATCAGTCCGGCCGCCAGCGGCGACTCGAACAGCACCGGAACCTTGCGCGTGCCCAGCTTGCGGGCGCCCAGGCGCGACAACGCACGCTCGGCGGCATACCGGCCGACCGCCTTGGGATCGGCCAGGCCGGCGGGGTGGCGCGCGGCGGAGTACCAGTCGTCCCGCTGCATCGCACGTCCGCGGCGGGCGATCGGGGCGCACGCGATGGAGTGCCGGCTGTACGGGTACCCGCCGATGAAGCCGAGGCTGTTCGCCGACACGAAATGGCCGTGGCTGAGCGAGACGCTCGCGCCTTCGGAATTGACGATCGCCCGGTCGGTCGCGAACGCCGCGCCCTCCATCTCGCAGGCGATCTCGATCGCCTCGGGCGCCTCGATCGTCCAGGGATGGAAGAGGTCGAGGTCCTTCTGGTCGCGGACGATGGTGTCGGGATCGGGCAGGCCGGCGAACGGGTCCTCCCCGGTGAACCGGGCGATCTCGAAGGCCGCGCGCACGGTCTCGTCGATCGCGCGCGCCCCGAAGTCGCTGGTGCTGGCGTGGCCGCGCCGCGCGCCGATGTGCACGGTCACGCCGAGGCCCTTGTCGCGCGTCTGCTCGATGGTCTCGACCTTGCCCTTGCGGACGTTGACCGACAGGCCCGAGCTCTCGGAGACGTCGGTGGTGGCCGCGGTGGCGCCGAGCCGGGCGGCCTGGTCGAGCACCGAACGGGCGAGTTCCTCGAAGCGTGCGCGGCTGTGGTCGAACATCGGGCGGACCGGGGTCGTATGGGGTCGGGCTATCATAGCAAGGCCCCATGAAAGCTCCGCCCGCCCCCCCTCCCGCTCCGCCCGCGCCGCCGCCGGTGATCCACGGCCGCGACGAGGACGATCCGTACACCGGCCCGAGCAAGTCGCAGCGCAAGCGCGAGATGCACCTGCTGCAGGACCTCGGCGAGCGCCTCGTCGAGCTCCCGCCGTCGCAGCTCGAACGTCTCGAGCTGCCGCCGGACCTCGTCGACGCGATCGTCCTCGCCCGCAAGATCACCGCCCGCGAGGGTCGGCGTCGCCAGCTCCAGTACGTCGGCAAGCTGATGCGCCACACCGATGCCGACGCGATCCTCGCGAAGCTCGACCTCGACGATGCGGGCCACCGCCTCGAGACGGCGGTGATGCACGCGGCCGAGCGCTGGCGCGACGCCCTCCTCGAGTCGCCCGAGCGCGTCGCCGAGTTCGTCGAGCGGTATCCGGCGGCGGCGCGCACGCTGCACCCGCTGGTGCGATCGGCGCGGGCCGAGCATGCGAAGCAGCAGCGGGGCCGGCATTACCGCGACCTGTACCGCGAGCTGCGCGACGTGCTGCTCGCCGACGCCGCGCCGCCCGCGGCCGACTCCGAACCGCCCGCCACCGATGCCTGATCTGCCCGTCGCCGCCACCGAGTCGAAACCGCTGCGCATCGGACTCGTGTCCGTCTCGGACCGGGCCTCGGGCGGCGTCTACGCGGATGCCGGCATCCCCGCGCTGCAGGGCTGGCTGGGGCGCGCCCTCGCCTCGCCCTGGGCGGCCGAGACGCGGCTGATCCCCGACGAGCAGGCGGTGATCGAGCGCACGCTCGTCGAACTGGTCGACGTCGCCGGCTGCCATCTGGTGCTCACCACCGGCGGCACCGGCCCGGCCCGGCGCGACGTCACGCCCGAGGCGACGCTCGCGGTCGGCGACAAGGAGATGCCGGGCTTCGGCGAGCGGATGCGCGGGATCAGCCTGCACTTCGTGCCGACGGCCATCCTCTCGCGCCAGGTCGCCGTGATCCGCGGCGGCGCGCTGATCGTCAACCTGCCGGGCCAGCCGAAGTCGATCCAGGAGACGCTCGAGGGACTGCGCGACGCCGAGGGCCGCTCGACGGTGCCGGGCATCTTCGCGGCGATCCCCTACTGTCTCGACCTGATCGGCGCCCCGTTCGTCGACACGCACGAGGCGGTCTGCAAGGCGTTCAGGCCGAAGTCCGCGCCCCGACCGGCCGCCGACTGACCGGCCCCGCCCACCGCCCGGGGCGGGTCAGTCCGGCGTCAGCGCCGGACCAGCGTGCAGCGCACCAGCGACGAACCGAACTCCCGCACCGCGGGGTGCTTGAGCCACGCCATGCCGCGGATCGGCACGGTGTCCATCTCGGCGATGCGCATCGGGCTCGCGGCCACGACCCGCTCGAAGCCGGCGATCGTGATCTGGTTCAGGCCACCGGCCACTTCGGAGAAGCGGGTCGCGCCGTCCTTCTTGAAGTCCGCCCGCCAGCGAATCTGGGCCTGCTCGGTGAACAGCAGGTGCGACCACGGGAACACCGAGAACAGGTGCCCGCCGTGCGGATGCAGCCAGGTGGGTCCGAACGACGCGAGCACACGGCCGTCCGGTCCGAGCAGCCCGGCCATGATCTCGATGATCGCGCCCGGATCCTCGAAGTGCTCGAAGGCGTCCTTCGACAGGACGATGTCGGCGCGCGCGTCGGTGCGCTTGGCGAAGGTGCAGCGGTCGGCGACGCCCTCGCGCTCGGCGAGCGCCCGCGCACGTTCCAGCGCGCTGTCCTGGATGTCGATGCCGATCACGTGCGCCGCGCCGCGCAGCGCGCAGACCACGGCCTGCTCGCCGCCGCCGCAGCCGAAGTCGACGACCGTCAGGCCGCGCAGCCGCTCGAAGATGTCGGGCCCGAAGCACTCGACCATGCGTGCGTCGCCGAGCGGTCCGGGCGCGTGCGGGACCGAGCGTCCGACATCACCGCCGACCGCCCGCAACATCCGGTAGCCGATTTCGCCGCCGAGAATGCCCATCAGATGCTCCGTGTTTCAAGGCGCGCCTCTCGCGCCGCATACCAGGCCATGGTGATGTCGAGACCGGCGGCGACGTCGTGCGTCGGTGCGTAGCCGAGCAGCGTGCGCGCCTTGGAGATGTCGGCGAGCGAGTGCCGCACGTCGCCGTTGCGAAAGGCCCTGTGCTCGAGGGCCGGGGAGATCGGACGACCGAGCACGCGCTCCAGGGCCGCCCGCATCGCCTCGGCCATCTCGACCAGCGTGGTCCGGGCGCCGACCGCGACGTTGAAGACCTGATGGCCGTCGGGCAGGGGCGCGCCGAGCGCGGCGCGCAGGTTGGCCTGCACGACGTTGGTCACGTAGCAGAAGTCGCGCGAGGTGCTGCCGTCGCCGTTGACCCAGAGCGTTTCGCCGCGAAGCAGCGCGCTCGCCCAGCGCGGCACGACCGCGGCATAGGCGCCTTCGGGGTCCTGGCGCGGCCCGAAGACGTTGAAGTAGCGCAGTCCGGCGATCTGCATCCCGTAGGTGCGCGCGTACGTGCCGGCGAGGAGCTCGTCGATCGCCTTGCTGGCGGCGTAGGGCGACAGCAGGTTGCCGGTCACCGCCTCGACCTTCGGCAGCGCCGGATGGTCCCCGTACACCGAACTGGACGACGCGTAGACCAGGCGCCGCACGCCGGCCTCGCGGGCCGCGGTGAGGAGCTGCGCGAAGCCGGTCGCGTTGGCGCGGAAGGTCCGCATCGGCTGCTCGATCGAGCGCGGCACCGAGCCGAGGGCCGCCTGGTGCAGCACGTGATCCACGCCGCGCAGCGCCTGCGCGCACGCCAGCGGGTCGCAGACGTCGCCCTCGATCAGCTCGAAGCCGGCCCAGGCCGCCTCGCCCACCGTGGCGCGCACGTCCTCGAGGTTGTGGCGCGCGCCGGTGGAGAAGTCGTCGAGACCGACCACCCGCTGGCCGTGGCGCAGCAGCGCCTCGACCAGATGCGAGCCGATGAAGCCGGCCGCGCCGGTCACCAGCCAGCGGGCCGGCGGCCGGCCGTCCAGCAGCCCGGCCAGTCCCGCGTCGGTGCTCAGAGCCGCCATACCGAGTAGCCGAGCTTCTCGAGCGCGGCGCGGTCGTAGACGCTCTTGATGTCGGCGAAGACCCCGCCCCGGGTCAGGCGCTCGGTGAGGGCATCGAGCGGCATCGATCGGTACGCCTCGTGCGACACGGCCGCGATCACGGCCTTGGCCGGCGGCAGGTCCTCCCAGCGCGTGAGCGCGATGCCGTACTCGTGCACGGCCTCGGAGGATTCGGCGATCGGGTCGTGCACGTGCACCTTCATGCCGTACGACTGCAGCTCCCGGACGATGTCCACGACCTTCGAGTTGCGCAGGTCGGGCACGTCCTCCTTGAAGGTCAGGCCGAGCACGATCGCGACCTGGTTCGAGACCGGCTGCGCCTCCTGGATGAGGCGCTTGACCACCTGCTCGGCGACGAACTTGCCCATCCCGTCGTTGATGCGACGGCCGGCCAGGATCACCTGCGGGTGGTAGCCGAGCATCTCGGCCTTGCGGGTGAGGTAGTACGGATCGACGCCGATGCAGTGGCCGCCGACCAGTCCGGGCCGAAAGGGCAGGAAGTTCCACTTCGTGCCGGCGGCCTTCAGCACCTCGGCGGTGTCGATCCCGACGCGCTTGAAGATGATGGCGAGCTCGTTCATCAGCGCGATGTTCAGGTCGCGCTGGGTGTTCTCGATGACCTTCGCCGCCTCGGCGACCTTGATGCTGCTCGCGCGGTGCACGCCGGCGGTCACGACCGCCTCGTAGAGTGCCGCGACGCGATCGAGCGTGCGCTCGCAGTCGCCGGCGACGACCTTCACGATGCGGGTCAGGGTGTGCTCGCGGTCGCCCGGGTTGATCCGCTCGGGCGAATAGCCGATGAAGAAGTCCTTCATCCAGCGGCCGCCCCCGGCCTCCTCGAGGACCGGCACGCAGACCTCCTCGGTGGCGCCCGGGTACACGGTCGATTCGTAGATCACGACCGCGCCGGGCTTGAGGTTGGCGCCGACGAAACGGCTGGCCGAGATCAGCGGTCCGAAGTCGGGCTGGTGCGCGTCGTCGACCGGCGTGGGCACGGCCACGACGATGCAGTCCGCCTCGCGCAGCGCGCTCGGGTCGGTCGTGACGGTCAGGCGCCGGGCGGCGGCGAACTGCGCGTCCGTCACCTCGCCGGTCGTGTCGACCCCGGCGGCGATGCGCTTGACCTTCTCGGCCGACAGGTCGAAGCCGATGGTGTCGAAGACGCGGCCGAATTCGACGGCCAGCGGCAGGCCGACATAGCCCAGGCCGATCACGGCGACAGTGGTCATGGTTCCGAACGCTCAAGAAGTGGCACCGGCGCAGGATACGGGCGCCGCCGAAGCCGGTCAGCGCGGGACGCCTGCCGGCACCCGCGTGCGTTGCGGCCCCCGACGAACGGCACATCGGAGCCCGGACGGGCCGGTCGCGCGGAGCTTCTCACGGACCGGGCTCAGCGCCGGCGGCATTCGATCACACCTTCGACGTCGCGGACCGCGACCAGCGTGCGTTCGAGCAGGGGGATCGCGGGCACCTCGACGGTGAACTGCATCTGCGCCACGCCGGCGCGGCTGAGCGTCTGAACGGCCACGACGTTCAGCCGGTCGCGGGCGAAGACGTCGGACACGTCGCGCAGCAGGCCCTGGCGATCGCGGGCGCGCAGCACCACGTCGACCGGATAGGCCGAGCGTGCGGCCGACCCCTTGGACGACTCGCCGCGCTTGTCCCAGTCGCCCCAGGACGTCTCGAGCACCCGCTCGGGCGCGCGCCGGGCCATGTCGGCGAAGCTGCGGCAGCCTCGCCGGTGCACCGACACGCCCTGGCCGCGGGTGACGAATCCGACGATGGCGTCCGGCGGCGCCGGCCGGCAGCATCGGGCGAGCTGGGTCATCAGGAAGTCGACGCCGACCACGAGGACGCCGCTGCCGGCCCCCGAGTCGCCGCGCGGGGCGCGCCCGCCGCGCAGCCCGCCGCCGTCGGCCTGCAGCGCGGCCGCCGCGTCGGCGGCCGCGGCACGGCTGCCGTCGGACGGACCGCGCGCGGAGTCGGCGCCGGCACGGATCGCCTCCTCGAGCATCCGCGGTCCGACCTCGTCGCGCCCGACCGCGACGAACAGGTCATCGGGTCGGGGGAAGCCCAGCCTGCGGGCGAGCTCCTCGTGGGCGAGCGCGGTTCGCCCCTCGCGCTGGAGCATCTTCTCGACCTTCTCGCGCCCCGCGGACACGTCGTGATCGAGCTCGAGCGCGTTGAACCACTGGCGGACCTTGGCGCGGGCGCGCGGGCTGCGCACGTAGCCGAGCTGGGCATTGAGCCAGTCGCGCGACGGGCCTTCCGACCCGCTGCCGGCGCGGACCGCGACGATCTCGACCGTCTGACCGTTGCGCAGCACGGTGTTGAGCGGAACCATGACGCCGTCGACGCGCGCTCCCCGGCAGCGGTGGCCGAGCAGCGTGTGCACGTGATACGCGAAGTCGACCGGCGTCGAGCCGGCAGGCAGCTCCACCACCCTCGCCTGCGGCGTCAGCAGGTAGATCCGGTCGGCGTCCTCGCCGGCGCCGGTGGCGATGCGTCCGCCGAGCGTCGCGCCGACCTCCTGCTGCCACATCAGCAGCTGGCGCATCCACTCCACGCGCTCGTCCTGGGCTCCGGCGGGCCGGGCGGCGTCGGCCGTCCGCCCCTTCGGGCGCCGGACCGCGGCGGGCGCGGGACTGCCGGCCAGCCCGACCGAGGACTCCTTGTAGCGCCAGTGCGAGGCGATGCCGAACTCGGCGTGCCGGTGCATCTCGCGGGTGCGGATCTGCACCTCCAGCGGCCGTCCGTCCTCGGCGATGACGACGGTGTGCAGCGACTGGTAGCCGTTCGCCTTCGGCCGCGAGATGTAGTCGTCGAACTCGCGCGGGATCGGCGGCCAGATCTGGTGGACGATGCCGAGCACCGTGTAGCAGTCCTTGACGTCGTCGACCAGGACCCGGAACGCCCGCAGGTCCTGGACCTCGGAGAACGACACGCCCTTGGTCCGCATCTTGTTGTAGATGCTGTGGATGTGCTTGGGGCGCCCGGTCACCTCGGCGGCGATGCCCTGGGCGAGCAGTTCCTCGCGCAGACGGCCGACCGCGCCGCGCACGAACCCCTCGCGCTCGACGCGGCGCTCCTCGAGCTGGCGCGCGATGCTCTTGTAGAGGTCCGGCTCGAGGAAACGGAACGCCAGGTCCTCGAGCTCCCACTTGAGCTGGCCCAGACCCAGGCGGTTGGCGAGCGGCGCGAGCACCTCGAGCGTCTCGTGGGCGATGCCGGCCTCGGGCGCGCGCCGGACCTCGGCGTACCAGCGCAGCGACTGCAGGCGCGAGGCGAGCCGCAGCAGCACGACCCGGATGTCGCTCGCCATCGCCAGCGTCATCCGGCGCAGCGTCTCGAGCTGCCCGCCGGTGCTCGACGCGTTGGCCCGCAGCGTCAGGTCCTTCAGGCGCAGCAGCTGGCGCATGCCGGCGACCAGCGTGCCGACCTCGTCGCCCCAGCGCTCGGCGATCTCGTCGAGCGGCACGGCGTCGCCGACGCCGAACAGCACCGCCGCGAGCCGGGTGGGCTCGTCGACGTTCAGCGCCTCGAGGATGGCGAGCGTTCCGCGGGCATGCGCGACGATCGGCTCGCCACTGCCGCCCTGGGCGTCGCCCAGCCGCTGCGCCGTCAGTTCGAGCGCCTGCGCGACGGCCCCGCCGGCTCCCGGGGAGCCGGCGCCGGGCCGGTCCTGATCGGCGGCATCGTGGGCGGAGGTGGGGGTAGCCATGGCGGCGACTCGGGCCCTCTGGGGGCCGGCGCGGGTTCGTTGGCATTATAGGGGGACGGGTCGCGCGCTCCCGCGCCCGCCCGGCCTCCCTTCCGACCGGCTTCCCGCGATGATCTGGCCTCTCGGCCCCCGCCGCCTCCTCCCGATCGACGCGCACGCCTGGCGGGTCCTGCAGGCCTCCCTGCCGTACCTGCGCGGACTCGACGACGCCCAGGCCGAGCGGATGCGCTCGCTGATCGCCGCCTTCCTGTCGAGCAAGACCTTCACGGGCACCCACGGCCTGGAGCCCGACGACGCGATGCGGATGACGATCGCCGCCCAGGCCTGCCTGCCGGTGCTCCACATCGGCCTCGAACCCTACGACGACTTCGTCGAGATCGTGGTCTACCCGTCGGCGTTCGCGGTCCGCCGCAAGGTGACGGACGACGACGGGCTGGTCCACGAGTTCGACGACGTGCTGGCCGGCGAGGCCATGGACGGCGGCCCGGTGGTGCTGTCCTGGGACGACGTCGCGGGGCCGGATCGCGCCCCCGCGGCCAACGTCGTGATCCACGAGTTCGCCCACAAGCTCGACCTGGCCGATGGCGATGCGGACGGCTGCCCGCCGATGCCTCGGGCCGCCCGGGCCCGCTGGCTCGAGGCGCTCCATGCGGCGTACGACGACTTCGTCGATGCCCTCGAGGCGCTCGAGGCCGGTCTGCCGGGTGACGTCGACCCGGAAAGCGAGGCGGCCGACGCCTGGTATGCGGCGCTGCCGCTCGACCCCTATGCCGCGACCGACGAGGCCGAGTTCTTCGCGGTGGCGGCCGAGGCGTTCTTCGTCGAGCCCCGGGCGCTCGCAGGCGCCTACCCGGCCCTGTACGCGTGCTTCGTCGAGTACTTCCGGTTCGATCCGGGGGCGGCGGCCGGTCCCGCGGACTGACGCGGGGCCGCCACGGATCGGGCCGGCGGGCCGGTGGTGACGGCCGGTCGTGCAGTAGTTCCTTCGGCCGGGACGGATCCCCAGGCGAGCATCGCCCCGCCATGATCCGTTTCTTCAATCACTACCTGTCGGTCCGACTCCTGCTGCTCACCGGCCTGGAGGCGGTCTTCCTGTTCCAGTCCGTGGTGTTCGGATTCGAGCTGCGCATGGCCGAGCCGATCGGTCAGTCGCCGCTGCTCGAGGCCGCGGCCTTCACCTTCGTGATGCTCATGGCGATGTCGGCGCTGGGGCTCTACCAGACGCACGCCGAGCCGTTCCGCACCACCGTGCACCGCGTGCTGATCGCCTACGGCCTGTCGCTGCTGGTGATCACCTCGGTGTTCTACGCGGTTCCCAGCACCTACATCGGCCGCGGCGTGCTCGCCTGGAGCACCCTGCTCGCGCTGTGCAGCGTGCTGCTGATCCGGATCGTCTTCTTCCGCCTCACCGACGTCGGGCTGCCCAAGCGGCGCGTGATGGTGCTGGGCAACGGCGCGGAGGCCGAGGAAGTCATCGAGCACCTGCACACCTCGGCGATGCGGCATTCGGTCCAGTACGCCGGCCTCTATCCGGTGATGGCCGATCGCGACGCCGAGGGCCGCGAGCGGCCGCTGAACCACGACGCGCTGGTCCGCACGGTCGGCGAGCTCAAGGTCTCGGAGGTGGTGGTCGCGGTCCGCGAGCGCCGCGGCGGCGTGCTGCCGCTGCGCCAGCTCCTGGACTGCAAGCTGCGCGGGGTGCGGGTCATGGACCTGCAGTCGTTCTACGAGCGCGAACACGGCGTGCTGCGGATCGACAACATGCGCGCGAGCTGGATGATCTTCGGCGACGGCTTCGACCAGGGGCTCGCCCGCGACGTGGTCAAGCGGCTGTTCGACCTGATGGCGAGCCTCGTGCTGCTGCTCGTCACGCTGCCGGTCATCGTGCTGGCGATGCTCGCGGTCGCGCTCGAGAGCCGCGGCGGCGTCTTCTACCGGCAGGAGCGGGTCGGCGAGGCCGGGCGCACCTTCCGCATCGTCAAGCTGCGCACGATGCGCACCGATGCCGAGGCCGACGGCACGCCCCGCTGGGCCAACGTCAACGACTCGCGCATCACCCGGGTGGGGGCCTTCCTGCGCAAGACGCGCATCGACGAGCTGCCGCAGCTCTGGAACGTGTTCGCCGGCCACATGAGCTTCGTCGGACCGCGGCCGGAGCGGCCGTTCTTCGTCGAGCAGCTGACCGAGCGGATCCCGTTCTACCAGGTGCGGCATTCGGTCAAGCCGGGCATCACCGGCTGGTCGCAAGTCCGGCATCCATACGGCGCCTCGATCGAGGACGGCCTGCTGAAGCTGCAGTACGACCTCTATTACGTGAAGAACCACTCGCTGTTCCTGGACCTGCTGATCCTCGTCGAAACCCTGCAGGTCGTGGTGCTGGGCAAGGGAGCACGCTGATCGCACCGCCGCAGGTGGGCCTGGCCGGGTATGCGCTCGCCGCAGCCGCATGGCTCGGACTGGCGGCGCTGCTCGGCGCGCGGGGCGCCGGCCATGGGGCCGGGCGCTGGCTGCTCGCGGCGGCAGGCGTCGAGGCGGCCTGGGGCCTCGCGATGGCCGCCTCGCTCGGCGACGGCGGCGCCTTGGCGACCGGTGCCGCGGGCATCGCCGAGGCGCTGCGCCCGCTGGTCTGGACACTGATGCTGCTCACACTGATGCGCGAAGGGGTGTCGGCGGTGCGGCCCGGCCCGCCGGCCGCCGTCGAGGCGTCCGGCTCGACGCCGCGCCTGCGCGGCCGCTTTCCCTACGCGGCGCCCGCCCTGGCCATCGCGCTGGCGCTCGCCTCGGTCGCCTCCTCGGTCACGCTCGGGGCCGACGGCGCGCGACCCGGCGTCGCGCACCTGCTGGCGGCGATCTTCGCGCTCGTCTGCGTCGAGCAGGTCTACCTCAACACCGATGCGGCCCATCGCTGGGCGATCAATCCGCTGTGCCTGGCGCTGGCCGCCTCGTTCGTCTTCGACATCGTGCTGATCGCGGACGCGCTGCGCACGGGCTCGACGGACGCCGGCTGGTGGGCCGCCCGCGGGTTCGCGCACGCGCTGCTCGTGCCGCTGGTGGCGATCGCGGCGGCCCGCAACCGCGAGTGGCAGCTCCGGATCAAGCTCTCGCGTGACCTGGTGTTCCACTCCGCGACGCTGATCGGCTCGGTGGGATTCGTGCTGGTGTTCGCCGCGCTCGGCTGGGCCGCGCGCGTCGCGGGCCCGGACTGGGCAGGCATCGTGCAGGCACTGCTGCCCTTCTGCGCGGCCGTCGCCGCCGCCGCGATGCTGTGTTCGGACACGCTGCGCGCGCGGCTGCGCGTCTGGGTCGCCAAGCACTTCTTCTCGTACCGGTACGACTACCGCGACGAGTGGCTCCGGCTCAACCGGATCGTCACGGCACCGGATGCCGGCGACGCCGACGGCCTCGGCGATCGTGCGCTGCGCGCGCTGCGCGACCTCGTCGACAGTCCCGGCGGCACGCTCTGGGTGCAGGCGGCCCACGGCGACTTCGTCTGCGACGCCCGACAGGGCGACTCGCGGGCCGGCCCGCTCGGCCCCGACGAGCCGCTCCTCGCCTGGCTCAGCCGCCGTGCCTGGATCGTGGAGGTCGACGAATGGCGCCGCGCGGCGGAGCGCTACGACGGCCTGGTGCTGCCGGCAGCGATCGCCGACGATCCGAGCGCCTGGCTGGTCGTGCCGCTGCTCGGGCAGGACACGCTGGTCGGTGTCGCCGTGCTCGCGCGGCCGCGCGCGCACGCGGCGGTCGACTGGGAGGTGCGGGACGTGCTCAAGGCGGCCGGCCGCCAGATCGCCGGCTACCTCGCACTGCGCGAGGCCGGGGAGCGGCTGGCGCAGGCGGGACGTTTCGAGTCGTTCAACCGCATGTCCGCCTTCGTCGTGCACGACCTGAAGAACCTCGTCGCGCAGCTCTCTCTGCTGCTGCGCAACGCCTCGAGACACCAGTCCGATCCCGCCTTCCAGAGCGACATGCTCGCCACGGTGGAGAACGTGGTGGATCGCATGCAGGGCCTGACCCGCCAGCTCGGCGGCAATTCGCGCAGCCAGCCGCGTCGGACGGAGGTCTCGCTCGTCGCGACCCTGGAGGCGGCCGTCCACGCGCGCCGCGGCCAGCGTCCGACGCCGGCGCTGGCGCCCCTCGACGCCGGTCTGCACGGACGCAGCGTGCTCGGCGATCCGGAGCGGCTCGAGCGCGTCTTCGGGCACCTGCTGCAGAACGCGGTCGAGGCGACCCCCAGCGACGGCGATGTCGTCGTGCGGGCCTGGGTCGAGGGCGAAGAGGCCCTCGTCGAGGTCCGCGACACCGGGCACGGGATGAGCGAGTCCTTCGTCGAGACCCGGCTGTTCCGCCCGTTCGCGTCCACCAAGGGGCACGGCCTGGGGCTCGGCAGCTTCGAGTGCCGCGAGTACCTTCGGGAGATCGGCGGTCGGGTCGATGTCCGCACCGCCCCCGACGCGGGCACCACGGTGACCGTCCGGATACCGCTCGTCGCCGTGCGCAGCGCGGCGTCGCTGGAGCACTGATGGACGCCGAACGCCCGGTCCTGCTCGTCATCGAGGACGACCCCGGCCTGCGCAAGCAGATGCGCTGGAGCTTCGACGCCTACGAGGTGGTGCTCGCGGATGACCGCGACAGCGCGATCGCGGCCCTGCGCCGCGTCGAGCCCGCGGTGGTCACGCTCGACCTCGGGCTGCCGCCCCACCCGGACACGCCCGAGGAAGGATTCCGCCTGCTCGGCGAGATCCTGACGCTCGCGCCCGCGACCAAGGTGATCGCGCTGACCGGCCAGGACGAACGGGCCAACGCCGTCCGTGCGATCGCGATGGGCGCCTACGACTTCTTCGAGAAGCCCTTCGACGCCGAGACCCTCGGTCTCACGATCTCGCGGGCCGTCCGCCTCGCCGCCCTCGAGGACGAGCACCGCAGGCTGATCGAGACCCGCGGCGGCGAGTCGGTCGCCGGGCTGCTGACGCGCGATCCGGGCATGACGAAACTGTGCCGACAGATCGAGAAGCTCGCGCCGACCCAGGCCAGCGTCGCACTGATCGGCGAATCGGGGACCGGCAAGGAACTGCTCGCGCGCGCGCTCCACGAGGGCTCGGCGCGGCGCGGCGGACGCTTCGTCGCGATCAACTGCGCGGCCATCCCCGATGCCCTGCTCGAATCCGAGCTGTTCGGCCACGAACGGGGCGCGTTCACCGGAGCGGTCAAGTCGACGCCCGGCAAGGTCGAGCTCGCCGATGGCGGCACGCTGTTCCTCGACGAGATCGGCGACCTGCCGATGCCGCTGCAGGCCAAGCTGCTGCGCTTCCTGCAGGAACGCGTGATCGAGCGCATCGGTGGCCGCACGGAGATCCCGGTCGACGTGCGGGTGGTGTGCGCGACGCACCGCAACCTGCGCGAGCGCATCGCCGAGGGCACGTTCCGCGAGGACCTGTTCTACCGGCTCACGGAGATCGTGCTGACGATCCCGCCGCTGCGCGAGCGCGGCGGGGACGCCGCGCTGCTCGCGCATGCCTTCGTCCAGCGCTTCGGCAAGGCCAACGGGCGTGAACGCATGGTGCTGCGCGAGGACGCGCTCGACGCGATCGCCGCGCACCGCTGGCCGGGCAACGTGCGCGAGCTGGAGAACGCCATCAAGCGGGCGGTGATCATGGCGCAGGAGCGCGCGATCACCGCCGACGACCTGGGGCTGGCGCCCGCCGAGGACGCGCCGCTGCTCAACCTGAGGCACCTGCGCGACGAGGTCGAGCGGCGTGCGGTGCTCAACGCCATGGCGCGCTGCGACGGCAACATCGTGCGTGCCTCCGAGCTGCTCGGGGTGAGCCGTCCGACGCTCTACGACCTGCTGCGGCGCTTCGGGCTGCGCTGACGCGAGCGAACACCGGCATGACCGCCCGCATCCGCACCCCGCAGCGCTCCGGCACCCGGCTCGCGGCCGCCGCGGGCCTCGCTGTCGCGCTGCTCGCCGGCTGCGGCGACTCGCCGGATCGGCTGATGCAGAAGGCGGGCGCCGCCCGCGAGGCGCGCGACCTCGAGGCCTCGGAACGCCACCTGAAGGCGGCGCTGCGCAAGCGGCCCGACTCGGTCGATGCCCGGCTGATGCTCGCCGCCGTGCACGCCTCGCGCCACGACGCCCCGTCGGCCGCCAAGGAATGGCAGCGGGCACTCGAGCTCGGAGCGCGTCCCGAACAGGCCCTGCCCGGGCTGGTCGCCGCCCTGGTGACGGCGGGCGACGCGAGCGGCGCGCTCGCGGCCGCCCAAGGCGCCCGCATCGAGGCGATCGCGCCGCGGGCCGCGCTCGCCTACTGGAGCGGCCGCGCTCACGAGGCGCTCGGGCGCAGGCCCGAAGCCGAGCGGCTCTGGCAGACCACCCTGCAGATCGATCCGCAGCACGTTCCGGCGCGCGTCGCCCTGCTGCGCCTGCAGGCCGAGCGCGGGGACGCCCAGGGCACCGGGGCCGCGCTCGACGCGATCCTGGCACGGCAGCCCTCGCAACCCGACGCCTGGATGCTCAAGGCGGACCTCGCGCTCGCTCGCGGCGACGCGCCGGGCGCGCGGCAGGCGCTCGCGCGGGCGGTCGACGGCGATGTCGAAGCACCGCTGCCGCGCACGCGGCTGGTCTCGCTGCTGATCGACCTCGGCGCCTATGGCGAGGCAGGCGACCAGCTGACGGTGCTCGAGCGGCTCGCGCCCGGCCTGCCCGCGACCCGCCACCTGCGGGCGCTGATCGACCTGAACGAGGGGCGTCTGGTGGCGGCCCGGGACGGCGCGCAGCGCATCCTGTCCACGAACCCGGACTTCCTGCCGGCAGTGGCGCTCGCGGCGACCGTCTCGCTGCGCGAGGGCGCGCTCGAGCAGGCCGAGCGCTATGCGCTGCAGCTGCTCGATGCGGCGCCCGGCTCGGTCCAGGGAGCCCGCCTGCTCGCCTCCGCGCAGCTTCGCCGCGACGAGCCGAGCCGGGCGCGCGCCACCGCCGATGCGGCGTACGCGCGCGGGCTGCGCGATGCGCCGCTGCTGGGGATCGCGGGCGAGGCCGCGCTGCGCACGGGGGATCTGGCCGCGGCCACCGGCTATTTCGAGAAGGCGAGCCGGATCGACCCCGACGATCCGTCGCGTCTGACCGGACTCGGTCTGGCCCGGCTGAGCGCGGGCCAGCAGGCCGCGGGCTTCGAGGCCCTCGAGCAGGCCGCAGAACGCGACCTGCGCTCCACGCGGGCCGACCTGGCACTGGTGACTGCCCGAATGCGGGCCGGCCAGTTCGATCGCGCCCTGGTCGCGGTCGAGCGGATGATCCGCAAGGATCCGCGCGCGCCGCTGGCGCACAACCTTCACGGCACCGTGCTGCTCGGCCGCGGCGACGTCGGCGGCGCACGCGCGGCGTTCGACCAGGCGCTCGCCATCGATCCCGCCTTCTTCGCGGCGGCCGCCAACCTGGCGCAGCTCGACCTGCGCGCGGGGCAGCCCGATCAGGCCCGTGGACGCTTCGAGGCGGTGCTCGCGAAGGATCCGCGCAACGTCGCCGCGCTCGGCGCGCTGGCCCGGCTGGCGACCCAGGCCGGGCGCCACGACGAGGCGTCGGGCCTGCTGCGACGCGCCCACGACGCCGACCCGACCGCGCTCGAGCCCGCCCTCGCGCTGGCCACCGACCGGTTGCGTGCGGACCGCCCGGCGCAGGCCCTGGTTCCGCTGCAGGCCGCCGCCACGCGCCACGGCGCCGAACCCCGACTGCTCGAACTGCTGTCCGATGCGCTGCTGAGGACCGATCAGGCGCAGCAGGCACTCGATGTGCTCGAACGCCGCGTTCGACTCGACCCCCGCTCGGCGGCGCTGCAGGTTCAGCTCGGCGCCGTCCGCGCGGTCGCGGGCGATGTCGAGGGCGCGATCGCCGCGCTGCGCATCGCGGGCGAGCTCGACGCCGACGCCGCGACGCGGCTCACCGGTCGCGTCGTGACCACCCTCGGCACGACGCGACGTGCCGAAGTGGTGAGGATGGCGCAGATGCTGCGCAAGCAGGCGCCCGCTAATCCGGTCGGCCCGGCGCTCGAAGCCGACCTCGCCGCCGCCGAGCGACGGTGGCCCGATGCAGCGGCCGCCTGGCGCGACGCGGTCTCGCTCCGCAGGACCGCCTGGCTCACCGCGCGCCTGCACGGTGCGCTGCGCGACGCCGGCCGGTCCGACGAGGCCGCGGCAGTGCTGCGCGAGGGGCTGCAGGCGATGCCCCGCGACACCGAGCTGGCGACCTACGCGGCCTCGGCGGCGACCACCGCGCGCTGAGGGGGTCGCTCCCCGCGCACAGCGGTCGGCGCCATCGCGATGGGCCGGATGCCCGCGCCGATTGGGCGAGCACTCCGACGAATCGTTCCTTCTCGCCGACGGACGGTCCCCCTACAATCGCGGCACCCTGGCTGAAGCGTTTCCCGGAACGATGGTCCTCGACCTCCCCGGCACGCGGCGGGCACGCGTGCGCGTGCCGCGCGTGCTCCGCATCCTCGTCGCATCACCGCTGTGCCTGGCGCTCGCGGCCGGCAACGCGTGGGCCGCCGGCGAGGACCTCTCGTCCGCACGGGTGCCGGACGCCGCGTCCCCGCCCGCGGCGGGCCGGCCGATCGCCTCGCTGCCGGCCGCGCCGGACCGCTCCCCGCTCTCGGATGCCGCGCGCCTCACCGAGCTCGGCAAGTATTTCGAGCAGTCCGAGCCGCCCTCGCAGGACCTGCTCAAGGCCCGCGACCTGTACTGCCGCGCCGCCCTGCTCGGCCACGCCGTGGCGGTGCAGCGCCTCGGATGGCTCTACTTCAAGGGCCGCGGCGTGACCGCCGACGAAGCCGTCGCCGCCACCCTGTTCAAGTGGGCCGCCGCCATGGGCGATGCCGGGTCGACCGGGGCGGCACGAGCGCTCAGCACCGCCGGCGAGGTGCCCGCTCCCTGCCTGGCCCGCGTGGGCGTGACCTCGCTCGAGGCGCTTCGCGCCCGCCAGCGCGTCGCGGCGCCGCCGGCCGGCCCGCTTCCGTCGGCCGTCGTCGAGCAGCCCGCGCAGTTCCGCACCACGCCGGCCCCGGTCGAGCGGCGCCGGGTCGTCGAGATGGTGGTGCAGCAGGCGCGCGCCTATCGGCTCGATCCGCGCCTGGTGCTCGCGATCGTGCGCGCCGAATCGAACTTCGACGTCGCCGCGCTGTCGCCGAAGAACGCGCAGGGACTGATGCAGCTGATCCCCGACACCGCCCGTCGCTTCTCGGTCGAGAACCCGCTCGACCCCATGGAGAACATCAAGGGCGGCATGGCCTACGTGCGCTGGCTCCTCGCCTACTACCGCGGCGACGTGACGCTGACGCTCGCGGCCTACAACGCGGGAGAAGGCGCGGTCGACCGCTTTCGCGGTGTGCCGCCCTACGCGGAAACACTGTCTTACGTTCAGCGGATCCGCGCGTTCTATCCGTTCGATCGTCATCCGTATGATCTGCGTGCGCTCGCATCGGGCGAGCGATCGTGGATCGTCAGCGACGTGGCGGCGACGAGTGGTACGGGCGCCACGCCGATCGCCGTGCCGCGGTGAACTAGTACCGCGCTCATCGGACCCAACCGTCCGACAATCCTCGACGAGCGGGCACCCCCCGCCGATTGGCGTACTTTGATCTGGCGAATCGGCCGGTTCGAGGGCGCTGCTCGCCCGCAACGTTGGGAGTTTCAGGATGTCGCTGCGTCAAATCAGCCTCGCGCTCGTCGCGTCCGTGGCCCTGCTGTCGGGCTGCGCGTCGGGTAGCCTGCCGCCGGCCCCCCAGAAGGCGGCCAGTGCCGGCTACCGGTACCAGATCGGCCCGGGCGATCAGCTCGAGATCAGCGTCTGGCGCAACCCGGAGCTGTCCGCGAAGGTCCCGGTCCGTCCGGACGGCAAGATCACCACGCCGCTGATCGAGGACCTGCAGGCGGTCGGGAAGAACCCGGCCGATCTCGCCCGCGAGATCGAGGCGCGGCTCGCCAAGTACATCCGCGACCCGTCGGTGACGGTGCTCGTGACCAGCTTCGTGGGCAACGCGACCGAGCAGATCCGCGTCGTCGGTCAGGCCGCGCGTCCGGCCGCCCTGCCCTACCGGCAGAACATGACGCTGCTCGACGTGATGATCACCGTCGGCGGCATCACCGAGTTCGCCGCCGGCAACCGCGCGGTGCTGATCCGTCAGGCCGAGAACAACAAGCAGTACTCGGTGCGGCTGAAGGACCTCCTCAAGGGCGGGGACGTCAGCGCCAACGTCGAGGTGGTGCCGGGCGACGTGATCATGATTCCCGAAGGCATGTTCTGAGGCGGATGCGAACACGATGCTCCAGGTCCTGTCCTCTGTCTCCTCGCTCCTGCCCGGCCTCTGGCGGTACCGCTGGCAGGGCCTCGCCGCGACCGTCGCCACCGGCGTGGTCGGCGCCGCGATCGTCACGCTGATGCCCAACCGCTACGAGGCGTCGGCGCGTGTCTACGTCGACACGCAGTCGATCCTCAAGCCGCTCATGCAGGGTCTCGCCGTGCAGCCCAACCTGGACCAGCAGGTCCAGATGATGGCCCGCACGCTGATCAACCGGCCGAACGTCGAGCGGGTCGTGCGGATGGCCGACCTCGACCTGCGCGCGAAATCGCCGCAGGAGCGCGAGCGGATCGTCGACATGCTCGTCAAGGAGATCCAGGTCAAGCCCGCGGGCGGCCAGAACCTGTACTCGATCTCGTACAAGGGCGACACCACCGACTCCGCACAGAAGGTCGTCCAGTCGCTGCTGTCGATCTTCGTGGAGTCGAATCTGGGCGACAAGCGACGCGATGCCGAGCAGGCCAAGCGCTTCATCGACGAGCAGTTGGCGATCTACGAGAAGAAGCTGCTCGAGGCCGAGGCGGCGCTCAAGGAATTCAAGGTCCGCAACATCGCGGTGATGCCGAACCTGGCCCAGGACTACGTGGCCCGCAGCGGCGACCTCCAGAAGGAAGGCGACAGCGCCCGACTGGAGATGCGTCAGCTCGAGAACTCGCGGGAGGCGCTGCGCCGTCAGCTCGCCGAGGAGCAACCGTCGTTCGTCGGCAGCGACGGCACCAGCGGCGGCGTGCGCGTCCCGACGGAGACCGAGCAGCGGCTCGAGGCGGCGCGCAAGCGACTCGACGACCTCGTCGTGCGCTACACCGACGTGCATCCGGACGTGGTCCATGCCCGCACGACCGTCGCCGAGCTGCAGGGGCAGCGCGACGTCGAACGCAAGCGCGAGGCCGAGACCGGGCAGCGCGCGAACGGCGCCAGCGTGCTGATCCCGAACAAGGTCTACCAGGACCTGAAGGTCGCGCTGGCCGACGTCGAATCGAAGCTCGCCTCGGCGCGCGCCCGCGTGGCCGAGTCGGAGCGTCGCCTGGTGGTGGCCCGCGAAGCGGCCCAGACCGTGCCGAAGGTCGAGGCCGAGTACCTCCAGCTGACCCGCGACTACGAGGTCAACAAGAAGAGCTACGAGCAGCTGCTCACCCGCCGCGAATCCGCGCAGATCTCGGGGAGCATGGATGCCTCGGGCGCGAGCGAGCTGCGCGTGGTCGATCCGCCGCGGGTCAGCCCGATGCCGAGCAGCCCGAACAAGCCGATCCTGCTGGTCGCCGTGCTGCTGGTGTCGCTGGCCGCGGGCCTGGCGACCGCGGTGCTGCGCGCGCAGGCCACCGCCGCCTTCTTCGACGTGCGTTCGCTGCGCACGCGACTCGGTGCTCCGGTGCTGGGCGCGGTCTCGATGGTGCTCGACGGCGAGGCGATGAAGCGCCGCCGCGACGACGTGATCGCGTTCTCCGCCTCGGTGGGCGCCTACACCCTGCTGCTCGTCGGGCTGGCCGCCTGGCTGATGATTCGCAGTCTGGCCGGCTGAACCCGAAGGACCCCGCCCCATGAGCATGATCGAACGTGCGGTCTCCCGCCTCGGCGACGACGTCACCCCCGTGCGCAGCTCGGTGACCGACCTGTCCGACTACGCCGATCGACCGGCCTCGCGATCGCGCCGGCCGGCCCCGGTCGTCGCGCCGCCCGACGAACCCGTGGCCTTCGACGATCCGCCGCCGCGGCGCTCGAGGGATCCGGAGATCGCGCGCCCGGCGCCCGCGTCGCGTCCCGCGCCGGTGCTGCGGCCCGCCGTGGCACCCGTGGCCGAGACGCTCGCGCCGGCGCCCCTCGCCGCGGCGCCCCGTGCCGCAGCGCCCGTCACCCAGCCCGGCCCGCGTGCGCCGCGCGCCGAAGCCGCACCGAGGACGCCGCGCGCCGCCGGCGCCGCGCCCCGGGTACGGCTCGACGTCAAGGCGCTCGCCGCCCGCGGGTACGTGACCCCGGACAGCCCGGCGACGCGCCTGTCGAACGAGTTCCGCGTGATCAAGCGACCGCTGATCGCCAATGCCTCGGGCCGCGGCCGCACCCAGGTCCCGAACGGCCATCGCGTGATGGTGACCAGCGCGAATCCGGACGAGGGCAAGAGCTTCTGCGCGGTGAACCTCGCGCTGAGCATCGCCGCCGAGCGTGACCTGCAGGTGCTGCTGATCGACGCCGACGTCGCCCGCCCCTCGCTGCAGCGCGAGCTGCGCCTGCAGTCGGGCCCCGGCCTCATGGACCTGCTGCTCGACCCGACGCTGCCGCTCGAGGCGACGGTGCGGGAGACCGACATCGACAAGCTCGCGGTGATGACGGCGGGCACGCTGTCGGACAACGCCAACGAGCTGCTGGCGAGCGACGCGATGGGCAGCCTGCTCGACCTGATCAGCGAACGCTATCCCGACCGCATCGTGATCTTCGACGCGCCGCCGCTGCTGCCCACCACCGAGGCCCGGGTGCTCGCCGGCCTGATGGGCCAGATCGCGCTGGTGGTGGAGGCCGGAGTCACCCCGCAGGGGGCCGTCGAGGAGGCGCTCTCCACGATCGAGGCCTGCCCGGTGATCGGAGTGATCCTCAACAAGGCGGACGAGCGTCGCGCGGGCGGCTACGGCTACGGCTACGGATACGGACATGGCAGCAACTGAACGCTCCTTCCCCGGCCTGGCGCTGCCGGCCGCCGCGCTGGCCGCCGCACTCGCCGCGGCCTGGGTGCCTGCGGGCGCCCAGATGAGCGCGCCGCTGTCGGGCACCGGCGGCTCCGGCTGGGACGGTGCGCGCAACCAGCGCACCAGCGGCGTCGCCACCGACGGCCTGACCCCGATCGGCACCGGCGTCGCGCCGGCCGAGGGCGCCCCGGCCGCCACATCCACCCAGCGCCGCACCTCGATCACGCCCGGACTCTGGACGCAGTTCACCTTCAGCGACAACATCGACCTGCGGCCCCGCGGCCAGGCCACCAACGGGACGATGTTCGAGGTCTCGCCGTTCGTCCAGGCCGAGCTCAACTCGCCGCGCGCCGTCGGCTCCGTGTTCTATGCGGCACGCGGGCTCGTGTACGGCGGCAACACCAGTCGCGACAACGAGCTCCGGCACGACCTGCGCACCAACGCGGACTTCCGCATCACCGACCAGGCACTGCGGCTCAACGCGCAGGCCTATGTCTTCGACGTGAACCGCAGTCCGTTCAGCGCCTCCTCCTTCGATCCGGGCGCACGATCGACCTCGCGCACGACCTATCAGCGCTACGACCTCTCCCCGTACGTCGTCGGACGCGCCGGCAACAACGACTACGAGCTCCGATACCGCGTCAGCTACGTCGATCCGGGCGAAGGCTTCGTCAGCAACATCGGCAACGGCGTGAGCTTCAACGCCGGCACGTCGCCGGGTGCATCGCGCATCGGCTGGCTCGCCCGCGGCGACTCGGCCCGCTATGCGTACGACAACGGCTTCGACTACACCAACAGCCTGGTCGAGGTCCTGGGCACCTGGACCCCGACGCCGCTGGTGCGGTTCGGCGCCGGCGTGAACTATGCGGCCAGCAGCGTGCTGGCCGACTCGGAGGGGCGTCGCAGCGGCGTCGGACCGAGCGCCGCCGTGGACTGGCGGCCGGACCCGCGCACGCAGCTCGCCGCCCGCTGGACGAGCACGTACTACTCCAACATCCTGTCGGCCGGCGCTGCCCACCAGGCCGGGCGTGTGCGCCTGGGGCTGAGCTACGACCGCGGCATCCGGGACGGCAACCAGGCCGGACTGCTGTACTTCGACCCGACGCGCCTCTTCGCGACCCCGTCGACCAGTGCGGCCGCGGTGGCCGCCAATGCCGCCTCGAACCCGCAGACCGATTCGCTCGCCACCGGCGGACCGACGGCGCGCGACCCGGCGACGACGGTCGGCACGCCGCTGGCCAGCGGCTCCACGCAGAGTCCGATCGTGCAGGCGGAATCGCTGATCGCCTCGCTGCAGCTCGCCGCGACCCGCAGCAGCGTGCTGCTGACCGCCTACCTGACGAACCAGCGCCCGGCGCTGCGTGTCCCGGGCTTCGATTCGGAGACCGACCTCGACACCTGGGGCGTTCAGGGCCGCTACGACTACCGGCTCGACGCGCGCACGACCGCGATCGTCACCGCCGCCTACCAGCAGTCGAGCTCGGACGTGACCGCGACCGAGGCCCGGCTGACCGGCGTGACGCTCGGACTGCGGTATCAGCTCACCCGGCAGGCCGCGGTGCTCGGCAGCCTGCGCAACACGCGCCAGCGCGCGATCACCGGCAATGCGACGTCGTACGACGAGAACGCGGTCTCGGTGGCCGGCGAGTACAGGTTCTGACGTGACCGCGACGCCGACGCGCGCGCCGCGGGTCGCGGCCCGCGGGCGGGCGCCGTGCCGCGGCCCGCGCCCGGCCTGAGCCGCGATGCTCGCCGGGCTCCTCCGCCATTCCCTGAACTACGGTGCGGCGAGCGTGCTGGTCACGGTCGCCGGCCTCGTCACGTTCCCGATCGTCACCCGCTCGCTCAGCGTCGCGGAATACGGTCAGCTGACCCTGGTCGGGACACTGCTGACCCTGTGGGTCGGACTGTCCAAGCTCGGCGTGCAGCACGCGAGCCTGCGCTCGTATGCGGAAATGGTGGCCGGCCGGCTCGGCGTGGACGCGATCACCTGGCGCTCCACGGTGCTGTTCGGGATGCTCGGCAGCGGGCTCGTGGCCGCGCTGCTCGCCGCGGGACTCATCTCCGCGCTGCCGGAGAGCTGGCTGGCCGACCTGCCCCACGGCCTGCTGCTGGCGCTGGTGGCCGGACTCGTCGTCGTGCGCACCGTCGAGAGCGCACTGGTCAATCCGCTGCGCGCCCAGGAGCGCAGCGGCGTGGTGTCGATCTTCAACGTCGCGCGCCGCTACCTCGCGCTGCTGCTCACCGTGGGCGTGCTGCTCGGCGTGTCGGCGAGCGTGGTCGGCTTCTTCGGTGCGACGCTCGCCGCGGAGGGGCTCGCGATCGTCGCGCTCGCCGCATGGATGCACCGCCGGATGCCGTTCTCGCCGCGCGCCGTGTCCCCGGACCTGCTGCGCTCGATGGTCGTCTTCGGGCTGCCGCTCGTGGGCTACGAGGCGGCGAACGTGCTGCTCGTCCTGGGCGACCGCTACCTGATCCAGCACCTGCTCGGCAGCGAACCGCTGGGGCTGTACGGCGCGGTCTGGAACCTGTGCGACTACGGCCGGGTCGCGGTCCTGCTGTCGCTCACCCAGACCATCGTGCCGGCCTACACGCGGACCTGGGAGGAGTCGGGCGCGGCCGCCACCGAAGCCCTGCTCGCGCGCTTCACCGGGCTGTACGCGATGCTCGCGTTCCCGCTGGTGGCAGGCACCGCCGCGATCGCGCCGATCGGACTGCCGCTGCTCGCCTCGGAGCGCTACGCGGCCGGTGCGGACATCGCCGGCTGGGTGCTCGCCGGCATGGCGATCGAGAGCTGGATCGTCGTCGCGAGCGCCGGGATCATGCTGCGCAAGCGCACCCGAGCGCTGATGGTCGCGGTGGCGATCGCCGGCGTGCTGAACCTCGGGCTCGTGGCACTGCTGCTGCCGGCACTCGGCATCCTCGGTGCGGCCGTCGGCTCGGTGGTGTCGATGGGCGTGCTCGCGGTGGTCGTGATGCGGCTCGGCACCTCGACGCTGCGCGTGACGCTGCCCTGGCGCGCGCTCGCGGTCCATGCCGCCGGTGCCACGCTGATGTACGCCACGATCGTACGGCTCGACGCCGGCGGTGCCGTGGCCACGCTGATCCTGCAGATCGGGGTGGGCGCCGCGGTCTACGGGGCGTTCGAGCTGGTCTTCGACCCGCGGGCCCGTGAACTGGCGCTGGCCGGGATCGCCCGCGCGAGGGTGTCGCTGCGATGACCGTTCGTGCCTCGCCTTCCGCGCCGCCGCGAGCGCGCGCCTTCGCCGGACCGGTCGCCGTGCTGATGTATCACGCGATCGAGCCTGCGGGCGCGGACAGCGACGCGGATGCGCACTACACCGTCTCGCCCACCGCCTTCGAGGCGCAGCTCGACGCCTTCGCCGCGCTCGGCCGTGCGCCGCGCAGCGTGCGCGACCTGCTCGCCGAGGCCGCCGAGGGCGGCCCGCGCGGCCCGGCGGTCGCGATCACCTTCGACGACGGCCACGCGAGCAACGCCGCCGCCGCCGAACGCCTGATCGCCCGCGGTGCGGGTGCGGACTTCTTCGTCAACCCGGCGCTGGTCGGGCACCGCCATCGGCTCTCCTGGGCGGAGCTGCGGGCGATGTCTGCGGCCGGGCTGTCGATCCAGTCGCACGGGCACACGCACGACTATCTCGACGGGATGACCGAGGACGGCGTCGCCGACACCCTGGGCCGCTCGAAGGCCGCGATCGAGGATGCGCTCGGCGCACCGGTGACGCTGTTCGCGCCGCCCGGAGGCCGGATGCACCCGGCGCTGGACCGTCTCGCCGAGGCCGCCGGCTACCGTGCCCTGTGCACGTCGCGCTCGGGCACCTGGACACCCGGACGGGGCGACGCGGCCATCCCGCGACTGGCGGTCCTGGCCTCCAGCGACCTGGAGCGCGTGCGCCGCTGGGCGCAGGCCGACCCGCTGCTGATCGCGCGTGCCCGCCTGCGCGGCGGCGCGCTGGACGCGATGAAGCGCCTGCTGGGCAACGGCACCTACGAACGGCTGCGCACCGCCGCGCTCGGGAGACGGGCATGACGACGCTCGCCGCCTGGGTCTTCGCCGTCAGCGCCGCCTGGGTCGTCTGGACCTTCGTCGGCTACCCGGCCGCGCTGTGGGTCTGGTCGCGTGCCCGCGGACCCGGCCGACGCGTGGCGCAGGCCGCGATCGAGCCCGAAGTCGTGATCGTGGTCGTCGTGCACAACGAGTCGGCGGGCATCCGCGCCAAGCTCGAGTCGTGCGCCGCGCAGCGCTACCCGGCCGAGCGGCTGCGGATCCTGGTCGTCTCCGACGGCTCGACCGACGCCACCGCGGACGCGGTCGCCGCGTTCGGCGATCCGCGCGTCCGCTGGCTCCATTTCGGACAGCGCCGAGGCAAGGCCGCCTGCGTCAACGATGCCCTGGCCGCCAGCGGCGAGCCGATCGTCGTGCTGACCGACGCGCGGCAGGCGCTGCATCCGGACGCCGTGCGCCACCTGGTCTCCAACTTCGCGGATCCGGCGGTCGGCGCGGCCAGCGGCGAGCTGATGTTCGTGCTCGACGGCGCGAGCGGCTTCGGTCAGGGCGTCGACGCCTACTGGCGCTACGAGAAGGCGATCCGCAAGATGGAAGGCGCGATCGGATCCGTGGTCGGCGTCACCGGTGCGCTCTACGCGCTGCGCCGCGAGGCCTGGACGCCGATTCCCGAGGACACCGTGCTGGACGACGTGCTGATCCCGATGAATGCGGTTCGCGCGGGCTGGCGGGTCGTGTTCGAGGACCGCGCGATCGCCTACGACCGGCCCGCGAACGAACCGGCCCGCGAGCGGGTCCGAAAGATCCGGACGCTGGCCGGCAACTTCGGGCTGGTCGCCGCGCACCCGTGGCTGCTCGATCCGCGCCGCAATCCCGTCTTCGTGCAATACCTGTCGCACAAGATCAGCCGTCTGGTCGCGCCGCTGGCACTGGCCGGGACGCTCGTCTCCAGCGCGGTGCTCGCGCCCGTGCACCCGCTGTTCGGAGCGGCGCTGATCGCGCAGCTCGCGCTGTATGCGACGCCCCTGCTCGGCCGTGCGTGGCCGGCGGCGGCCCGGGCGCTGCCGGTGCGCATCGGCACCGCGTTCGTCGCGCTCAACTGGTTCGTGGTGCTCGGGTTCCGCGAGTGGCTGCGCAACCGTCAGGTGCACGTATGGCGCTGAGCGCACAGCGGGCCGAACGGCGCCTGCGGGTGCTGCACCTGCGTTCGAGCGCCGGCCTCTACGGCGCCGAGCAGGTGCTGCTGACGCTGCTGCCCGAGCTGCCGGCGCTGGGCGTCGACGTGGTGCTGGGCTGTCTGCGCAATCCGTACCAGCCGTCGCTGGCGCTGCACGAGCGGGCGCTCGCGCTCGGCGTCGACAGTCGCCTCGTGCCGTGCCGGGGCCGCTTCGATCCGGGCACGGTGGGCGCGATCCGCGAGCTGGCCGATGCGCTCGAGGTCGATGCGATCCACGTCCACGACTACAAGAGCGTGTTCCACGCACGGCTGGCCAACCGCCCCCGGCGTCCGCTGGTGGCGACGCTGCACGGCCATTTCGCGGACACCCCGTCGGTCCGGTTCTACAACTGGATCGAACTGGCGCTGGTGCGCGGTGCCGACCGGGTGTGCATCGTCTCGGACGCGATGCGCGAGGGCCTGCTCCGGCGACGGATCGACCCGGCGCGCACGGTCACCGTGCCGAACGGCGTGGACACGGTCCGATATCGGCCCGGCGATGCCGCCGCCGCCCGAGCCGCGCTGGGCCTGCCGGCCGATGCGCGCGTCTTCGGCACGGCGATGCGGCTGGCCGCGCCCAAGTTCCCGATCGGCCTGGTCGAGGCCTTCGCCGCCGCGCGGGCACGGCTCGGCCCCGCCACCCTGATGGTGATCGCCGGCGACGGTCCGATGCGCGCCGAGCTCGAGTCGCGGATCGCCGCACTCGACCTGGGCGACTCGGTCCGGCTGCTCGGCGTGCGCGACGATCTCGAGCGCGTCTATCCGGCCCTCGACGCCTTCGTGCTGCCCTCGCTGTCCGAGGGACTGCCGATGGCGCTGCTCGAGGCGATGGCCTGCGGGGTGCCGCCGATCGCGACCGCGGTCGGGCGGGTGCCCGAGGTGATCGCGGGGGTGGCGCAAGCGCCGCTGCCGCCGGGCGACGTCGGCGCCTTCGCCGAGGCGCTCGTCGCGTTCGCACCGCGGCCGGGTGCCGCGGACGCGCTGCGATCGCGGGTGCTGGAGCGCTACGGGGCCGGCGGGCTCGCGCGCGCCTATGCCGACGTCTATCGCGGCCTGCGGGGGCCCGCCTCGGTGCCCGCCCGTCCTCTGGCGAGCCCCGGCGCATGAAGATCCTCGCCGTCACCACCAAGAGCCCGTACCCGCTGAACGAAGGCAGGGCGCTGCGCACCTACAACCTGCTGCGCCAGCTGGCCCTGCATCACGAGGTCCATCTGGTGTCCTTCGTGCAGACGCAGGAGGATGTCGACGGACTCGGTGCGATGCGCGCGTTCTGCGCCACCGTCGAGGCCGAACCGCTGTACCTCGACCATCCGCGCCTGCGGCTCGCGGCCGACGCCTGCCTGGAGCCCTTCGGGGCGGTGCCGCTGCAGGTCATCAAGTACCGGACCGCGGGCATGCGCCGGCGGCTCGCCCGGCTGCTCGAGCGGCACACCTTCGACGCGGTGCACCTGGACATGCTGCACCTCGCCGAGTACCTGCCGATGTTCCCGCACGCCACGCGCGTGCTCACCGAGCACAACGTCGAGTCGGCGCTGCTGGCGCGTCGCGCCGACACCGAGACCCGTCCGCTGCAGCGCGCCTATCTCCGGTACCAGACCGGCAAGCTCGCCCGTTACGAGGCCCGCGCCTGCGCCGCCGCCGACGAGGTGGTCGCGGTCTCGGAGCCCGACGCCGCGCTGCTGCGCGCGATGGACCCGGCGATCCGCGTCACCACGGTCCCCAACGGGGTGGACACCGGGTACTTCCGCGCCGACCCCGATGTCGTTCCGGAGCCCGGCCGGATGGCCTTCGTCGGCGGCTTCACCTGGTTCCCGAACCTCGATGCGATCCGCTGGTTCGTCGACACCACGCTGCCGCGGATCGCCGAGGCCGTGCCGCAGGCACGCCTGACCGTGGTCGGTCGCCAGCCGGACACCGCGGCGACCCGGGCGATCGCCGCCGACCCGAGGGTCGAGCTCACCGGCGGGGTCGACGACATCCGGCCGATCGTCTCGCGCGCCTCGGTCTTCGTCGTGCCCCTGCGCATCGGCGGCGGCACCCGGCTGAAGATCCTGGACGCCCTGTCGATGGGCCGCGCCGTCGTCTCGACGCGCATCGGCTGCGAAGGGCTGGATGTCGAGCCCGGCCGGTCGATCCTGATCGCCGACGACCCCGAATCGCTCGCCCGCGAGACCGCCCGCGTGCTCGCCGATCCCGAACTGGCCGCCCGGCTGGGCGCCGAGGGCCGCGCCCTCGTCGAGCGCCGCTACGACTGGCGGGTCATCGCCCGCGACCTCGACCGCGTCTACCGCGCCCCGCCGCGCTCGGGCGCCGATGCGCCGCGCGCCGCCGCGGCGCCCCTCCGCTGAAGGACCGACCCATGACCCGCGTGAACGCCTCCCGCCCGCGACGTCCCGCCCGCACGCCCCGGGCCGGCCTGCCCGCCTTGCCCGCCCTGTTCGCGCGCTTCGCCGCGGCGGCCACGCTCGCGCTCGGCGTCGGCTGCTCGGTCGCGCAGCCCGGCCCCGCCCAGCCCGGTGCCGCCGGCGTCGGCACCACCTGGTACGTGCGCGCCGACGGCGGCTCGCCCAGCCGCTGCGACGGCCGCACCGACGCGCCGGCCGCGGGCGCGTCGGGCCGCGCCTGCGCCTGGTCGCATCCGTTCCATGCGCTGCCTCCCGGCGGGCCGGCGCGGATCGCCGGCGGCGACCGGCTGGTGATCGGCGACGGCGAGTACATGATGGGCGTGGGCGCACCGGGCGCGGTCGGGTGCGCGCCGGAGTACGCGTGGGACTGCTACATGCCGCCGGTGCCGTCGGGGCCCGACCGCACCCGCCCGACCCGCATCCTCGGCGCCGCCCATGCGAGCGGCTGCACCACACGGCCCCAGCTCTGGGGCACCGAGCGGGCCCGAACCGTCATCAACCTGACCGGCTCGAGCAACGTCGAGATCGCCTGCCTCGAGATCACCGACCGCTCCGAGTGCGTCGAATTCCACTCCGGGTCGATCCGCTGCCAGCGCGACCGCCCGCCGTTCGGCCCCTGGGCCGCCAACGGCCTGATCGCCAGCGACTCGCGCAACGTGCGGCTCGCCGACCTCGACATCCACGGAATGGCCAGCGGCGGCGTGCGCGCCGGGCGCCTCACCGATTGGGAAGTCGTCGGCGTACGGATCGCGGCCAACGGCTGGGTCGGCTGGGACGGCGACATCGGCGAGGGCGGCAGTTCCAACGCGGGCACGATGCGCTTCTCGCGCTGGGTGGTCGAGTGGAACGGCTGCGGCGAGACCTGGCCGGGGCGTCAGCCGACCGGCTGCTGGGGCCAGTCCGCGGGCGGCTACGGCGACGGGGTCGGCACGGCCAAGACCGGCGGCCACTGGATCATCGAGGACTCGGTCTTTCGCCACAACACCTCGGATGGCCTCGACCTGCTCTACCTGGTCGGCGACGGCCGGCTGACGCTCGACCGCGTGCTCGCCGAGGGCAACGCCGGCAACCAGCTCAAGGCCCGCGGCCCGACGACCATCCGCAACGCGATCGTGGCCGGGCACTGCGCGTTCTTTCGCGGCAAGCCCTTCACGCACAACGTCGACGACTGCCGGGCGATGGGCGACGCGGTCTCGTTGACGGTCGACCCCGGGCAGGTCGCCACGCTCACCAGCAGCACGATCTACGGCGAGGGCAACTGCCTGGTGGTGGCCGGCGGCGCCCCGTCGAGCCGCGTCGTCGCGCGCAACAGCATCCTGGCGGGAGGTCCGTTCGCGCTGCGTCCGTCGGACACCAGCTGCTGGTACTACGCCGAAGGCGGCATCGTGCTGCAGACCGACTACCTGCTGGTCAACAGCCGCCGCGGTCCGGCCTGCCCGGGCGGCACGAGCCGCTGCGGCGTCGATCCGATGCTCCAGAGCACCCAGGCCGGCGCCTTCGACGCGCGGCTGCGCCCCGGCAGCCCGGCGCGCGACAGCGGCGCGCCGGTGGGCGGCCCGGTGTCCGCGGTCGATGCCTTCGGCGCGCCCCGCCCCGCCGGCGCGGGCACCGATCGCGGCGCCGTCGAGATGCAGGCCCGTTGAGGACCCCCATGATGCGCACCCAACCCGTCCACGAGGACGCCGCGTCCACCGCGACCGGCGCGTCCGGCGCGGCGACATCGCCCGCTGCGCCGCCCGAGCCGCCCGAGCGTTTCTGGTCCGAGCTGCGCGAGGACCTCGGTCGCTACCTGCCGCCCGGGCCGGGCCCGCACGGCGTGCGCGCCACGCTCGACGCGATGACCGAGTACGGCTTCATCGCGACCGCGATCTACCGGTACGGCCGGCTGTGCGGGCGCATCCGCCCGCGCTGGCTGTCGCTGCCGCCGAAGCTCGTCTATCACGTGCTGCGGATCTTCAGCGAACTCGGCCTCGGCATCTACATGACCTCGACGTCGCGGATCGGGCCGGGCCTGCACATCGGCCACTACGGCGGGATCTACCTGAGCTGCACCATCGGACGGCGCTGCTCGATCGCGCAGGGCGTCACCGTGGGCTACAAGGGCGCGGGCCGCTCGACGTTCCCGCCGCGGGTCGGCGACGACGTCTACATCGGCACCGGCGCGGTGGTCGTCGGCGACATCAGCGTCGGGAACGGGTCGGTGATCGGCGCCAACACCACCGTGGTGAAGGACGTCCCGCCGCGACACCGGGTGGTGAGCGCCGCGGTCCGCATGTCGCCGCTGGAGCCGTTGGACGCCCCGTCGCCCGCGCCCTCCCCGGGCGGCCCCGCCCCCGGCCCGTGATCTTCTTCGCCGGCATCGCCGATGCGATCGCGCCCAACGCGGCGCATGCGGCGCTCGCGGCGGCGCTCGCCTGCGGGCTGGCATGGCGTGCGGGCGCCCCGACGTGGCTGCGGCGCGGGCGGATCGTCCTGGCCGTCCTGACGGCCTGGGTGTGGCTCGCCGCATCGCCCCAGTTCGTCAACCGAGCGCTGATCGCGACCGAGGGGCCGCGCGATGCCGCCGCGTGCCGGGTCGAGGCGGGTCCGACGCCACCGCTCTTCGTCGTGCTGGGCTCCGGAGAGCTCTGGAACCCGGACGGCACGCCGCGGGCGCGCCTGGACTTCGAGGGCTGGAAGCGGGTGCGGCACGCGGTGGCGATGTGGCGCGTCCATGGCGGCACGCTGGTGCTCGCGGGCGGACCCGGCACGGGCGCGACCGACTCGCTCGCCGGCACGATGGCCGCGTTCGCGCTCGAGCTCGGCGTCCCGGCCGACGCGCTGCGGCTGGCAGGCGGCTCGCAGAACACGCGCGACGACATCGCCGCCGCCGCCGGGGCGATCCGGGCGCACCCCGGTCCGGCGCTGCTGGTGACCGGCGCGCTGCACATGAACCGCGCCCGCGCGGTCGCGGCGAAGCAGGGGCTGGCGGTGACGCCCTGCCCCTCCGACTGGATGCAGATCCCCGGACTCGGCGTCAACCTCCCGACGCTGCTGCCGCACTCCGCGAGCACCGGCCGGACCTATCCGCTGCTGCGCGAATGGCTGGCGACCCTCGCCTACCGGCTGCGCGGCTGGACCTGAGTCGGTCCCCGGGTCAGTCCCGCAATGCGCCCTCGAGCACCGCGGGCGCCTCGAGCAGCGAACGGTAGAGCTCGTCGTAGCGGGCGGCCATCGCCGGGATCGAATGCTCGCGCTCGATGCGCGCGCGGGCGCGCCGGCCGGCCGACTGCCGCCAGGCCGGGTCGCCGCACGCGGCGAGCGCCCTGGCCAGCCCGGCGGGGTCGCGGGCGGGCACCAGGAAGCCTTCCGCCCCCTCCGCGACCAGCTGCGGATTGCCGCCGACGCGCGTCGCGACGACCGGCAGCCCGCAGGCCTGCGCCTCGAGGATCGCGTTCGACATGCCCTCGGAGTCGGACGCCAGCACGAACACGTCCGCGGCGGACAGCAGGCCGCCCACGTCGTCGCGCACGCCGAGAAAGCGCACCGCGTCGCCGAGGCCCAGCGCCGTCGCCTGCGCGGCCAGGGCATCGGCGAGCGGACCGTCGCCGGCGAGCAGCAGCCGGGCGTTCGGCTGTGCCGCGTGCAGCGTCGCGAAGCCCGCGATCAGGTCCTCGTGACGCTTGATCGGACTCAGGCTCGCGACGCACAGCACGACGAAGGCATCGGGCGACAGTCCTTCGCGGGCCCGTGCCGCGTCGCGGGTGGCCGCGTCCGGCACCCGGAATCGGGCGGTGTCGACCCCGTTGGGGATCTCCACCAGCCGCTCCGGCGCGGCAGCCTCGTCGGTCACGAGACCGTCGAGGATCGCGCGCGAGGGCGCCACGATCCGATCGTAGCGGCCATTGAGTCGGCGGAACGCCTGCCGCAGGCGATCGGTCTTCTGGAAGCCCATGTCGCGCCGGCTCGAGATCCGGACCGGGCCGCCGACGAGGCGCGGCAGCAGTGCGTTCATCAGGTCCGCCTTCTCGTGCTGCGACTGGATGACGTCGTAGCCGCCCGCGGCGACGCGTGCGCACAGGCGCGCGAACGCGGCCAGGCCCTGGGGACCGTAGATGGCCCCGACCGGCCAGTGCACGAGCCGCACGTGCGGCGCGTCGAGCGAGGCCACCACACGCCGCTCGGGAGCGGGTTCGGGAATCAGCTGGAGCACGTCGATCGCCCAGCGGTCGGGCGGCAGCTGGCAGACCAGGTTGCGGGTGAACCGCTCGCTGCCGCCCGGGGCGAGCACGGCGGTGTCGGTCAGCAGCAGCAGTCGCATCGGACGCGTCATCTCGAGGTCGCCTCGCCGGGCGCGATCAGGCGGCCGTTGCGATCGCGCCGGGCACGCGGCGGCCGGCCGTCGCGTCCGACGGCACCGGATGGCGGACCGGAACGCGTGCGCGCGGCCCCGGCGGCGCCAGGCACGGGGTCCGTGCTCTCGGGCGCCTCGGCCTGCAGCAGGCGCATCCGCTCGATCGCGCCCAGCAGCAGGAAGAAGGTCGAGCCGAGCGCGAGCTGGGAGAACCGGTCGCCGAACGCATTGGTCACCATGACCGCGATGATGCACCCCATCCCGCCATAGCCCAGCCCGGCGGCGAACGGCGTGCGGGCGTCGCGCTGCAGCCGCCAGGCCGAATGCAGGAAGGCCAGCAGCATGCCGAACAGCAGCAGCAGGCCGACCACCCCCTGCTCGGCCGCGACCTTCAGGTAGAAGTTGTGCGGATCGGTCAGGGTCTCGCCGGCGCGCGCGGTCATGAAGCCGTTCAGACCGATGCCGAAGATCGGTGACTGCAGGAACAGCGTCCGCGCATGCTCCCAGACCTCGACGCGACCGGCGGCCGACGCCTCGAGCTCGCCGTCCTCGCCTTCGGTCATCGTGATCCGGTCGACGACCGAGTCGGGGAGCACGACCTGCCACAGCACCGCCAGCACCGCCACCAGGCCGAGCAGCCAGCGGTGTCGCATCACGCCGAACACGCACAGCGCCGCCAGCACGGCGAGGTAGGCGCCGCGGGAATACGAGAACAGCAGCGGATAGAGACTGCCGGCGAACGCGCCGAGGTACACCCAGCGTCGCACCGGATGCTTGTCGAGCAGGCCGAGGCCGAGCGCGAACACCCCGATGTGCGCGACGAAGGCCCCGAAGTGGTTGGCATTCATCCCGACCACCCAGAACGGGCCGTTCGCCCGACTGCCGTAGGAGAAGGCCGAACCGGCGACGAAGCCGGTCAGCTCGCGCTGGACCATGAACAGCAGCGCCCCGACGGACAGGTTCACGAGCCAGCGCACGTGCTGCTCGGTCCGGACGGCGTTGAACGCCGCGACGTAGACCAGCAGCATCAGGACGTAGTTCTTCCAGTCCGCGAGGTACGGATTGCTGCGGGTGAACGGCGAATCGAGACCGAAACGCAGCGTGGTGTTCCAGAGCGCCGCATAGGTGTAGACCGAGATCGCGACGATCCAGCCGAGATGCGGCGTGCGCTGGAAGCCGCCCTTGTTGACCACCACGCCGAGCATCGCCGAGGCGATCAGCAGGTCCATCGTGTCCTTGCCGAACACGAAGTCGTGCGTGGGGTACCAGAGCGTCGGCAGCGGCGCGAGCACCGCGTAGAGCATGACCGGCAGCTCGGCCCGCCACAGGATGCCCAGCAGCACGGTCGACAGCATCGTCAGCCAGATGGCCAGCGGCAGGATGAAGACCTTCAGCGCGCCGATCATCGCGCGGCCTCCGGCGGGGACGACGCGGCCCCGGTGAAGCCGCCGAGGAAGGCCTGCACGGCACGCGCGCGCGCCGCGAGCGCGGCCCGGTCGCGGGCCGGATCGTCGCTGGCGGGCACCGCGAGCCATGCGAGGGCGGCATGGTCGCCCCGCCCGGAGAGCGTGCCGCGCAGCGTCGCGAGCTTCGCGCCCAGCGGTGACGCCACCGGCACGCCGTCGGCGACGAACCACCACCAGCTTCGGACCGGTCGACCGGCGGCCTGGAGCATCGTCTCGCGGACATCGAGCCGCGGCCGGCCCTCGGAGGCCGGCAGGTGGACCGCGGTCTCGGCCAGCGCGACGATGCCTGCACGCTCCGGCACGAGGCGGTTGCCGTGCGAGACCATCTCGTTGCCGCCGGACTGGTCGGCCCAGTAGGCGATCGAGAACTCGACGCCGTCGTCGAAGCGGCCGCGCAGCGATTCGCGACTGCCGCCGTAGGCCGGCACCGCAGCCGCCGCGACCGGCTCGAACGTGCCCAGCGCCCCCGCAGCCGCCCGCGCGAAGCCTTCGCGTGGTGCGCCATCGCGCACACCCTCGGAGAGGTGGCGCGCCGTGCCTGCGGCGAGCGTCATCACGAGCGCGGCGGCCAGCACCGGCCCGGCTGTTGTCCGGCGCCCCGGCGCCGCACGCCTGCCGGACCGGTGAGCGGATCGATCGGCGGACCGGTCGACCGGTTCCGCGCCCGCCGGCAGCGTCCCCGTCGCTGCCGGCGAAGCGGCCGGCGCGTCGGCGAACCGCCTGGCAAGGCCGAACGCACCGAGCATGACCGCACCGAACAGCCCCCATCCCAGCAGCAGGTGCTCGTCCCCGGTGCCCCAGCGCATCTGCGTCAGGTGGCCGGCATACACGGTCAGGAACGCCCGCAGCCAGTTGGCCGCCAGGGCGAGCCCGAGCAGGGTGGCGACGAACATCGCCCGCCGGGCGAGCGAGGCGAGATACAGGTGGCCGAACAGCACGGCGAGCATCAGCGCGACGATCACGTAGTGCAGCCCGCTGCAGGCCTCGACGACCGACCAGCGTCCGGTCGGCAGCTCGAGCAGGGTGCCCTGCTGCACGACGGGCACGCCGATCAGACGCAGCGCCGCGACGGTGGCGTCCGCGGTCCATGCGGTGAGGGTCGGGACCAGGCCGTCACCGGCCGGAACCATGAAGACCAGGAATCCGAGCGGAAAGGCGAGCGCGCGGGTGATCGCCGGGCCGTGTCGCCACCCGACGAGCGCGGGCAGCATCGCCACCGCTGCCAGATCGCAGACGAGTTCGAGGCCCGCGAGCCGTCCGAGCAGCCACGTGGCGCAGGCCGCGACGAACGCGGCGGCCCCCCGCGCGTCGGCACCGTCGGGCAGCGCCGCGATGTCGGCACGCATCCGCCAGGCGAGCGCCGCCGAGATCGGGCCGATCGCGAAGCCGTGCGCGTAGGCGGGCGACAGCGTCCACTGTCGGGCCATGGACGCCCAGGTGTCGGCGAACGCCAGCATCGCCGCGGCCAGCGCGAGCGCGGTGCCGCCCAGACGCCGCCACGGCAGTCGGGCCGGGGTCCGGATGAAGGTCGCTTGAAGGGCCATGTTCCCGAACCGTACGCGCTCGCCCGGAAGGGTGCGCCCTGCCGGACCCGAGCGGCCGGACGGCGGCGATCGGCGGCCCGGACCGGTCGGCTCGGCGCCACGGTCGGCGCCCGGCTGACGCGGCCCCCGAGGCCCCAAGGCCCCCGAGGCCCCCGAGGCCCCGGATGCCCCGGATGCCCCGGATTCCCCGGATCCCCCGGATGCCCCGGTCAGCGCGCCGGCGCGGGCGCCCGCAGCACAGTGACGCCGGCCGCCTCGCAGACCAGCTCGAAGCCGGCCGGCACCCGGCCCGCAACCAGGGCCTCGTGGAACGGACTGCCGACGAAGGCCGGAGCCCGGCGCGGCAGCATCTCGCGCAGCACGATGACCTCGCGCGCACCGAACGAGGCCATCAGCGCCGCGACCGCCTCGGGTGTCCAGGTGCGGCGGGTGTAGAAGCGCGAGGTCGTGCCGATCACGTGGGCGCCGGTCTCGAGGTGGACGAAGTGCTCCTCCGTCGACAGGATCGGCGTGCCGGCGACACGCTGGCGCTCGATCCGGTCGCGCACGGACCCGTCGCCGCACCGCAGGTCGAGCGCGCGGCCGATCTCGACGCGCGTCTTCGCGAGCGGTGTCGTGATGCCGTGCTCGCGCACCGCGAGGCCGATCGCGAGCAGCGTCACCGCCGCGAGCGCCGCGCCCTGCAACCGGGCGAGGGCCGTGCCGCGCCCGCCGCCGGCGGCGGCGGACACGAGCGCGACGATGCTCAGCGGCACCAGCGGCAGCAGATAGCGCCACGAAGCGAACCACTCTGCGACGGTCGCGGTGTTCCAGAGCAGGAATGCACCCTGCGCGGCAACGCCGGCCATGCATGCGAGGACCACCCGGGCGGCGCCCCGTCGCGCACCCCCGTCCGGATCGCGTCCCGGATCCGGTGCGACGGCGATCCGGAGGGCCCAGAGCGTCGCAGCGAGCAGCGAGGCGATCATCGCGACGACCACCGCGCCACCGGCCCACGGCACCGACGGCAGCGCCATGGCCATCCGCATCGCCTCGCGCGTCGCCGCGAGCGCGCCGATCCATCCGGGCGCATCCGGATGCTCGAACTGCCCGCCGGTCAGCCGCCCCGAGAGCAGCCGATTGCGCGCCAGCAGCGCGACCGTCGCCAGGGCCGGCAGCAGCGCGAACGCGGTCACCCGCTCCAGCATGCGCACGAAGCCGTCGCGCCGGAATGCGAGCGCGACGACCATCGCCAGGGCGGCCACCTGGACCGCGCCGATGTACCGGACCATGACGGCGGCCGCGCCAGCCACGCCGGCCGCCAGCAGCCAGGGCACCGGACGGCGCGCCTCCATCGCGCGGACGACACCCAGCGTCGCGAGCAGGCAGCAGGCGACGTAGGCGGCCTCCGTGCTGCCGCCGCGGACGAGCTCCCAGATGCGCGGATGCGCGAGCCAGGCGAGCGCGGCCGCCGCCGCGACCGTCGCCGGACAGCCGGCCGCCCGCAGCAGCCTGCGCAGGGTCTCCACCGATACCAGCAGCGCCAGCAGCGCGGCCACCATCGGCGCGATCGCGGGCGCGACGCCCGCAGCGATGGCTGCCCCCAACGCGACCGCGCCGCCGGGCGGGAAGATCGTCTGCGGCACCGGCAGCGTCGGCGCCGCCGCGTGCTGGAGCTCGTAGTACGGAATCGGGGACGCGTAGCCGGTACCGGCCGCCAGACTGCGGGCGGCGCCGATGGCCTGGATCGAATCATGATCGGGCGCGCTTCTCGCAAACGCCGCGGCCAGCGTCGCCGCCACCACCACCAGCAGCCCGACATAGACGAACCAGGTCACGAGCGCGAGCCGTTCCGGCCCGTCCCGTCCGGGGTCGAACGCCCCCCCTGCCCTGCCCAGCCTGTTCGCGCCGTTCGCCACCGTGCCGCCTGTTCCTTCGGACCGATCCGTCCGTGTCCCGCATGCCGCCCGACTGCGGATCGCCAACGGCGACCTCGGGCACGCCGGGTCCGGTCGACGCTATCGGAGGGTCCGTGCGAGCGCGCCCGGGGGCCGACGAACCGTCAACGGGGATCGACC
>Ga0105105_10000050_pt1 | contig 48869 bp, 45 predicted proteins | sample PPLLaktember2015_4_FD_79108 | JGI IMG/M metagenome (GOLD analysis project Ga0105105, IMG submission 79108) | Freshwater sediment microbial communities from Prairie Pothole Lake near Jamestown, North Dakota, USA - PPLs Lake P8 Core (1) Depth... | ecosystem: Environmental > Aquatic > Freshwater >...
GTAGGTGTTGGAGTAGGTGTTGGAGTAGGTGTTGGAGTAGGTGTTGGAGTAGGTGTTGGAGTAGGTGTTGGAGTAGGTGTTGGAGTAGGTGTTGGAGTAGGTGTTGGAGTAGAGCAATTACAGTTTATTAATTTAATATCATCAATATCTATTTTATGAGTGACAGTCGCTGCACCATTAGAAACAGAAAATACAATCGCTTGTATATTTTTTAGATCGACTCCCGTGAATTTTGATACAGGGATAGTAATTACCTTATAGGTGGTAATTAAATCTATAACCACAGGCACACTTGTTTTCTTAGCTGAATCATATAAGGAAATAGAGACCTTTTTAGAGGTAGGTGATTTTAATTCCAGCATCAACACTTCAGCTTTTGAAAAGTCTATTACTTGCCATGCTTGCGGGATATAAGCAGCAGCCCCCCACCAATTCTTTTGGATTAAAGTAGCCCGTAAATGGTTTGGTTTTGAATATGGGGCAGCGGTAATTTGTTGTATTCTTGATCCATTATTATCCCATGCACTACTAGCAGAAAAAGTTTCATCGTAAAGAGTTACTTCACCAGCAAAAGACTTAAGAGAAAATAGAAAAATAGAGAATAATAGATATTTCATCGTGGAATCTCCTAATATTTTTGAAATAGAATAATGATATTTCCAAATAATTAATCTTAGGCGGATCTTACTTTGGTAAAAATCTGTCATATTGGATTACCTTTATAATCGTAAAAGGCTAACGGAGTAACCGTGTCCTCAGAAAAGAAATCTCCTGGCTCTATTCCTATTGGGAAATCTCCTTCGCTTGTCTCTGAACCCCATCCACCGCCGGAATTAATCTCGACTAGTTCATATCCAGTAAAAAGAAAAATGTTATTCTCTTTAGGATCTACTGTAATGATTATTGCATCTGTTTTATGCATACCAAGAATACCTGGAGCCACCACATCCGACAAATAAACCATAGGGGTGGCGGGATTGTTTTCGTCACCATGTGCAGATCTGGTAATTGCACCAACTTTAGGGGTAAGACCTTTTTTCTTAATACTCGCTAGGTTTTTTTTGTTGGTTACATGATATAGGATTTTAGGTGGATGGTCAGGTAAGTCTATCCCATCATCACCGTCGTCAGGACTAAACTTACTTGGCTTGAAAGCAGAAGAATCTAGCTTTGCCGCAGAGATCTCGGAAATTATATAAGCTGCTTTTATTTTTTCTTTTAACTTAAACATAGATCACCTTTCGTTTGACTCACCTGTCGATTAACTCTATGATTCGATAGTGTTAGGATTGCCGGTCAGGTTTTCAAAATAGTTCCACATAGCTGTATACGGCATTGTCGTATTCCACGGTTTTCTACTTCCCACAAAATGCAATATTCTTATATCCTTCACTAAAAGATCTATATTAAACAAAGGATTGAAACTATTAACACGAGAGAAAGGATGAAATATTCTACGTTCTTTTGTACCAAAGTGGTTAAATTTAATATCAAGTGCTGTGTGCTTATTATCAGCATAAATATTTAAAACTATTTGATCGTTAAACCCATATTCTGACAGTTTATTGATCGTATCAATATAGTTGTTACTCCTTAATTTAAATAAATCTAGCACTAGTACGCCTGCGTTAAAGCCATTGGAATGGGGATATATGTTATCTTCTTGATAGAAGTCTTTTAGCCACATACGGACTACATTTTGTCCTAAACTATTTCTTGCTGCAATGCCAGTAACACCAGTGTCGATATCAGTAAATAATTGATCGATTTTTCCGACAACAAGGAGATCAATATCTAAATATAAGACCCTATTTATAGATGCATCTGTAATGTGATTCACAACATATAGCCGATCCATAGTGCTGACGCTAATGTGTTTTAAACCTTCTTTGTATATAATATTGCTTGTCATAAAGTATGGTTTAATCGCTAGATTAGGAAAATATTCTAGTGCACTCTCTATTGGCTCCAGATCGTCTGGGGAAATATCTCGAACAAAGGAATGAATAGTGAATAGGAGGTCAGGATTGGACACACTTAACGATTTTAACATTGTAGGGACTAGCGGTATAAAATTTTTATCAAAGCATATTAAAACGTGTACACTTTTCATTAACCCCCCCAGATATATAATTAGTTATTTTACTGGTAAGCGCGTCAATCATAATATTCAGTTTACTTCTATCCGTATTTCCTAGTGCGATTAACTCTTCTAGAGTAGTCGCTTCCAAAATTTGGTTCCTATTGACCTTTCGCAGTATTGGCTCCCACCCTGTAAATCTTGGATCATCCTGCCGATAGGGAATGAATATGACTGGTGTGCCATAAGCAAGACATGGAAGGGCAACGTGGAATCTACTGGTTATCACAAGCCTTGAAGATTGATATAAAGATAAAAAGTCTTTAGCAAGTTCCCTTCTGGACGTGTCACTAAGGGTATTTGGAACACGATGCGTCAGATATTTTATATTAAACTTCTGTTTAAAAAATTCAGGAAGACTAACATCTACTGCACAAACGAGATCTTGATTTCTGACAACATCGAGAGATATCTTTAATGTTGTAGTTAAACAGCCCGAAAAATAAGCAGGCACTCCATTGCTTAATAATAAATCTTGAGTACTAGTGTCTCGGCATCCAACTGGACCATGTTCAATTAACCAGCTTTTTAATCTCCCATCTTTAAATAATAAGTTATGACCGTTTGTACCAAATGCAGACTTGTCTGCAAAGTGCATAGAGATAAGCAAAGGTTTTACGTCACTAGTAAGAGGATAAAAACCTTCGGGATTGTGAGTAAACCAACCATTCAAAATCAGTTTTGAAATTTTATTATTTTCGTTTAATTCTTCTCGCAAAAAATCCCTATCCAAGTAGGTATCTATCTTTGGAAGCCAACTACTCGCCGCCAAAGTCTGAATGTCATCCCCTAAATTTGTAGTATTTGTATATTTTAAAGCTGCTATCATACCGGCCTTTTATACGTCTTTCGCTCAGACTGTAACGAAAGACAAGGTGGAGATAGGACATCCCCATTCCACCTTGTCCGCACCTTAAACCAACGGAATAGAGCGAAGCCTGTACTCAGTGCCTTCTTCTACCGTTATCGGATCATCCCCACCAATCTGGAGTTGACCACCAGCCTTTACTGTGATGACATCACTAATATTTAGGCGATCTAGGTCAGCTACATTTAATGTCAATTTCCCGCCTGCCGCAACCACTAGGTTATCTGCAATGGTAATGACACCTGTGTTGTCAGGTTCCAAAGTTACATCTCCCGTGATTGGTTCATTTGGTGAAAGCGTAGTAGCTTGTGCTGCTGGAGTATAAAGAGCTTTGTTTCCAGCTTCATCCTTCACAAGAACTGCAAAGTAATAAGTAGTGCTTGAAGTAAGTCCAGTAACCGCGTTAGTAAGAGTGTTCGCAGTCCAATCCATAACTAGATCGTCACCTGAAATAGCATCCGCTTCTCCTACGGTATCGATAGCGGCAGAACTTGAAGCTTTTACTACCTTGTACTGAAGGTTGGCTTGTGTCGTAACGTTGTCGGTAGCTACTCCCCAATTTACGGTTAAAGACGTTCCAGCCACATTGGCGAAGCTGATAGCAGTACCAGCGATCGGAGCTATGCTATCTGGCGGCAACGTGAAAACATCTATCCACGCTACTTGTACGCCAAGACGTTCCCCACCAGCGAATATTATTTTATTATTCGCCGCTGCTGCTCCCATATCGTGTCTGCCGTCTTTTAATAAAGTTGCCGTAGACCAAGAGTTAGTATAAGAATCATAAATGTCAGCTTTATTCGAATGACCACCAGAGCGAAGGCCACCTGCAAATACAACAGTAGCTCCCTTTGCTGCTGCTGAAAGATATGTTCTGCTTTCTGACAGAGTGGCTGTAGACCAACTTCCAGTGACGGTGTCATAAATATCAACAACGTTACTAAAGCTAGTATTATCTGCTAAAGTTCCACCACCAAATAGAATTTTGGTACCAACTCCGGCTGCAGCTAATCCAGCCCGAGCTACTGATAGCGTCGCAGTAGACCAAGTATTCAGCACGGTGTCATAAATATCAACAACATTGCGAGTTCCATTACCTAGTCCACCGCCAAATAGAATTTTATCGCCAGCTCCAGCCGCAGCGAAAGTAGTTCTAGGTACAGACAGAGATGCAGTAGACCATATGCCCGATACGACGTCATAGATATCAACAACGTTAGAATAACCGGAACTAGCTAAACCACCAGCAATTACGATTTTAGTACCAACACCAGCCGCTTCCGCATTAGATCTAGCTACGGATAATACTGCTGTTGTCCAGCTACTGGTGACTACGTCATAAATGTCCACTACATTGCTAGGCCCATTCATACCTTCACCGCCAGCAAATACTATTTTCGTACCAACACCAGCCGCAGCTAAAAAAACTCGCCCTACGGATAGGTTGGCTGACGCTGATGGGGCAGAAAAACCAATGTCAGTATCGTATATATCTACCGATTCATACATTCCGTATTCCCACATTCCTCCCGCAACAGCAATAAAATTTCCCGCAGCGGCAGCAGCAGCAGGACTTCTTTCTATTGATAGTAATCCAGTACTTTGTGTTATAGTCATAAACTTACCTTTCGTTCTTGTTAGAATTATTTGTCCTCAGTTAATCTTAAGCAGTGGTTTATTCTCAAATTATTTCAATAAATAAACCACAACCTACCGTTATATATATTCTTTTTTGGTAAAAATATTTCTTTGGTTATGGGGCGCGGGAGCGAAATGCTTATGCAGGGACGAAACCACTTGAAGTATTGTTTTCTTTAACAACACTCTACTTCCGAATTTTCTTCGCAGAATAATCCCGTACTTTGATGGCATCAAATTGTACATTCAATTCTTTACCTGTCTTTTTAATACTTTTTACTAGGATATCCTTGCCAACTACCTTAAGGACTAAGTAGCAGTCTTGAACGATTCCCATGCTGCCGTATTTCTTCCCAGCATGTACCGTCAGTAGAAATGCTGCACGATTTTGGATCTACATTCAGTTTTTTTTTCCTTGAAAATAGGGAAAAACTTATCGGCAATTTTTTGGATTTGCTCCGCAGTTACGGTGTCTGATAAAACACCTTTAGCAGTCTTGAACGATTCCCATGCTGCCGTATTTCTTCCCAGCATGTCGAATATTCCAACATCGACTTGGTACTCGGTATGGCTTCGGCTGTAACATAATGAGCCTGAATTTTTTTCATAAGCGACATAAATAAATCTCCAAATAAGTTAATAATTTCAACAACTTAATAGCTGAGTGCGTATCATTGCAGAGGGACGAAACCTCATTTACTATTTATTTCCCTTCAACAATATCCCACCGCGCTTCATCTTTAGGTAATTTGTCTTTTCAAGATCACCAACGAAACTTTGTAACCACTATTCATCATCATCATCTTCGATTCCCATATATTCCTTTATTTTTTCGATTTCCGCAGCGGTTTTTTTACCCGCCTTCATATGGCGAGAGGCTTTGTCCAAAAAGTCCACAAAACGCTCACGGTCATTTTCATATTCCATTCTGGATGGCTCTTGGTCACTGGCCCACATATGTACAATTTCGGCAACCTCTTCATCTGTCCAGTCCTTTACGTGGTCTAGAAGTCGTCCATAACTATGGTGATAATGAACGCCTGATATAGCCTCCTGTTTGGTTTTCTTGCAGGGGAAACCAATAACCATCGAGCAATAAATACTATCGCTCGTCTCAGCATTAAGGTTATATTTATAACTCTTGAGATATGGGATTACTTGGTCTGTTATGAATTTTTCCGTGCAGTCGGGATGATTGATTATTGTCAGCAGGTTCTTCCCTATTATATCGGGATAATGCTCACTACATTTAAGAGAATCTTCTAAGTCCCATTTTTTCAAAACCCCACGCACGAATTGTGTATCATCAGCAGCTTCAACCTTGTAGTAATGAGCATGAATCTTACGTAAAAACGACATTGTAATTCTCCAAATAAATTAATAATTTCAACAACTTAATAGCTGAGTGCGTATCATTCTAGAGGGACGAAACCTCGTAACGTCTTGACTACATCTCACAGCCATTTTTTCGACTTAAATAATTTAAGTAGGTCGTTGCTAAACGCCTCTTTTTCGCCTTCTGACATGCGGTCTAGCGGTTTATGGGCATTACTCATCTCTCTTAGAGCTACGTTTTTCATTTGATTTGCTTCAAATTCTGGAGCCGATTTTATCGCAGATTTGATCTTTGGTAACATATCGAGAGCCTTCTCATTAAAATGTCCTTGCCATCCCGAAGTTACTTTGTAGTGGCTTTTGATCTTGGTTAAAAAATTCATGTGCATCTCCAAATAATTAATTTAAACAATTTTATAGCTGAGTGTGTTGCAGGGACGAAACCTCGCACTTAATCTACCGTTATATAATGTACGCTCTTTTGGTAAAATATTTCTTTGACTATATATCTACCATCGCCTAGCACAAGGTATTCGGCTTCATCGTTAAATCTACCTTGGGTAATAGGTAGACCACGTCCGCTCAGTGTAATGACAGCTCCTGCTCTAAGCCTGTTGGCTTTATCAAGTGATTTTCCCTTTGCAAATTTATACGCAACATCTTCATCTTCTGTACAAGAAATAAACCCAGACATTGTGATCGTGTCACCAACTTTTAAATGACTAAAGTCACCATTTAGTCCACGATATAACGTCTTATCTACACCATGCTGCTTGATACCGAGCTTTAATATCTCTTTTTCTTTTGGTGTTAACCCTTCATGATCTTCCGTATAGCTATAAATAGCTCTGAGCAAATCATCATCTGAGATGATCTGATTAGAAATTACTTTGTATTTCGCTTGAATGTCTTTGAGAAACGACATCTAATTCTCCAATAATTTCAATAACTTAGTAGCTTAGTGTGTATCATTTCAGAGGGACGAAACCTCATTCCACTTATGACCTACCTAATTTATCCAACAATGCTTTACTTTTCTGCACCGCAGTTTTCAAATCCGAATCCCTAGCACTGTCTATCCTCCCTTCAAAATGAGGATTAGGATTGGGCTGACCATCAGTAAGAAAATGATAACGATATTCCGGCTTAAACACATGTTCATCATCACTAATATAATAGGATAACCTTAGAGATTTTACCTGTTTTCCTAGTTTAATAGGCGCGAATTCAAAATATGTATTTTTAGAGTCTTTAGTTACTTTGATTATAGTAAAGCCCAAGTTAGCAAATTCAGACTTAATTTCATCCACACTACCACCGCCAGTATGCTTTTTTTCTGGATCTACAAATTTTTCAACATTTTTGATTTCGCTGTATTTTTTGTAAGTGATTGGTTTTGGGTAAAAGCGGAGCTGCTTATGCCAATCCATAAAATAGTGTGTGAACTCTATAGAGCGAGATCTCCACGATGCTCCCCCTGAGCTTTTAGTTATACCACGATCCCAGATCATTTTTCCATTATCCATATAGAAGACAAAAAATCGCTTTGGACCTGAAAAATAATCACCTAAACTGTAGACAAGCATTCCTTGTATTTCGGATGGATCTTTAGTTATGGTGCTAACATTGTTACTGCGCTCGTCATAGTCTATTTTAACATTATCTTTTCCTTGTTTTAGGATAGCCATCAGTGATGCTGGAATGGCGTCATCCCCAAAATAATAAGATTTCTGTGTGGCCTCAATTTTGATATAACGAGCGTTAATTTGAGAAAGAAACGACATAAATAAATCTCCAAATAATTTAATAATTGTAACAACTTAATAGCTGAGTGCGTATCCTTCTAGAGGAACGAAACCTCTTAAATGCTGTTTTGTTAATCATCCATCGAGCCTTCCATATTCGTTATGGCATCGTAAGGTAAGCTAATAATGAATACTTGAATGTCTTTTTTGTTCTGATCTTTTCGAGTGAGCAGCCGATGATTACCGTCTAGAACGACCATACTAGCACCGACTTTAGCCACGATAATCGGGTTATCGATTTGGTTTTTTTTAACTCGCCTACCGTGATCATAGTATGAATATTTTTTAGTTTCGTCCATAGGTACAGTGGTTACTTTTCCCTTTTTAATCGCAGCATTCCAAGTACGAATAACTTCATCCAGAAACTCAGAATTGGGATCGCCATTCTCGTCTAAACCTACAGCAAATAAAACTACATTCAATGCATCTTTAAGGTCGTCTTTAGCGAGGCTTGAATGAGACAGGACAGCGTCTTTTTCGGTAAGCAACTTCTTACTAACCGCTTGGTACTTGGCATATACTTTGCTAAGGAACGACATCTTATTCTCCAATAATTTAAACTACTTAGTAGCTGAGTGCGTACAGGAGTAAACCCCGTGCTACGGCACCTAAAGGATCTTTCGCCATTCGCACTTCTTTAATCTTAAACGGGAGCGGGTTCTTAGCTTGAAATCTCTTTAGCTCCTCTTCCCATAGCTCTTTAAAACCTTTGAGAGAGGCTGTTCCACCAGAAAGCACGATAGGAATAGGAGCAGGGAAATCTAACTGGCTCTTCATTTTAACCCACTCTTTCATGAGGGTTTGTAGCTCATAACGGATGAGTGCTTTGTAGTGGTAATATAACGCCTGACCGATCTCATCATCTATGGCGGACGCATTTAATAGATCAAATTGCGAATCTTCTTTAACCTTAAGAACTTGAGCAATCGGAGCGCCGATGGCAGCAGAAGTCATGGCATCTACCCAATCTCCACTTCTAGAGATAGAAAAGTCAAGCGTCCCTACAAGCTTATATGATGCACAGATATTGATCTGCCCCCCTCCGTGAGAGATAGCAATACCAGAGTGGTCGTCTTCAGCACACTCAGCGTATATTATAGCCAATGCTTCGTTTACTGGTTCTGAATCATAACCAAAGGTGTCTAATAACTGTGAGAAGAAACCCGCGTGCCACACAGTATTAGCTTTTGGATTATCTACGGGAACAGCAGGAACAGAAAAGCAGCACTTCTCTCCTTCCACTTCAGGCTCCCCTACAAGCGCTTTTACGAGAGCACTAATTACATCCCGCCCTTCTTTTTCTGCTGGGTTTAAAATACCTGACGCCATCGGACGTCGAACTTCACGGTTAAGGATGCGTGCAATTGAAATGGCATCATCACCAACTATATACGCACTATCTTTGATGTGAACGGCATTGAGAGATCCTGCAGCAAGGCGCTGCTTCTGTTCGTCGGTAATATCGATAAAGGCATTGCGTAGGCGTTTAACTTCCATTTGTCCGCTTTTTTTATCCATTTTTGCAGCAACTAAATTACTAGTCCCCACATCAAGTGCTGTTGCCATATTTGATTTCCTTCCTAGCAGCTTATTTTTCCATTTGCGATATATAATCTTAGGCTTTATCATTTTTTCTTGTTTTTAACTTAGCAATTCCTTCTTCATCAAGAGACGACTTGGTCGTAGACACAGATAATAAACTAGCCTTACTACTTTTGATTCCAGTTGGCATAAAAGGCAAAGTATCAAAATTTGTGTCGATTTCTTCTACTGCAGGCACAGATAGAGAAGGCTGATACGAATAAGCATAAGGAGAATCTGATAGAATATCCTCTTTCTGTTTTGAAAGAAGTCTCTCTAATAGCGAGTTTTGTTCCTGCACCAACTCTTTATGCGATTTCCTAATAAAAAACTTTTTACTGGCCATTTCGATTTCCTTTCTTACTATTCCCGATCGGGAATATATGCAGCATTTACCCTTTTTTCTTCCTTCATTTTTCCCGATCGGGAATACACTCGGCTAGAGGGATAATATTATATCCATGCCATTTTAATCCCATAATAAGATCAGGCAACATCTCTGCTGTTTTTTTCGTACTATGAAGAAGAAGGATTATACTATCTTTTGTTGCATTTGTCTTTTTAAGCTGCGAGACAAACGATCCCCACATTCTTTTTTTACTTTTCTGTTCTTGCCAGTCCTTTAAGTCCATATTCCAACCGATTACTCTATATTTCATCTCTTTGATTTTTGTTGTTTGTTGCGATGTCAAAGCGCCATAAGGAGGACGAAAAAGTTTGGTATGCGTAATTGAAGAGAGTACATTTTGTGTGTTTAATATTTCTAATTTAAATGTTTTATTTTTTATCTTCGGTAAGTAGGGGTGACTCCAAGAGTGGTTCCCTACTTCATGTTGCTCATTTTTTAGTCGATGTAACACGTTAACTCCGCGATCACTTTTCAAGGTCTCACCAATTAAGAAAAAAGTAGCCGGAGTTTTGTTTTCTTTTAGAGCATCTAGTACTTTATGTGTACTGTCATTTACGCCATCATCAATAGTTAATACCGCAACCCCAGACCGAACGCATTTTGCAAAAGTACCCCCATAGACGGGGGTACTAATAAATAAGCTAGAGAGAAATAAAAAGATTCCCATTTCGCAGTATAGCTCCTTAAGGTTTAAACCAGCACAGAGGTCGATCCAGTCCTAATGTACCGTTGTGATAACTGTCGAGACGACATTGTACAGTTTTTGGATAACTTGTATTTGTTCTTTTTACTACAGATCTATCTGGAGTTTCAAAGTCTGGTTTACTCTCTCTGCGCATTGTGGCAAGGAGATTGCCTAAACTTTGACCACCGGACAATTGGCGCATACAGCTATTATCTTCGTTACACACTTTTTCCATATAGAAAGTAGATGGAAAAGAGCTGGAATCTTCTATCTTCTCTAGTACATTTTTTAAACACCAGCCAGCACCATAAAAGTCACTCTGCCCTTCTGCTGCCATCTTTAATCCAACATGAATATATGGTGCACCACCGTACAGATGACCTAATTCATGACATAAGACAAGAGCAAAACCACTTGGTAATACTTCTGGGCGACGAGCAAGTCCACCATACATATTAATTTCAGTAGCTCCGTACCCGTTTCTCCACACATTTGCGTTTACGGTCGGATCTTCCCACTTACGATTAATAACAAGCTTTTCTTTCCACTCTTCTGCAATAGGAGCATAGAGTTCCTCTGCCGCACTAATGATATTGTTGAAGGTTTCTTCTGATACATTACTCTCTGCAAAATTTAAGTTATCTTCTTTCCAAAGATCGTTGTCTTCTGCCCAAGAGTGAACTTTAGCCTCTGCGCTCCCACATCCGAAAAATACAGCCCATAAAGTAACCAAACTTAAAAATCGCAGCATGTGTAACCCCTTTCATGATGTCGTTTTATAAAGTCTCAGGCAACTGCCAGAGTTGTATACGCACGATGGGGGAGATCAGATGTAGCAGATCAGCAATTACTTAGTCGTGAACATCTCCTCGTCTTCTTCAAATTCAAATTCTACTCGTCTAGCTTCAACAGGAGTTGGAGGAGAATATACCGCAGTTCTTTTACTGCGTTTAGCTGCAGGCTTTATCTCAGATGCCGCAGCTTCTAAAAATGTAACTTTGTTTTGGAGTTTTTCTAATTCGCGCTTAATAATGTCGGAAGAACTTTTGATAAAAAACTTTTTAGCCACTACACACCTCTTAACGTTAGTCCTTAACTACTGTATACCTACTACCGCAATCTTTACAAATTACAATGAAACGTTGTCCAGCATCGATAATATCACAGTCGCCTGTGTTCTGATAGTGACCACCTGCGGTGATACACTCTATGTTCTTACATCGATATACAGACCTTTTCTTCTCCTGTTTAATCTTATCTGACTCGACAAAAGAGGTATCCGTTTCTTCTATTACCTTTTTGCAATTTGCTTCTACCTGTAACGCGCGAGACGCTTGTTTTCTTAACTTACCTACTTGCTTCTTCTCTATCTTCAGTTCTCGCAGTTCCCTTTGGAGTGTTTTTAACTTCTGCTCCAATTCATTTATCCGCCTTTTTGCCAATCGATCATCTGCGTTTGCCATCACGTCCCCTTAACTAAAGAGTTAAACGAAGGATAGGTCAGTTTAGTACCGCGCAACAGGGCTATATAATTTAATCTGTTTCTTGGTTTTTGGCCTGATGGCCAATAAATGTATTTCTAAAGTTTTTGCGCTAATATGCCGATAATTACTTTGTTAGGTTGAGTATGATTTACTAAGTTGGGGGTTAAGTATGGGATATCTTAAGAAAGTTACAGCAATGGCACGTGGCACACTCGTGATTGACGAGTGTTTAGAACCATTGGCTCCATACATAGAACAAAAAAACATACATGTTATTGTGCCAGAGAAGAAAATGTCTGATGATAAAATAATTAAAACACTTCTCGCAAATCGAATCATTGTTACGCACAATGTAGATGATTTTAAAGACAAAGCATCTTCTTTCGACTATGGGATAATATCCACGAAAAATGTTAACATCCAACAATTAGACGTATTAGCAGACATGATCTCTAAAGCAATTATTGCTCATAAGTTGTGGTCTTATCGCCATGGTTTTTTGCTAACATTAAAACAAGACGGCAAGCACAAATTAGAAGACTTGACAGACTAAAAAATTAGCCCAACCAATCCAAAAGACCCAATTCTTGTAGGCGGATGAACTGTTGTTGTCCGGGTCCGCTCGACACGGGGAACACCACGTTTGTTCGATATCGATATGGACGAGTAGCAATAGATCCCACGCCCGACGCCTGACGAACGAGCTGTTGTTTTACTTTCGAGACGCTCGTATCGAGTGTTTCTTTGAACGTAGACATTATTCCTTCGATGTCTGCCCCCGGGTTATAGTCGAGCGATACGGTCTGTCCTGAGTTGTGTGTGACCAGCCCGTTTGTGATGAAGGCATGATCAAGCGGCCTACCCTGTTCCAGAAAGCTGGGGTCCACAACATCTCGTCGCCCTAATGTCTCTATCTCCGTAACTTTTTTCCATAGAAACTTAGATTCTAAGAGCAGATTAATGTGTTGCCAAATAGTCGCATCCAATTGCTGAAGATCATCGCCACGGTCTTTAAACCATCGTTCAATATGCTCCCACGTTACATATAGGCAATGACCGTTCTTGTGTGGGCCTTTAGCATTATGTGCCCAATATACGGAGTAGCGTTTTCCGTCCTTCCATCCTCTTTTAATCCCTAACCTATTAGGAAGATCCATTAAGGCATGGAGTACTTCGGGGTTGAGTGCTTCCCTTTGTGGGTAGTACCTGCTCTTGGGTTTAAATTCGTTTCCTTTAGTTAGAAAACCTATCTTATCTGCGTAGCTAACAAGACTAGGACCACAAATGGTTACTCGCCCGCAGCCATCCGAACTTTTCTTAGGATTAAATTTTTTAGACACGATTCCAAATCTTAACAGGAGCTGCTGTAGGTCGCTAAGAAGGTGGTGTGACGAGGAGCAGAAGATTACCATTCCTTCGGAATAGCAACCATCTCCTTCAAAGTAACCGCGAATAAAGTCACATGCGATACGTTTAGGGGATCTAAAAATGATGTCAGGGATTCTAAGTTCTGGAGATTTTTCATACCCAAAACCTAACGAGAAGAAGAAACGTCTAATCTCTACACCTGTCAAAGAGTAGATATAAATTGTTTTATTATTTTCGCCACCGTAAGTCCCCTGACTATTATCATGTGATCTTAAGAAATCAGCCTCTTTTCCAAATGCAGCTACGCAGCAGCGGTTAAAATCTTTAATTATTTCTAAGTCCGTATTTGAGAAAGTAATGCGATCATATTGAGAATGGCAGCCCTCCGCTATTAAATAACCACAAAGACGTGCCAGTTCTGATGTCATTTTGTTAGGTAATGAATACGGAGATTGGGTCTTTCCGGTGCTGACACTATAAACAGCAGCTAAGTTTTCTTCAAAAGAAACTTCCCAATCTTCGTTCTCGCTTGTCTCAGTCACCTGCTGCGCTATAAGATCACCTGCTACAAGGTTATCGACTGTTTTCCACTTCATCTCAAAGGTGGTAGTGTCCAAAGTGAGCACGGGGTGATTTCCTGTAGCGATAACTTCATAACCCAGCTCATTTTCTACTCTGTAGACTTCCTTTTGCTTTAAATACCAAGCAAGCACCGGCTTTTCGTAACCGTAAGGGGTTAGAAGATCAGGGAAATCTAGTTCATAACACCCCTCTTCTGGTTGATAGAACATTCCGTAGTTGTCTTCTAGATGTTGACGGAACTTCGGTACATCCCACACTGGCTTGCCTAAACTGTCAAAATAGCGATATGAGTTTAGTGTAAACCGTGAGAATAACCCACCTAGTGCCACTGGAGTTGCCGGGTCTCTCGGATCTCGATTGTTAACAGAACACGATCCAAAAGCGTTAGAGTCAAGCCCTAATGCTTCTATAATCTCGATGCTACGAGTGCCGTCTTCAAAACATTGACAGATAATATCAAATAGTTTTTCTTCGTTGCCGTAAATTAGTTGTTTGCTAATATTTTTACGCATTAGAATAGAACGATCAAAGATAAGATCCTTTGCTCGGATCATACCCTGCTTGGTTGGAAGTAGTGTTTCGAGATCCACGCAGAAACTCAAATTTGTCTCTGCATAGAGAATCCTCTGCGCATTTAATCCCCACCACGCACCCGCCAGAATGATAAAGGCTTCGATAGCATTAGGAGGGGAGGCCACATTATAATTGGTAGGCGGCCAGTAGGAGTTTACCATCTTAGTACCTTCTAGAAGGTACTCATATAGATCTTCATTTGCATAAGCAAACGATAGGCCCAGCTTCTTTTGTAGCTTGTCGATAAGCATTCGCAGCGAATTTATAAGATGTGCAGAGGCAGTAGAGATGACTTGCACTACTTGATGTTCAAAATCTAATTGAGATAACGTGGTGTCTCTTACTTGCCAAAGGGCACTATAAGATCCCGCTTTTGTTACCGCAGGAACATCTACGTAATACGTAAAACCGGTCCCATCCTCAATTTCAACAAGATCGTATGGTGTCGGAGTTGCGGTAGGAAGACTCGCTGCAAATAAAGGAGTTGTATCCTGCCCTTTAACAAATAGTTTGACGGATAGTTCGATGGGACGCACGGTGTTTTTAAAAAAGAGGCGTATGGGCGTATTTACAAACGAGAGAAACTGCTGCAGCTCTGGTACCTGCGGAGTTACGGCAGATTCTACAACATCGAATTCTAATGCCAGTTCCCACTGCCGCATTTCCTTATCTACCATGACGGTAGAGAGCTGGTATCTGCGGTAGGGTTGCGTTAGTTGTGCCGTGCGTGGGACAACCCAACCAACCTTCCACGTTCCAGGCGTTCCCGCCGGAACGGCTACCCCTTGTGCTAAAATAGTACCCGAAGGATCGAGAATTCTATATGACGGATATGCCTGCGGATCAAGCGGCTGAATTGGTTGCGTTTCAGCTTGGTCATAGAAAAACTTCCAAGTGAAGAATTCGAGATTCCCACGGGTAGCGATTCTTGAGGTTGCCTGTGATGCTTGTCGTCCCGCGTCTTGTGGTAATACCATGTTAAATCATCCTTAGAGTTTCTCTATTAACAATTGCAACTCTTTTTTTAACCCTTCTATGTAATTTCTTGCCTCCGGCCCAAATCCTGCTTCGGCTTGTGTGGCGAGTTCTTTATTTAAGTTATCCAAAATAATTTTAGCTTCTTCTTTAGTATTTGCTGGGCTTAATCCATAGGTAATAAAATCTTCTGTAAGATCAGACACCCAAGTATTTTCGTTACTAGAATCGCTTGTCTTTAATGCTTGGAGTTCTTTCTCTTTTGTCTCTTGCCATCTGCAGGCTTCGGTAACATCTGCAATTACAGATGTGGGAGTAACTCTTTGAGAGGGGAGCATCCCTTTTGCTGACATCTTTTTTATTTCTTGATCTATTGCGTGTGAGGATAAAAGAGTATCCAACTCTTTTTCATTAAAGATGACCGCTGGTGTACTCTTCTTTACTTTAGCAGTCGCTTCGCTACTATAACATTTATCACAAAGACCACTCGCGTCTGTAATTTTCCCACAAGAGCGGCATTTAGACTTAGCAGGTGTTTCTTTTAAAACATCTTCCACGATCTTTTTTGCCTCTTGTATATTTAGAACATGTCCGGCATCAATACTATTTCCTTCTAAATCTAATACTTCCCATTCGTAACCCCCACTAGAGGAGATAACAGTGCCTATCATCCCTTCATACTGTACCGTGATGCTTTTATCGTGATCTGGTTTACTCCAGTCTAATGCAGATGCTTTTATAGGTAATTGGTGCATATCTATGTCCTTTAAAAAGTAAAGGGATGGGATAAATTATCCATCCCTTGGCCATGTAACGAATCACATGGGATTCACAAATTAATCTTGTTCTTCTGCGCCCACAATAATTCTAGCTCTAGCGTCTGGAGATACGCCAAGGACGTTACCTAATTCTTCTGTGGATTTTCGGTAGTTTTCTTGGAACTTTTTACCTAAGTTTGTAGAAAAGGTTTTTAATTCCGCTTCAGGGCAATTAAGATTACCGACTTCCCCTAGCATGGATTTTATCATTTCACGACAAAAAGGCTGAAGAACTTTTGCGAGTATAGTACGAAATTGATCTTCTTTCGTCTTAAGTGTGTACGCTTGAGCTATAATGCTTCGTGCACTTTCGATAAATGCGGTTAGTGTATATGCGTAAGTAGCAGTAGATTTTTCTCTATATTGTGCTTCTGCAATAGGTATCAAAGATAGCACAGTTCTTAGACTTTCTTGCAGCACTTCTTCTGGGGATCCTACTTCCACAGACGCTTGTGTGAAGCTATTGATTACTTTTACGCTATATCCTAGAGCTTCTGCGATCTGCTCTGAGGTGAAACCATCCTTCATCATTTGTAATGCAGTCTGTTGTGCCTCTAGTGCACTAACATTTATATTCTTTAAGGATGTTAATTCTTGTCGGATGGAACTGTCTTCGAGGTCATAAGTAGCCATATGATTTCCATGTTATTTTTGCTTAGCTCGGTTAAGCATAGATTTAAGTGCCGCACGTGCTTCATCAATCGCCATAAGTTCATCAGAGCTACCAAGGAGTTCTAATTCGTGCCCATACTTTTTGAACGAGTTAAAAAACTCAGTTATTTTAGTATGTGCTTCGAATACGCGTTTTGACATATCGCTTGCTGCTTCGATTTTGCTCAGAAAGGACATTTTCCTACCTTTTCTTCTTATGGGGGATAGCCGCTAGTTTGCTCGTATCGTCATGTGTTGGAATATTACTCTCAAATGTAATAGGTTTTTTACGTACCGCATTTGTTACAAGCTTTAATACCCACATAAGAGGAACAGCAGCAAGGATAGGCTTAAGAAGAGATTTTAACGTGAGTAGGAACGTTCTAAGATCCCAAATTTTGCGGTACCCTTGCTGATTCGCTAAGTCTATAAAACGTTGGGAGTCCATTTTAATGAACTTCCCTCGTGTTTTGTAGGTAACTTCTTTTTCCGTGGGTCGGATTCTAACGATCTCTAGTTCGGAAGCACCCGTGCGGAGGCGAAGACCCGGCAGGAGTTCCTTAATCGTAAGCTTATTACCTGTGAACATACCTGCAGACACTTCGTGTAACCCATTTGCTTTTACCACATCGAGTGGAGAAAGGTGGGGGAGTCCTAACGCTCGAATATGGACATCAGCAAATATGAGTGCTTGATTCGGCGTAGCCGGAGTAAAAATCCGGCTACCGTATTGGGCTATTACCACGCTACTACCCTCACTAAATTAGTCGAGATACTGAACTAATTTTTCTAATTCTTCTTCACCGTAGCCATAAGCTTTACGGTAATAATCTTTGAGCGCTTCTTTGTTAAATGCCTTCATGTCTTCTGCTGCTTGAACTAAACCAAGAAGATTTGACGCATTAACTGTTACTTGGCTCCCGTCGGTGAAACGGAGGTGCGCCCCTGTTTCGCTAAGACCAAGAATTTCACCAGTTTTAATTTTTCCGCCATGAGAACATCTTACTCGGTCACCGTTAGCATAGATATCAGCACCTCGGTTTGTTTCTACGCGTGCTAATGTGACGTTAGATCTTCCGTAGTTCCTAAATGAGTTAGCTTTGCTGCGCTCTTTTAAGATTTTCTCAATATCGTCTTTTTCTACGCGCTCGATGTATACACTGTCGTTACTTTTAGCCACAGCCCATGTGTCGTTCATGTTTTCACCAAGAAAAACAGTGTTCGCAACGATCGGCTTCATTTTAAAACGAGTAACATCAGAAAGAGGACGACGGATAGATGGAATATTGACTACGCAACTGATCGCGCAAAGTTGTGAATGGGACTTCACAGTGTCTGCATCTACAACTAAACGTGGGCGACCATCGTCTTTCGTGCGATATAAATGAGTAATGGTAGCAATGACATCTTCTTTAGTTGGAGTGTCATAAGCGTCTTGATCGTACTGAATTAAAACTTTTGCAGATTTCCCGTCCTCATCAAGAACGCGATAGTCAGCAACCACGAAATCTCCACGATATGGAGTTTTCTTAGAAAGCTTGTGACCTAAGCGAGATGCCAGTCTTTCCGCTATACTAGTGTACATTTGGTTTCCCCCATAAATTCATAACAAAATTTATTTTATGCCGTTTTGGCATCTCTAGTCAACTAGGTGACTTCCAGTATTTAATCTTATTGACCTTATTTTAACAAATAACGCAGTGAAAAAGATTACTTCCATTAACGCCCACAAAAATCTCATAGATCTCGATTAAACACAATACCTAATCTTATCAATCACTTTATTGCATTTTCCCCTAAAATCCACTTTGTTAAATGCGTAGTAAACATTAATTTTGATTTATGACCGTTTGGAAACGAGATGTTGTTTAGCATTTCACAAAAATCCACTTCCAATGATTTAGCAAGCGCTAATAGAGGTGGTGGGTTTTCTTGCCAGCAAGGCCATGAGCAGTAACCATAACCTGAAGGGAGGCAGCCCCCTTTTGGAAACCAAAGTGAATCACTTTGTGTTCCACATACACAGCACTGACGGTAAAGAACAGGGGCATGTTGCTTTTTAGAAAGAGACACAATAGAGTCATGTACCATGATAGAAAAAAGAGACGTGTAAAACATTCTTTTTGTGCTTGTTTCGTCCGTGTTTTTCATTCCTAAGAGGGATCTAGATATTTGTTCCCGTAGGTGTAAAGGCAAAGCACCAAATTCTACTTTCTCTAACGCTTCACGCCGATAGGGATTATGACTAGTTGCTTTTACGTAGTTTAAAAAACAGCGTTTATACGCACGACTTATTGGAATATCAGATAAATTAAAAGAACAACTCTCCACTTCACATGGACGGTCTGCTGGGAGTGTTGTTTTTGCATACGGGCAAACAAATTCAGTAACCAAGATGGGACTCCAATGAAATAGAATCGTAATTTCTGTTTTTCCGGTGCTTTGTTTTTCTCTACCCTAGAGTGCTACACACAGAAAAAAATTTCAAGGGGTAAAACCTAATACCTGTTCTGGTGTTTGTACGACATCGTCTTTTGTGACAACAAGAAGCCCTTTGCGCATAAAATCTATAAGAAGAGAGAGTGTTCTACTAGCATGGTAAGGGTCTTGGCTTCCAAGAAGCGTAAAATCATCATTATCAAACACAAGGGGGAAAGATTTGGAGACGGTTAGTAGTTTATTATTTGTCCCAGCATCTCCTACACCAGCATACACATGTCTTTTAAAGTTGTAGAACATGGGAGGTTGACTTACAGCACCGATGACTATGTTTACATGTTTCATGTCCATACCAGAGAATAAGGGACTAGCCTCATTTATTTTTATGACAACCGCCATTTACGTGTCTCCTCAAATCGGTGGTCGATAAGATTAATAAAAGAAAGAAACGCTCTTTCTTTATTTAATCTTATAGATCGAGATCATACGTATGGCACTAAGAGATCCGAGGGCAAGAGCACTACATCATACGCAACCACGTTGGGGAGATCCGACGAACAGTAGGTCGTATGGTGATCCCACAGATATGATTCGAGACGAGCACCACCGTCTTGCAAAGGAGCAGTTGGTACCACAGATTGCAGCACGAACAAGAAATGCTATCGCTGTGGACAGAAGAGAAGTGTTTTTCTATCAAAGGCTTAGAGAAGGGCGTAGATGTGTGTGCTGGTCATCAGGAGAAGCTGCTCCTCATGCCCAATGTCCGGTTTGTCTCGCAACAGGGTTTGCAGGCGGATATTTAAAATGGGGAACAGATCTATATCATTTCGAACCTTCAAGACAGTGGTGGGGAGTTAACACTATCATCACACCACTTCTTGGGGTTCCCACTTGGTTTACATTAGAGGATCGAGCTACGTCAGGATACATTGAATGGGATCAAGAAATGCGAAGATCTCACTATTTTGGCGTAGATAGTTGGGGTATCGAGTATCGACACGGTAAAGGAAAAGCATCATTTCTATATAAACTAGAAGGGGTAGACACGTCATTTATTCCTTTTACCGAAGATGGATTTAAAGATCGGATATTATTAGCGGGGTCTGGGAGGTTTCGTTTTCGCGTGCATTTAACGCGTCCTACGATCCATGATGCGTCCCCTATTTTCCTTCAATTTTGGTTTCGTCTTTTGACTGAGGATTCTACTCCACCTGTACTCTATGTTGACGTCCCCAGAAAAAATGAGAGTAATGTATTAGCAGAGTATGGTGTTCTTGAGACCTTCAATCAGATTCAATTTGCATTTCCTGTGGATAAAATACAGAGGATCAACCTCGAAGATCTTATTGTGAAGCTAGAGGATATGACACGGTGGAAAGTAATCGAACAATCTCCGAACGACCCTTTGGGGATATTAACTAGTTTCGATGTGCAAGCAAGAAAAGTTTTTCGGGACGAAGCAATGATGTATGTCCCTTTGTAGTGCAGGTGGTATATGTCAAAAAGTAACATAGAAGCAATGCATCGAATTTTTCGGGAACAGCATCGTCAGATGATCGAGGAACAGAAGAAACTGCTCGATGATTATAAGCATTACTTTGATGGGGTGTTAAAACAGATGGAAGAATACGAGTGTGTAAAGGATTCTTCAGTCACAGCAGAAGAGGATGTAGTAAAAGAAATTTCGGAAATTAGCACACTACTAAACGATGCGGTTCAAGTGTACGGTAAGGAACTCGCGGATATTCTTTTTCAGATTAAAGAAAAGAAAACAGCGAATAAAGATTAAATTAGTAAAGTGAGAGATTTAGAATATAACAGACAAAGGAACATGTAATGACAAAGATTTTTAAGAATAAAGAACGCAATACTGGTTTTCAACACGATGTTATGGGAACAGGATCATTCTCCGTAACTTTATCGTTTCTTCCTGACTATCTAAAAGCAAAGTTCGCAACACAAGGAACACAAGGAAATCAGCATGACGGTAAGGCTTCTGCGACAGACGTACTCTATTGGGAATTAGCTTATGTGTCCGCATCTGAGTACACATTCACAGTTCACTATAAAACTACCTTTGTACGTGATATACAATGGGTAGCAGCAAAATTACCAAAAGATGCTGAAATTATTTCGCACTAAATTATTTAGTTTCGGTGGTAGATATGACCTTTATTTCTAAGTTAAATTCTATTTTGACTGACCCTAAAAAGTCAGTCTACTACCGAAAAACAAATAATGAAGGTGGACCATCCGCACCTTTAAATATACAGGATGCTCGTGATTGGGAAATATCGTGGGAAAAAGGACGTGCCGTCCTATTAAATACACCTCGCGTGAAAAAACCACATGGGGAACTTATGCCAGAAACACCAAAAGATAGAGGCGATATAACTTGGGATCGCGGTGGTTCAAATACAGGAACACTTCCGACAGATCCTAACGCTCCCTTAGATAAATTAATGTTTAAAAATAGGGATCGTAATTTAACTGAGGGAACGAGGTTGACCATGTCTTATGTAGCACGACTTGCTTCTGTACTTGCCGCACCATTATCATTTAATGATGTACTTAAAATAATCAAAACTCTGTATCCAGATTTAAAGATGAAATTTCCAAAACCTCCCACTTTTGTGTGGAATCCTAAAAAAGAGGGTGCAGAAGTGGATGAGGGTGTAGATGATAGTATTAAGCTAAACCCACAAGAGATAAAAGATAAATTAAAGGTTAAACTTCCGCAGTTAAAATGGACATTAAGAATGTCCGATGGTGTAGAAGAGGCGGAATTAGGCTTCACGGATGACTCTACAGCTCTTTTTGAAATAGGAGCAAAAGCAAATCATCTAACTCTCACCTTTTATGAGACTAAGACACCACAGACTCTTACATATGACGATTCTGAGGCTTAATCTCCGCTTTTTATGGATTGATACATGGCTACTAAAAAACAATCAGAAGTTACAGCTCCCATCCCTAATTTTGATCCCTTAAAATTGATAGAAGATTCCATCAATGAGGGTTTTGATCCTGCGATGGCTACAGAAATCGATGAGAGAGATCTTAATTGGTGTCCTAACGTTTGGCAATGGATAACAGATCCAGACTATTTAGGTATCAGTACAATTTACCCAATACAGATGCAGGTACTTCTAAAGCTGATGGGCGATGTGTGCCCTTGGTGTTCTGATTGGGAGTTTTACGTCAAAGACTTCGATGTACTTGCAGACATGGGAAACGTGCGGGATCGTTTACAACTTCTCGAATTTGGAAACTGCCCTAAATGCGGTAAAACAAGATATGATCAATATGCAGAAGGATTGTGGAATTTTCCTAATGAATTAGACCTGTTATGGGGAATGCGGTGCTGCCATTTTGACGCACTTGTGTTCACTGATAAAGGATTAGTTAAATTAAAAGATGTAAATGTTGGTGATACCTTGACGCACGGTATTGTGTCTGAAAAGTTCGATTCTGGGACATTACCATCCCTCCTACTTACAACGGATTTTAATTGGACACTAACAGGAGCTAAAGAATCCCATATTGTTCCAATATTAAATGCAGATTTGGAATTAGAGCATAAGTTAATTAAAGATTGCAAAGTAGGTGAGTACTTAGTGCTTCATTCCCCAGATCTATGGTCAAAAGCTAGATATCAACTGAATCCATTTATTAGGGAAAAGAACCACGGATTAGAGAAATCCTTTAATTTCCCGACTGAAGTTACTTCAGAGTTAGCCAGATTTATGGGTTACCTTGTATCTAATGGTAATTATACATCACTGAGTCATATAGAAATAGCATCAAGTGATCCAGAAACGGATGCTGATATACGAAGGTGTATTTTATCAGTCTTTGGTGAAGAGCCAAGCCGCGTAGCCTATCAAAATACAGATAAATGCCGTAAATTAATGTTATGTGGGGTAGCTATTACTGAATGGTTATCTCATATAGGGATGACGGATAAAACCGCTTACACTAAAGATAAATGTATCCCAGATTTCATCCTTCAGTCCCCCAAAGAGATTGTATGTGAATTTCTAGCTGGTTTGTTCGAAGGTGATGGCGGCCTTTATGTCGAAAAGGTAGGGGATCGAAGTAAGGTTCTGCTTTATTACACCTCTGCATCTAAAACGCTTATCGACCAAGTAAGACTACTTCTACTTAACTTAGGTATCGTAACCAACCTATCTAAATTTGTATCTAACGGCTTTAGTAAGGCAAATACTTATCTTGGAGATATTAACCAAGAAGAAGACGAAAATACTAAATACAGTTACCGTATAGCTACCAAATGTGCAAAATTTATTGAAATTTTCAAAGATAACGTGCGGCTTGTATCTCAAGATAAATTGGATGCTCTCCAACAACTGAGTAAGAAAGGACGAGTCCGCTACCATACGCCTTTGGGTGATTTTCAACTAGGGACAAAAAGATGTCCAGATAAAGTAACGGAATTAGCCAAACAGGGGTATTTTTTCGTAAAAATAAAAGACATTAAAGACGGTCCTGACCTCCCGATGATGGACGTTCATATACCAATAACTAACATATACACGGCTGATGGTTTTGTTCATCATAACTCTGGCAAGTCTGCTATCGTTGGTATCCTCTCCAGCTACCACCTTCATAGACTATTAAAGATACCCGATCCTGCATCCTACTATCGGCTTCTTAAGGGATCTCTTTTGGTAATGCGTTTTGTGGCCCTCACGGCAGGACAGGCCAATGAGTCGCTTTGGCATCAGTTTACTCGTTCTGTAGAAACATGCGCTTGGTTTGGTCAGTATCATGACTTTTTAAAACACCATGAGAAAAGATTGGGTGTTGAGCTTAATAAATGGCTTACTCAATCTTTTGGGTATACACATAAGAAACTCTCTGGTTACTACCTTGGTGCATCTATCGATACCTCTAGAGGTAGAACAGCCGTAGGTTCGTTTTTCGATGAAATTGGTTGGTGGTTAGGTGATGATCAAAGTAAACGGGCTAATCCTCATGAAACATACCAAGCCTACCAGAAAGCAAGTCGTACTGTAAGGAACGCAGCCGCATCTAGGTTTACCTCTGGTCAATATGATGTACCTACAGCCTTAATGGCTTGTGTATCGTCTACATCATCTAAAACCGATTATATTATGCACCTCATTAAGATGGCAAAGACTGACACAAAACGAGTGTCGTCCCATAAGGCATCATGGGAGATTAACCCAGAATTTGCACTGAACCCTGATGAATTGCGTGCAGAAAGAGAAGCGAATTTTAAAACCTACCTTAGAGATTATGGGTCTATTCCTCCTTTTACGGAGTCCCCCTTCTTTGATAACGAGGATGCTGTTATTCGTTGTGCGAAGCTACCCATTCCAATTTGGAATGTAACTGTAGAACAGGGAGAGGTGGGTTATTATTTAAGTGCGATGAATGTAGAAAAGAATACAACAATCCCTTACTGCCTTGCGATAGATCTAGGACACAGTGAATGCGGGTATGCAGCTTCATTGTTAAAATTAAAGGAAAGCGATTTTTCTACTATTCAGATAGCGGGGCTTTTTGCAGTCTACCCTAATAAGAAAAAGGGTGAGAGCGTAGATATGTCAAAATCATTCGTATTCTTTATTAAAAAGCTGTGCGAAGTGCTACCTATCAGATTAATTGTGTATGATCAATGGCAGTCTAAGAGTCAAATACAAGAGCTACTTGGGTTAAAAATAACAGCGGAGCAGTACTCTTTAACGTATTCAGATTTTACTTATTTTCGGAATCAAGTATTACAGGCAAAATTGGAATATCCTGAAACTGAAATTCCAATAGGCGACATTGATAAATCACCAGATAGCCACCAAGAGGTGCTAAAAGATAAGCCTTATTTGCATTTTTTGTGGCAGATGCTAAGTGTAGCTGAAATAGGTAGAAAGATCACAAAAGGTGCTGGGCATGATGACTTGTTTCGTGCCACAGTTCTAGGTTGTAAATATTTATGGGACGATGATTACAGGCGAGATTTTGAATACAGGCAAGGAATGCTTCTTGGTGGTGTGCGAGGAAGAACAAGTAAAGGTAGACTCGTTATTGCTGGAAGTACTCGTGGTGGGCAGATGTTTACTACGGCATCTGGGGGTGGACATAATGCCACGGTGGCAAATCCCCAAGGCGGTAGAACATTAGGGGCGGTGATTACTAAATCCAAAGGTTAATTTTTAGGGAGTTCAATATGACGTTAGATACAATCTTGAGTGCAGTAGTTACAAAACGGCCAGACCTCACGCAACAAGAAGCACGAGCAGTCGCCATAGATATTTTATATAGCGGCGAAGAAGCCTCTTTTGTGTTAGCATCTGAAACAACCGTGGATAAATTGATACAGAACTATAAAACGAGACAGGTATTAAGTCAAAAAGACGTTACGGCTAATGACCCTTCTACTTGTCCTGTATGTAAATTACCGTTGAAGCCGGTTAAACTTGCTGACGATAGAGATGCGGTATTTTGTTCGAAGCACTTTGTTGTTTATCCAGTTAGGAAAGGTTAGTCGATGCAGTTTTTAGAACGTGTGGAGAATTCTTATTTTGTGGTAGAGGCTGGAGTCACTCCGGCAAGGAAACCATCAAAATTGACTTCCCACAAAAGTAATAAAAAAGATGTGCTACCTAAAGCCTCTGAGGGAGCAGAAAAGGTATCGTTTTCTGAATTAACGAATACACGTAAACTGACTTCGTTCATTGAGAAAGAGTTACAGTTGACAGATCCTTTTAATTTTACAAATGAGACTTGGACAAGATTTACTAAGAAGGTTGCACCTAAATTGTTAACTGCACTTCTTATAGATATGAACATTGTTCCAAGAGCTAGAAAAGCAGAATTTGCTCGTTACTTAGAGCGGAGATTACGGACGTTGGCAAAAAATTAACGGATAGGAAATATGCAGAATGGGATACTTTAATTTTAAACGACCAGCACTTGGCTCTTACTTAGATAGGAGAAACCCTCCGTATATGCACGATAAGAATAAAACCGTTGGTTCTTGGAAAGGGCACCGAGAAAGTATTACTGCCAGCGGATTTAATCACGATAGGTTTAATTCTCAAAAAGCGAGAATTGAAGAGGGATCTATCATTGAGGACTGGATTCCCCGTCAGCCCACGATGCTCCATCTTCTTATGCGAAGAATATACCTGCGTGACAGCATTGCAGGTTCGGTCGTGGATATCTATAGCACAATGCCATGGGGAAAGTTATACGAACTTATAGGTATAGATGATCCAAAAATATCTCAAATGTATCAAGATATGATAGAGTCGTTAGGAATATGGGGGGAATTGCCTATTATCTCTCGCGAGTTTCTTATTATAGGTAGAATGATTGCTTCTCTCCCGTTTAATGAAACGACAGGACTGTGGGATGCCATGGTTCCTATCGATCCTGATCAAGCAAAAATACAGCCAGTTCCTTTTTCAGGAGTAAAGCCTCTTATTGATGTTCTTTCTTCTCCCGCTTGGCGGGAATTTGCTCGTAGCACAGATCCTCGGATAGTCGAGATGAAAGAAAACATGAATAAAGATCTGTTAGCTACATTTCAAAATTCGTCTGGGTATTTTCCGCTGGAGCCAATGAATACGTTGTTTTTAGCTCGACGAGTTAACCAGTATGATCATATCGGCACATCCTTTTTTACTCGGATTTTACCTGCGTGGGCTTATGAAACTGCACTGTGGGATGCCTCTTTGACTGGAGTAAGAAGAAGAAATCGTTCAATACTATTAGTGACTGCAGGATTAGACGAGACGTGGGAGCCGAACGATGCTGAGTTGGCTTCTTTGACGCAAATATTTATGCAGGCGGATGAAGATCCTACTGGAGCTGTTATCTCAGTTAGAAATGGTGTAGATGTTAGTGAAGTAAGAGATCCAACGTCTATCTGGGGCATTTCTCAAGAATTTGAATTTTTAAGTACACTTAAAATGCGAGCATTGGGCGTATCTGAGGCTTATCTATCAGGTGATGCCAATGTATCAAACATGGAAACAGCAAGAACCTCGTTAGGTAAAGCGGTGGCCTCTTTTAGAGACAACATGCTTCATGAGATCTTTGCAAAACAGCTTTTTCCTGCTTTTGCTCGTATCCATAATTTTCAAAAAAGAACACAAGCAGAACTTCGTAATAACATAAGAATCGAGTCTGGACGGGTAGCGCGTGAGCAAGAATATGACAACAGGATGTGGCAAAACGAAAGACGCACAAAATGGGGCTTTCCTATGATCACTGCCAAGCAGGCACTTGATATCCCAATCGGGTCTTTGATTATGCCTCGTCTTATTACAGAAGACACGCTCCGTCCCGAACAAGACACAGCCTATTTGGAGATGCTGGACAAGTTAAAAGAAAATGGTGTGCCAGTTCCGCTTCGCATATGGGCATCTGCGGCTGGTTATGATCTCGATAAAGCAATGGCTATGATGGAAGAAGATATCATTCTTAAAAAGCGACTAAACCAACTTTCTATGGGTGATTTAGCAGGTGGAGGTGGAGGTGAAGATTTACTTAGTGGTGGAGAAGAAGGCGGAAATAAGTCGGCAACGGACCTTTTTGAGGGTGGCGAAGAAGGTGCTTCGAGCAATCAACAAGGCAAGTCGGCTACGGTGCCGCCAAAATGGGGATTTACCGGTGTGGGGGCAACAGTAGGAACAAGCTCTCCGCTACCGTACCAAAAGAAGCTAGGAGTATCGCACGATGTTAAAATGGTCGATGCTACGTTAAATGCTTTTCAAGAGGGACAGGATCCTTACGTGAAAATGGTTTCTAAAATTGCACCTAATTTGCTCGCAGATTTACGTGTACCTAGAGGTAGGGAATTGATGCCTTACACAGATTAAACAAATAAGGGAGGGCTTCTATATGATGATGGAACCTAAGACTCTTTTTATAGAGAAACGTATTAGTGATGCCGTTTCGGTGATTCCTGGAGTGGGAATCCTCACGGTAGACGTACCGTTCGTCCCTGACTATATCAAGGTACGCTATCTCGATACATGTAGGAAAAGCACACTTGACGAACTTACTTACGATCTTCTTTTTACGGGAGATCCTTCTTCTCCATATCAGCTTGTTATGTCATGGTCGGTAGCAAGCGGAAGGCGACGCAGGTTTAAGTACATTGTTGCAAAACTGTCTTCGTTTCACAATGGAGCACACAACTAAATGACTATTTCTTATCTTGATAGGCTTACTAAAATATTAGTGGACGCTCCTTCACTAAGTAAAGAGGAGTGCTTCTTTTCTTTGAGTAGTGCCGATAAGACAAGAACATCCACCATAAAACATCGGACAGAAGCAAAGAAAAAGAAAAAAAAGAAACCTGTTCCTGATAAGAAGGACGTATTAGTTAAGATACGTGCGATCGAAGCTCCTACCCTTCTTTTAATAAACACGAATGTAACGTCTACAGATCAAAGTGACGCAGATATCGTTAAAGAGGCGGGCAGGGAAAATTACAAGAAATTTCGTAAGGATTCGGATGTCAGAGCCATTTTACCATCCTGCGTGAATTTATCGTCTTTGGACGGTATTCAATGCTGGCTATGTCCAAATAGTAAGTTAAGTGACTTAACCACAGCGGCTTTTCGCTTCGGGTTGGATCACTCTACTTCTTCTTTGCCCCAAGATCTTTTTTCCGTAGCTAACCCTTTTGCTGCTATTAAGATCGGGCTAAAAGGGATGGAAAAGGTAGGTAAAAGTAAGATAAAAGTTGGATTGTCTTCTGCTTGGGAGCCTTTTTATACTGCAGTAACAGAAGAGAAAAAGCAGCAAGAAGAGATACCAGAGGAAAAAGAATCTCCAAAGGAAGATACACCTGACGAGAAAAAAGAAGATGATATTGATCTTACCGATTTGACTACGGATGAGAAAGAGACGGACGAAGATATTCCACTGGAAGAAGAACCAGATGTAGAGGTAGAGGATGCTCCCGCGTTGAACGTAGGAAAGTATAGATCGTTAAAAGATCCTTACATATTTATATTAGATCCACGTAAAAAAAGACTGGATTATCTTTCGTTTCTTGGTCCGGATGAAGAAGGTACCAAACAGAAAAAAGCATCTAACGTGCTACCTAAAGCACTTAAGATGTACGTAGCAAGGCATCCTAAATTAAAAGCACCGGAAGGTGAGCCAGTCATTGTTTATTTTTTAAGTGCTAAAGAGGCGGCAGATATTCAAACCGAATTAAAAAGGGAAAGCCCACCTCAATATCTTCTAGCTCCTTTTGATAAGGTGCTTTTCGATAAAGACGAACCTTTTGATGGTCTTGTCGTTAATAATGTTCCTGTAGACGAAACTCTAGTAGCAGAACTTAACAAACAGTGGATGGAAGCTACGTCACGAGGTTCTGGTACTCCTATTCCTGCGGTACAAGCAAGTGCAAGTATACCGTTGGATTATTTTAGACTTTTGAATAAAAAACAGCGTCATATTCAACTCCATATAGGGAATCGTCCTGAAGGATCAGGAACTAAGAATACGATTTACATTCTTGCCTCGGAAGCCGAAGCAGAGGCATTCGTAAAAAGGATGCGCTCGTTTAAAATGCCCTCGTTGTTTTATGAACGATTCTCTGCCAATAGTGATATAGACGCTGGATTTAAAGCAACTGAGCCCCGTAAACTACTACCGTCTAATGTTCTTATCTTAAAAGCAGCCGAGCGCTTTGATCCAAAGGCCCCTGCTTTGATCACAGAACACAATGTAGATCTACTTCCGCAGCAGGATGCCGGAAATGCTTCTAAATTATTAAAGCAGCTCGCTCAGTTGCCTTCGGGTTCTGAGGAAAAAATAGAGGCGATTAAAACTGAACTAACTAAATACGCAACACAGTTAGATCTCCTTCACTCATTTGCTCAAAAGATACTTGGAAATAAAACTAAAAAGACAGGTGCGTTTATCAAAAGCAGCACCATTGGTACTCACGTAGCACAATTTAACGCAAACATGACGATTTGTTTTTTGTGGGGGTCTTTAACTACGCATGTGACCATAGATCCAAAAGAGGTGATGAGGAAGTTACCTTTTGTTAAACAAGTAATCACTGGTTACCTGTAACAGCTAGTATAGGTATAAAACGACATGGCAAAGGTTTTAAATCAATTATTATATTCTTCCGTGGTGTTCGGTAGCGAAGTGCCAAACGGCGTCCTTCGTTTAGAATCTACGAGCAGCGGAACAAAAGGTGCCGTAGAACTAGTAGGTACGCATGTTGATATTATTTCCGACACTCAGATAGGTAGAATTTCCCACACTAACTCCGCCACGAGAACATACACTTTACCGGATTATTCTGGGCAAGTTTTAGTATCTGGGATATTCACTGCAGATAATCAATTAGTTTACTCGTCTTCTGGTGGGTATGCGATTCTTTCTAGTTCTCCTAGTGGTGTCCTCGTATCAGATACTCTTGGTGCACCTCAGTGGATCATAGGAAGTGAAGGTCAGGTTCTAAGTATCATAGGCGGAGTCCCTGTTTTTGCGACACTTCCTGATACTGGTTTTATTAATCCAGCAACGAGCGCAAACCAACTTGCTTATTATGCAGCGGCTGGAAATGATATAAGCCCACTTACTACAGTAAGCTCGCGTACACTTTTAAGTGGTCCCACAGGAGTACTTTCTTGGGGTTTACTTGATGCGACGTATTTAAAATCTATTGGTGGTTTACCTCTTCCTGCGGGTACTGCAACGCAGGTGTTAACTTCTGTAGGTGATGGCTCCTTCGTATGGGCAGACCGTCCTAGTGCCGTGATTAATGTTGGTACACAATATAGACTTCCTTTTTACAGTCAGTCTCCTACTGGTACGAGCATCTCTGAATCTAGTTTTCTTCAAACAGATGAGACTTATCGTGCCCTTCAATTGCAAAATAGAGGAAGTCTTCGTTTTTATGAAGCAACGGTAAATGGAACTTCGTTTCTAGAACTAAAAGCACCCGTTTCTCTTGGTCCATCGGTTTCGTGGACGCTTCCTGCAACAGATGGCATACCGACGTTAACACATCCTTCGTTCTTATCTACTGATGGTGCAGGTAACTTATCGTGGGTCGTATTTGACTCTGGTACAGTAAATACTGGCGTAGTAAATCAACTTGCTTATTATGCTACTTCTGGGAATGACGTTTCAGGTTTAGTAACCACGTCCTCAAGAGTATTAGGGTCTACATCCGGTGGTGTTCCTACTTGGATGCTAATTACAGAGTCGTATTTAGGAGGAGTAGGCGGAGTACCACTTACTGCTGGTGCTTATAATCAAGTTTTAGTATCAGATGGTGCAACGAACTTCCGCTGGGAAACTGCAGTTAATATCACAGGTGAGGTTCTTTCCGGTGCTGCGACTTATCTTGCTTATTATCCAGCAACGGGAACAAAAGTAGATGATACTGGGTTTCTTTCTGTTGATAATTCAGCAAAGATTTTTAATTTATTATCTGGTGCTAAACTACGTATTTTTCCTTCATCTGGTTCTCAGTATTTAGAATTCCAATCGCCTACGTTATCTTCGACTGTCTCATGGACGTTACCTTCTGCTGATGGTCTTTCTGGGTACGCACTAACAACAAATGGTGCAGGAGCACTGTCATTTATTGAGGTTGGTCGTGGTGTTGTAAATACCGGCACCCCGATGACGTTTGCTTATTATGCTGCAGCGGACGATGCAGTCTCTTCTTTTCCAAATACTCCAAGCCGAGTAGCCTTAACTACATCAGGCAATGAAATTAACTGGGGCCTTCTTTCTACGGAATATTTACGAACAACCGGAGGAATCCCTCTTTCTGTTGGTATTCCTGATCAAGTATTAACGCCGGATGGATTAGGCTCCTTTTTGTGGTCTGATGTTACTGCGATTACAGGTAAAGTTAATACTGCACAGGCGTCTCGACTTGCCTTTTATGCCATAAACGGAAATCAAGTTTCTGGGTCCACATGGTTAAATAACGATGATGGAGCCAAAACTCTTGAATTTTTAGATAGTGGAAGCCTTAAGTTTTATACAGGTGCTGTCTACGCACAATTAGCTTCTTCTCCGTCTATGACTTCCAACGTTAGTTGGTATTTGCCTGCATCCGATGCCACATCTTCTGGTCAAGCACTGGTCAGTAATGGATCTGGCGTATTAAGTTTTGCTGAATTAGTAGATGCAGGTGTTCTAAATGCAGTGGCTACATACCAGTTTGGTACTGCAAAACGAGTATCGCCTTCTTCCAACTTTTTTAATGATGCGTCCGGTTTGGCTCTTTTTGGTGCCGCGTTTACAATAGCAGGACAAACAGACACTGTAGTTACTCTACGTAGTGGAAGCAGTTCCGCAGGCGCAGGAAAAGATCTTTATCTTCTTGGTGGAAATGGGATTACTTCCGGCGCTGTTGTGCTTGGAGCAGATGCAAATTATTTGGCGATAGAAGATGGTGGCTGGATATCTGCAATCAATAACTCTACTTTACGCTTTTTTGATGCTGGTGGAAGCTCTTTTGTTGGATTCAAAGCCCCCACATCTGTAACTACATCATGCATCTGGTCACTACCTTCTGCAGATGGGCTTGCAGGTCAGTTTTTAGTCACAGATGGTGGCGGTAATTTATCGTGGGTAACAAGTAAGATCAATAGTGGGACAACAAATGCTATTCCTTACTACAGTGCGCCAGAAGAGATCAGTGCAAGCAGTCTTTTAATTCCTGCTGGTCTTCCGCTAACACAAGGAAATACATTTCTTGTTGATGCAGTCACAGGCCAACTGTCCTATGCGATGCTTGTGGAACCTGCTGCAACAATAGGCCAGATTGCCGTATATACTGCAGATCAGACCGTCGGTCATTTTTCATCTTTTACTTACGACAGCGCTACCAATTCTCTGCGCATTGGTAGTGGAGGAACATTAGAAGTATTTGATGCCTCAAATACTTATTCTACATCATTGAAGGCATCATCCTCTCTAACGTCTTCAACCGCATTAACATTACCTCCTGATCTACCCGCAAGTGATGGATATATATTAACAGGTAATACAGATGGGACGTTAGCCTTTAGAGCACCGTCTAGTGACACACGATGGGAGAAGCGTGGTGTTATAGTACTTCCGCCAAATGCCCGCCACGTAACGGTTCTGTATGACGAGCCGTTTGTAGGTGTACCAGAATGGGTTAATGTACAATGGGTAGTAGGAGAAGATAGTCCTTATTTACCAACTTATGCTGTTGAAAAATCAACGAGCGATGGATTTATCGTCAGGTTTTCCGTCGCAGTTCCTACATTAGGAACATATAAACTTAACTGGCAGAGTTACTATACTGCAGCCACTGTTACTTCCCCTTCTGTATATGTAGCAGGAGGCGAAGATGGGAGTGGTTATTTATCGTCTGTCACAGCGTTTTCTTTTGATTCAATACTCTTTTCTACTGCGGCTACATTATCTTCTCCTCGTAGTTATACAACTGGGGGTGGTTCTCTCACGTCGGGGTATATATTTGGTGGATCTTCCCCTATCCCAGAGGCATTAAATATAATAACCTCATATGTATATAGTACGGGAGTTCTTACTGATCTAAGTAATACGTTATCAACAGCTCGCAGCGGTGCTGCGGGGGTTGGTACAAGGAGTAAATCGTATGTGGTTGGAGGTGAGGCGCCAGGTGGAACTAATTATCTCACAATTGAGGCTTTTAATACGTCTCTTGAAACAGTGTCTAGCCTTGGAGTTAATTTAGCCCACCCTAGTGTATCTATGGGCGCTGCTACTTTTCAAAGTAGCGGTGTATTTGTACACACGGGACTGGCATCTTTAGAAAAATTGGTTTATGCCACAGAGTCTTTATTCGCATCTGCTGCCACTTTTGGGGCTACGGATATTTCTGTGGGAGCTAACGACATATCAACGGCTAGAGGATTTTTTGGAAGAGATGCGGGATATATATCTAGCTATGGTTTTTACACGGACACACTTACGGTTCTTGCAAACACACTTAACTCTACTGCAGGACTATCATCTGCTAGCAATTCACTTGATACAGCATATTTTGCTGGTGAAAGTCTGTTGGATGCATTAGATTTTAGTACGAACACTATTACAACCGTAGCTAATTTTGGTTCTGGTCATAAATCAGCATCTAGTTCGACCTTTCAATCAAAAGGACTTCTATAAGAATGCAGGAAGCAATAGACATTATAACTAGGTTAGAACAAACCGTTCCTATAGACGAGTTTAAGTTTGGGCACACACCTCTTCAGATTGAATATTTCCAGACTACGAATCAACAGGGAAATGAAAAGTGGGAATATTGGCAGCATGTATTACAGCTAAGATCCCTACATACTACTCTCTGCGAACTTAACGTGTCTTATGACGAAGTTTCATACGAAATAGAAGAAGTGTTAAGTTTTTGGCCCTTTTGGACTAGAAAAAAAAGACAGCAACGCTATCCTCGCTTACGTCTCAAATTAAAGACGTTAGAAAGATCTATTGCAGAAAAAACGAATGAGGCGAATCGGCATTTAGAGGTCATATCTCGTAAGTACAGCCATCTAGAAAATATTACGGAAGATGAGATTCTAAAAGAGGAAACCTCGTATTGGGCACTCAGACTTGGAAGACAGCTCGGCGCATCTCATTTAAGTAGGGTACTTGGAGTTTCCGAAGGAGAGCTGCTTGCGGTTCTTTCTTTGCCACAAGAGCAGCAGCGCCAAATATTTGACGGCATGAAGCAGGTGCTATCTGCAGTACCAGCGTCTTTGCCACAGAAAGTAGGACAATAACGTGTCTAATCAGCCTCCATTGGGTTATACGCTTACTCCACCTCCTGATACGTTGAAAGAAACGTATGTAGAATATCGGATGGTGGATAAGGCAGTTACCATTGTGAAGTCTGCGATACAGCGTTACATTGACTCTTTTCTCAACCCAAACGGTAGTAACAGAAAGTTTTTTACTTCTGCGCTATCTCCTGTGGGCCTTCAGTTTGTTACTGATTTGACGTATGACGAGCAAATGAAGGTTAGTCCCAATCTTAGAAAAACTTACTTAGCTCGATTTTTCGCAGAAAATGTAGGAAGGCTTCCTTCTATACTAATAATAGATACTGGAATAGAGATCTTAGATCCTGGTCTGAATGAACTTGTGGGTGCTACAATGGGAGCAGACGGATCTTGGGAAGGATACTTATGCTCGTTAATGAAAGTCTCGTTATCTGTGACAGTGGCGACACTATCGGAAGAGGACACAAGCACTCTTTCAACTATGATTGCTACTATGATAAGTCCACTGGCCACAGTTATTAATAATTGTTCTATTCATGATCATGATTCCCCTTGGGAAGTACGACTTCCTATGACTGGGATTAATGTAGGGCAAGGATCTAGTGTTACAATTGAGGGAGATTCAAAAACCACTGTGTGGACGCGGGCCATAGATTTGGTCTGCGAGTTTGAGGCTATCATTGGTCTTAAGCAATCTCCTTACACATTTGTTCCTCCGCCTATTGCTACGGTTGGTAACGATGGTGTTCCACTTCCAAGGTTTCTTAACCTAAGTCCTAATCAAGAAATACCTTTAGGTGCATCATATCAGATTATGGTGGAAGGAATGCTTAATACTTATTACTTGGGTGTTTCAGATCCCTCGGTTGCATTAGTTACTTCTGAGCCTCCTTACCTTCTTCAACCAAAAAGCCAAGGTAAGGCGTTGTTACTTGTTATTGACAGGTCCGCCAACGCAGAGAACGCAACTACTAAAATTAAGAGTGCTGGTTATGTTGCCGATCTTCCCTTTATTGTGGTGCGTTAAACGACCAATAAGATTTAGTAGAGGAGAGTTTTTCATTATCAACTCCTCTCATTGATTGTTAAAGATTATTTATTTAACTGGGGGTTACCCTTTAAAAACGCAGAGAGAGAGGATTCATCATGGCAATTGCAACTCTAGCAACTACTCGATACGTCGAGGTGGGTACGTACATCGGTCAGTTCTACTTGCCCGGAGCAGGGGCACTACCAAACGAAGCCCGAGTCGTATGTCTTGTCGGTCGTGGCGATCGAAACATCATGATTCGGAATAGTCAAATACGAAGAGCATTCGTATATGAAGAGCAGCTTACGTTTTCTACTTTGGCACCTTTTGTAGCATCACTTAATTTCCCTGCAGATGGAAATCAAAGTAGTCCAACAAGTTTACGCACCGGTGATGGTGTGGAGATTAGTGCAAACAAATGGTCTTATGTACTAGATGGTGGTGAGTATAAAAAAATCCAACTAGTAGATTCTGCTTACGATCCGATGGCACAATTCTATTTATCCTACCAATCGACTTCTCGTGACGTGATTGATCCAATCCCTGCGATAACTGTACAGTCGTTGTCGGCTGTTGCAGAAGTAAGAGAGATTACTGCACTTGGTGTTTTACAAGATCAACAAGAATTTGAAGAGTTTAAAGATTTTGTTGGTACTTATGAGATTGATACTTTAGTGGGAGAGGCATCAAACTCTAACCCATCGTCTGGTTTTTCTAGCATTACAAGCGCGGCGACAGGCTCAGGACTGTTAACCTTAAATGCATCTTCTCTTTTCTCTCATGCATATAACAGGGTTTATTCATTAGAGTGCGTTACATCTTCTGGTATTACACCAACAAGAGCAGCCGAATTTAAATGGACATCAGCTCCTGTAAGTTTTGGTAACCATGCACTTCCTTCCGTTCCACTTAACCCAGCAGAAGATGCACCTACATTTACAATCGATGAGTCTAATCCTAGCTCCTACACTCAGCTTTTAGAGCTTGGCGTTATGGTTGATTTGGATTTTGGTGCTACGAACTTTGCTGCTGGTGACCTATTTTATTTTCAAGGAAACGGTCCTTCGTTAATAGAGATAGACCCTAAACTGTTAAACGCAAATCAGTTTACAGAATTCTCATCTGTCGTACCAAGTATTGACGCACTCAGCACTGGTAGTGTAGCGTTCTCTTCTTTGGCTGCAGACTATGTGTATACTGAACACAACATGTCTTTTCGTTTAAAAGTTATCTCCGTCGCCAATACAACGCCGACTAGAACTGCGGTTTTTGCTTGGGCAGGTTATGGCACCATGATGGCTTCTGGATCTTTCACAATCGACGAAGCATCTGCGACTAGTTTAGTGCAGCCTTTAGGTGCATCAGGCATTAAGATGGAATTTAGCTTCGGTGCGTCACATTTTGTAGTTGGAGATGTATTCAGCTTTACCGTTTCTGCTCCTCGCTTATTCTACAAAGGAAAAGAGGCCGTAAGAAATACTAAATTCACCGTAGGCGCTGTTTCTTATCCAGCAGTTAATCGTGCCGCAATCGCCGGTGCGTTTGTTACGGACACGGCAGAAGGGCGTTTTGGCAACTGGCAAGCAGATACGGCAACAAATCAAGGCCGGTTTGAGATTCCAGACGGTTTACGGTTTTATATCCGAAACGCATACTTAAGTGATCTTGTAAACCCAACTCCAAGTGGCTCTCGATTGGCTTCTGGTGATGTGTTTAATATGCAAGTGCGTTTTACAGGTGGTTTGGATTTTAGTCTTCTCCGCGATGAGACACAGACCTTCAGCAACCCGTCGGAGATTGCAACGGATACGGCAGGGGCTATCACAGGAACTGTGGGGGCTCGATATATTACGCTTAGTAACATGCCTGTGACAATAATGAGTGTTACAGAAATCGCCACTGGTGATGCAGTATCGTTTATTCAGGTAACAGGAACTCCTTACCTTGTTATCACGCAATTAGGTTTTAGTACATCCAACGGCGACTTGATGGTAAATTATCGCTGGAGAGGTGGAGAGCCTTCCCCAGGTCAGATATATTACATGTCGGCTAAGTATTTGCGTCCAAACGCTTTTTACAATCGTCCCTTCTTATTTTTAAGTAAGTCGGACTTAGAGAGTTTCTTAGCACCATCAACAGTGAGAAACGATCTTTATATAGGATCACAGGTTTGTTGGGACTATAACATTCCGGCACTATTTGTTATCCAAGTTAAAGATGCGGATGATGATGGTATGTATTCAAGAGAAGACTTCAAAGTTGCTATTGAGGCTTTCCGCCAAGACCGTAGGGCAACTGATTTAGTTGTACTTAACTATTTCAATGCGTTACCGGATCAATTGCAAATCGTTAACATGTGTAATGATCCTTTCGAATTGCACGAGTGTATGACCTACATCGGAACACCGATTGGGACTACGATCGGAAGTGAAGTCGAAGTTGGTTCTTTAATCTTCTTATCAAGAAAGACTCTTGCTGTATATGGACAGTCTCCAGCACACGGAACACGTGTTCTTGTAAGTGCGACTCGTGCAACAAGAACGATTCAATTAGAAGATAAGACAAGCACCTCGGTAACATTAGACGGATCTTTTGTTGCTGCTGCTCTTGCTGCGTTAAACTCTTCTTTTGTTGATCCAAAAGAGACGCTTCTCTTTAAACAGGTCACAAGTTTTGACACGGTTCAGACTTACACTAATCCAGAAAATATGATGTTAGGTGGTAACAACATTATTTTCTTTGGTGATGAAGGTAATGGTATTTATAGGATTAAAGAAGACGTTACTACAGATCCTTTCTCTCCAGACACTTTGAATATAAACCAGATGGTTCAAAAGCAATTTGTTACGCGAGATATTCGTAGGGTTATTAACGGCTCTCTTATTTCTATGGTATTCCCGTCTGCGGAGACTGGGGTTATCACTCTTCAGTCCATTTTGTCATCACGCCTTTCTACGCTTGTTGGTAATAACCTAATTGGTAAATACCAAGATGCTTCCGGTGCGATTAGAGATTTAGATCCTGCTGCAGATGCGCTTGTGTTCCGAGATCCTGCAGATCCAACTCTTTTCCACATCGGATACAATTACTTCTTGGCAACAACGGCAAAACGAGTGTTCGGTCTTTATACCGTAAATTTAGCTGGTGGTTTTCCTAAATAAGTAAGATTTTGTTGCTGAAGTATCTTTTCTCTAACAAAGAAAAGATACTTCGCAACATAGATTAAACTACAGGGACTTTTTTATAAAAGTGAGGCAAAAAGATGAGTAACTTTACACGCGCAGCAAACAAGGGATCTCAAAATAGTTATGGGGTGAAAGATGTTTCCCCTCTCGACTATAAATCAACACAAGGTGCATTGACTACAAAAGTGTATCACGGTGTAAGTATCACAACTGGTGACAGTAATATAATTGGTAGAATTCAATCTTGGCAACCAGACTCCTACACAAGAGAAGGCATTCACTTATATGAATTAGCCGATCTTTCTTTTGGTAGACCAGTCGAGTACGTCCCAGGAAAAGCGACGGGTTTCACTATCGCAGTTACCCGTGCTGAAGTATGGGAATCCGAAATGGAAATCGCGTTTGGATTTGGTACTACCTTTGATGATCTAATTGATCAAACACGTCCATTCTCTGTAAAAGAGTTTTGGATTAAAGGCAATGCAGGATACTCTCAGGTGTGGGATTATAAAGGTTGTTGGTTCACAGGCAAGAACATAGATGCAATCACTAGTGATGGTGATGGTGTTACTAAAATTTCTGCGACCTTGGCATATGTATCGAGACAGAAATCGGTTAGTAAGTAAATACTAAAGGTGTATACGCAGAAGAGGGAATAAAAGATGCTTTTATTTAGAGAAGTATATGGGTGGTTACGCTATCTAGTGACCAAAGATCCACTATGCAATAGCCATGGGGTAATAGTTGAGGAGATATACTCAACATTTGCTCCATTATCAGATGCGAATGACGGAGTTAGAACGCTGGTCATTCACAGAGTGCAAGATGGCCTGACACCGAGAATTGAGTTCCGTGCTATCGGTATTCATCCACAAATATACTGGTATCCAGAAGGAGCATCCGAAGGAACTCTCGTTGGTGTAACTAACCAGTTTGGTTTTACGGGTGACTATAAAAGTTGGGACTGTAGTGATCTTTGTCAGTATCTCCTTCTTCTGGCAAAAGATAAATTTTGTGCCGAGGCCGATAAGGTTGAAGACGAAAAAGTAGTAGCGAATACCGTAATTGACTATCCAGTCGTAAAACGGATTTTGGATGCTGTAGAACGCGCATCGCAAAAAGGAACTAGACTTACTGGTGACATGGTTAACAAATGGTTAAAAGAGAATAAACAAGGCGATCTTATGGATTTTGCCTTAAGTGTCATGCACTGGTTTGACAAGGGTAAGATCCAATGGAAAGAGATTGACTACTTAGAAGATGAATACGCACCGGGCAAGGACATCATTGATTGGTCGTGGCTTAAAAGGCAGTTGAATACAGGAGACCGCATCGATAAGCTACCTCCTCCAATAGCAGACCGTGTAGTATCTTCTGTAGAAAAGATGTCGGATACAGCGGTACAATCTCGATTTGATAACATTCTACGTGACTTTTCCCGTGGAAAACAGATATCAGCATCGTTGACTACAAATGCAGTTAGGCTCGGTATTTCCGCTATTTCTCACTTTAAAGACGGAAATATTCCATTTCATTATCTGCAGCAGTTAGAAATTTGCGATCCTTATGAAACAGTGCTTCCTTGGTCTTTCGTACGTAGGAACGTATTAAGTTATTCTCAGGGAATACATGCTGTCACTACAGATACACTGCCAACGCTAATTCTATCTTGGTTAAAAGACAGTCATCTTCTTATTTTGTTATATAAAGGTGAGACAGACCAAGAAGACGCACTAAGCAAAGCATTAGAAGCACAGTTAACTCATCATATCGGGCTTACACTCACAAATGACGCATGGATGAAATCCATGCTTAGTTCGTTGGCGTTAAATAGCGTAGCTGACATGAAACGTTCCCTTCAAGTGGAATTTGATCTTTGGCTTTTAGATGCGTTATCTCCTGCAATCAAGCAGTGGAAATTACCACTTAGCCCCCACGCTTTCTCTATCGAACAAAAAGATCAGGAAGCATATGGGAAAATGTATAAGACGTGGGAAAAGATCGTTAAAGACTATTTAATTACGTACAGAGAAGAATCGGGTAAAAGGCTACTAGATGCTTTAACTCAATTTTACTCTCAGCTTATGAGCATGTGGAAAACAGAGGAGTTAAAAGACTATAAAGCGAAAATACCATCTGCTACTAAGATATTAGACGCAGTAGAGAAGGGTAATTTAACTGGTCTTTTAGATTTACTTTGTGAGGATTTCGAAAATGAAGTAGGCAGTAAAATACCACAAGAGATCAAAACTAAGTTGTTAGCAAGTCCATACTTTAATGCAATTAGCCGTGAGGTTAAAGTACAAGGCATGTTATAAGGGGTTAATATGAGCGAGGAGACTTTAGAGTATTTAGAACAAGTTCTCTCAGGTCTACGCGCTAGATTTGCTGCGGGTGATAAAAGTGTGGAAGCTAAACTTAGAGCAGTATCCGCAAAAGTGGATCAAATAAGACTACAAAATGAGTTAGCAAAACCATTACCCACACCCATAAGCATAGGCCAGCAGCTAGCAAAGATAGTTAAACGTCGAAGTTGCTGCCGTTAATAAAGGGGGTGAGTATGAAATTGATAGTAGAGGGAGAAATTAGTGCAACAAGTTATAAAAAACTTGTGACCCGTTTGCGCCATTTAAATAAAAAACAGCTTTGGGAGATATTAGATCATTATCTCTTCCACCTTATGTCGGATAAAGATGTAACGGAGCTGATGAACATATTAAATGAGCGTGCGCTAACAGATCAGCAAAACACAACTAATGAAGTAGCGGCTTCTGCCTTAGATGACGACTTATTTTATGTAGTCGATCCTCAAGATCGATTTAATCCTCCCGTCATAGCCACTGTCCCATCAGATGAAGGCTTAGAAAAATTTAAAGGGCAACTTGATCTTTTGTACGATCAAACCTGCTTTTCTTACTATATCGAGCCAGAAATACGTACAGAGGTTGCGAAGAAGCTTATATCGTTTGCTACTGCATCCAACCTTCCAATTTTAGATCATTGGAAAGTATATAGTGAAGAAGAAGGGGAAGTCTCTTGAACCTCATCGTAGAATCAGCGGTAAATAAAAATAGTGATATGATCGTCTCCATTCCTAAAGGCGGTTTTATTATTCGTAGTACTGAGAACGAACTTAAAAAATTAAAGATCGGAAATCGCTTCTATCTATACGTTGATGACGTGGGGGAAATTAGTCATCTAGGGGGTTTATTTAAACATGAACCCACACGCAATGATGTTATTAGCCAAAGCGCATTTAAAGATGCAGCAACAGCTTCTTTTTCCTTAGAACCAAAAAGGACTTCCTTTGGCACACAAGAGCAACAAGACTTACATAAAGAGTCTATGGGATTATTTGGCTCTCGTCTCTCTCCATCCTTTATACAAATAGATAAAATTAAATTAGGTGAAACAAAAATAGGGGAGCGTACTTTTCCGTATGCCTTTATCACAGGAAAAGTAAATAACGTAAAAGACGCAAGATTAGACTACCTAAGTGATCACGAAGAAACTACTTTTGGTAAAGGTCAATTTGACATCGATGATGTTAGAGCATTACCAAATGGAAAATTTTTATATCTTTCCTTAACTCCTTACGCAGAACAGATTGAGCGTCTAGTTGAAGAGCAAGTGGAAGCGTTTAATCATTACTCCTCATTGTATGGATCGGAATCAGAAGAAAAAGCAGATTGGGTGTCTAAGTACGAACACACACGAAAATTACTAAAGCCCCACGCTGGAGAAATCTATAAGTATAAAGATGGCTTTATCTATTACATAAATTCTGGTGGCAATTGGCAAGTAGAGTGCGTCTATGGCATGAGAAAATTAGACATTGTTGATAGGGAGCGTATTTATCAACATCTAGTCCAAACGGGAGAGGTAACGTCAGATCTTAAAGAAAAAAGACAGTTATTATCTTCAAAACCGTTTCTTGAACAACGAAAATTAGACCATATAGCACATGCTCTTCAGCCTCACGTGACGGCAGAGAGAAAAAAAGATAGTTCTGAAATCGACCGATTGCAGAAGAAGTTGGCGACGTTAAAACCTACGGATGGTCCTTTGGGAGTAAATGACCTTTCTGGCTTACGAAAGGGAGTAGATCTTTTTCCGCACCAATCTATGGTCCTCGCCTCTTTAAAAGAACGAGATCGCATGTTGGTGGATGCAGATCCAGGAGCAGGGAAAGCCCTCACCATCATATGCGACGTACTCCAACAGATGCGAGCAGGTAAACTGCAACGCCCCCTTGTCGTCATGCCAGAATCTCTAATGACGCAGTTTGCGCAAGAAGTTAAACGATTCTCTGAGTTAAACCCATGGATAATATCTACAGACAGTATTAAAAAATGGGGTAAGACAAGAGAGCTACCTGAGTTTATAGAAGACGCAAAACGAGCACCAAGAAATACGATATATCTTACTTCGTATACGTGGCTATCGTTAGATCCTGAGCTAGTAGATAACGGAGAAATAACCGAAGGCTTGGGTAAGATAGGATACCGCAAAATAAAAGTATTTAATCGTCCTAGTATTCTATTAAAGCGTCTTGGGGTAGATGCTGTTTATATGGATGAGTGCCATCTTTTGCGTGGCAACAGCAATAAAGCACGTGCTGCATCCGCTCTTTCCGAAGCGCCAATTGTTCGTGGATTAACAGGAACCGTGATGGCTGGTAACCCCTATGACGCAGTAGCGCCCATGTCCTATATACATTCATCTGTGTTTGGAACGCAGGATGATTTTATTAACGAGTACACTGCGAGTGGTAGCATTCACGACTATAAAAAAGAAGCTCCAAAAAAAATTCGTAGTCGGCTAAAAGGTTTCGGTGTTGTTCCTGTGCGTAAAAGTGCTTGGATGCACCTTCTTCCTACAGTCCACAGACAAGTTCACTATGCGGAGTTTTCACCAGACCAGAAAAAAGCATATGCTGCTCTCCTAGCCAATATTATGGACGAAATCCGTAATGACCCTAGACTATCCGCGCTTTTAAAAAGAGTGGAAGAATCTTTGAAAAACGGCGAAGAGATTGACGCTGGTCCTCTTTTGGCTCGATTCACTCCTCTTGACGTGTTTTTAAATTCTCCTTCGGAAGCTAAAGACTGGCTAAAAGGGATTATGCTTGGAGAAAATGCAGTTAGCCCAAAAGCTAAAATCATATCTTCTATTATCCATAAACACCTAGCCATGCCAAACGCAGGAAAAATTCTTGTCTTTGTTCAATATAAAGAAGCAGCAAAAAATCTACTTGAACATTTAGACGAAAGTTTAAAAGCACAGGCAGACTACTACGAAGGTGGAATGACTGGGATTCTTACTAGATTTAAGTCACCACAAGATCCCCTTAAAATACTCTTTGCTGTAGATAAATCTTTAGTCATGGGACATAACCTACAGGTGGCTAATTGCATCATCCATGCTGACGTAAAATGGATGTTTGGAGACATGTTCCAAAGAGAAGCAAGAGCCGCACGTAACGGGCAGACAAGAGATGTTTACATCCATACCGTACTTATGCGAGGATCGGCTGAAGTCCTTAAAATGGCACGCGTTATCTCTGCAGAACATCTCATAGCAAAAGCAAATAGCGATTTTACTGACGACACGGTTTTGCAGCCAGTAAGAATGACGCTTTCTAATATGCAAGCCTTTACAGAAGAGCACCAACTTTCTCCTTATATCGAACGAAAACAAGCAATTGAATCAGGAGCAAAGACGCAATCAGAAAAAGAAAAAGATGTCTATGGTCCTACTATGGTACGCCCACACGGGTACACTCCGATTACAAAGACATTTGCAGAAGCAAAAGAGCTTAAAAAAGTTCCATCTTCTCACGATTTTAGTGGAGACGAAAGAGACCTAGAAGAACTCACAGAACAAGATATAGAAGATCTTCCAGAAGATCCTAAACATCCAAAATTGCTTAATTTGGGTTTAATGCAGTGGGATAACGATTGGTATATTTACTCCTACAAATCCGCAGATCCCGACGGATTTCTCCGTAAGTTAGGGTTTTCTCTTATGCGTGGTTACTACTATGTGGAGATACCATCTAAAAGCAGTGTTGATAATTTAATTAATCGACTTGAAAAGACATTAAAGATTACGAATAAATTGGAATTCGAACGTCAAGTAAGAGAAACTCGCGTCATTACGCAAGGAGTAAAAGAAGGGCTTAAAAAAGCAGCCCAAAAAGCACGACAAAACGTAGCAGCAAAAGCCGAAGTAAGTCCCGATTATATCGATAAGTCAAAAGCAGGAGAGATTGAACTTCAGTTCGGGGTTGTCGATGGTACTCCGGTTGTATGGACGCACGCAGTATTAGACACCAATGATCCAGAACTACCAGCAATTAAACGTGCTGGCTTTACTCTTGAACCTCCACTTTGGCGAAGATTAGTAACAAGATCTCTTCTTAAGTTAATACTTAAAAAGCTTCAGGATAATTATCCTCAAGCCCGCATTGCAAATTGGGATCAATTTAAAGACATATCCCATATGACATTTAAGGGTTTGGATCTTACCGAATTCGATTCTTTAGCCCTCGCTGGAAAGAAATCATGACAGATATAAAATACCCAAAGGCTAGAAAAGCAAAAAATCCCAATACAGATGTCGTCTTTATATATGAATCAGGCGGAAGAGATGTGGTGGATCCTTTCAGCAAAGATTCGTTAGAAATGCTCGCGGATGAGACAGAGGGAAGTTGGGAGATAGACTTACGAAATACATCTAGGCGAGAAAACGGAGGGTATCCAATAGAAGAAGATGAGTGGGGATATCAAAAAGACGTACAGGTGTACCCGTTCTATTACTCAAAAAAAGGAGCGCCAAGAGGACAAGGATACCCAATTGAAAAACTGTGGTGGCAGAAAGCACTTAGTAGCTTTAAAACCGAAGTTGAGTGTAAGTATCAGATTTTGGTAAGTAAACGTGACAGACTGTAATCGGAGCGTTTCACACCTGTAATAAAGTGTGGTATTCAGGTTTTTACTCCGATATAAAACGGGTAACGAAGATTTACTCGTTATGAAATTGAAAGGTGGGAATAACGCTTAATTGTGTATTCCGCGTAAATAAGGTGGTGTGTACATATGTCTACTTTTTTAACAACAGGCGCATTACAGCAAGACATTGTAGATATTGTAGCGTCTTCTCTCCCCTTACAGATAACACCGCTATCTCCAACGATCATGAGGATCACGGGGGACACAAGTCAAAGTATCGTTTTTCCAAATGCCACAAGTTTACAAGAAGGTATCCACTATATAATCATCAACGATAGTAACGCTACTGTTACGGTAGATGATTTTTCCTCCTCGCTTTTAGGAAAAGTAGAACGTGGTGCTTCCACCACTTTTTATTTGATTTCAAACAATACTCCTGCCGGTATCTGGGGAAAGATTTCCACTGGCAGCATTGCTGGTATAACTTCAGTACGAGCAGCGGATTTTACTACTACAGTACTTCCTACTGGCACGACCCTTGAAGTAGACGGTGTTACGATTAACAACGGTGATTTAGTTCTTTTTGGGAACGCAGCCCTTAATCGTGTATATCGCGTAACAGGTATTTCTCTTAGTCTCGTCCTTGAGGAAGCTGGCGTTTTTACAGACGGAAGTCCCATTCCCTCCGTGCACGATGCGGTGCTTATCCGAGAGGGAAAAGAAGAGAATTGCACTATTTGGTTGTATGATAGTGGTCGTACACCGCCGTGGCATAGGATATATGGTGACCTTGCTGGAATCTCGGTTGAATCTTCAACATCAATCGCAAGAGGTTACCCAGTTGCCATAAATTCTTCGGGGACATTGTCCTTGGTTGATATTTCTGATGAAGATTCTTCCTATGCATTTTGTGGTATTGCTGCACGTGATAGTTTATCTGGAGATGTGGCAAATGTGCTAGGTGCGGGGAGTCTTTTTATAGATATACCAAGCGCGTTTGGTCTTACAGGACAGTGGGGTAAGCCTGTATTTGTTTCTCACGCTGGCTATTTAACTACAATCAAACCTGACGTTGGGGTCGGGGATTTTGTCTCCCAAGATTTTATATTACACGTTGGTGTCACTACGAAAAATCCGTTAACTGGAACTACCGATCTAATCCTTAACCCTAGAATTGTAGGGCGATTAGCTTAAATTCTTTTACTTCCTGATGCGTCAACAAGAGCACATCCTGTTCTTCTTTTCCGAGGAATAAGATTCTATAGTATAGGATCAGTGCAAATCAAAATATAGAATTTCCTTCTCTTATGTCACTAAGTCGGTACTCGCTTATTTTTAAATTTTAAGGAGGCATTTATGGCTTGGTCATCGTCTTTATTAGGTTCTCTTATCCCGCGTTCGTTCAACTTAGGTAAACAAGTTTCTGCAATTGGAGTAGGAAACAAAATTTTATTCGTTGGTGGTTGGGATTGGTCGTCTTATGACACTATTGACATCTTTGATACGCAAGCTTCTACTTGGAGTACACAGCAATTAGTATCTGCATACAAAAATCTTTCCTGTACAGTACGTGACGGTAAAGCTCTCATGTATGATAGCTTTAACGGCTATCTGTACATCTATAATCCAGCAACAGACTCGTTAGTAAAACGAGATGTGCGCAATCTGGAGGAAAATTTAGTAGAGGGATTAGATATTGCACTTGCTGCTACTTCGGCAGGCGGTGTACTCATGCCTGATAAATATGGGGGGGTTTATTATATCGATCCTTCTTTCCTTTCGGAAGGTGACAACAGCCAAATATACGCAGTGCCTGCAGGCTCCGGAGCAATTGTTGGTTGGTGTTTTGGTCTTAGTGTAGGTACAAATAGGGTTGTTTTTGCTGGAGGAATAAATTTAAATGATGATCCTTCATCTGTAGTTGAAGTTTGGGAAGATTCTGGACAAGGAGCAAGTCTCGTCCAATCAAGCACCCTTCCCAACCCAAGACGTTACATGTCTTCGATCGTAGTAGGAAATAAAGTATTTTTTGCTGGTGGTTATTTAGATGGCCCGGCATCTTACACTAATATTGTTGACATCTATGATGTAGTAGGTAATAGCTGGTCGTCTGCCACACTACCTGTTGCACGAGGGAAGATGGGCGTTGCAAAAACAGGTAATAAAATACATTTTGCTGGCGGATTTACTGACGGGGAAATCCCATCTAGTGTTGTAGATGTCTATGATGCAGATGCCAATAGCTGGTCGACTTCTTCTATTTCGGAAGCGAGAGGAGAACTCGCTGGTGCTTTTACTAGCGATGGTAGTAATTATTTTGCGGTATTTGCTGGTGGATATGATGGCCTGTCTTCTTACTCTATGACTGCAGATATTTATTCACAAGCTGCCGCTCCTTCTTTCCCTACTGACGTTACAGGTGCAACAACACTTAATCCTACTAGTGGTTCTGACATTGTTTTTCCTAATGATGTATCTGTAGACGCGGGCGGCGATCTAACTCTTAATGTTACAAAAGTAGGAAACCTTAAAGGAGATAAGATAATAGCAGTTGCAGCAGGAGGA